>Ga0182012_10004030_pt1 | contig 15486 bp, 11 predicted proteins | sample 612S2SmetaG_FD_120486 | JGI IMG/M metagenome (GOLD analysis project Ga0182012, IMG submission 120486) | Permafrost microbial communities from Stordalen Mire, Sweden - 612S2S metaG | ecosystem: Environmental > Terrestrial > Soil > Wetlands > Permafrost | place: Sweden: Stordalen | collected...
CATGGCACGCCGTTGATCCCCAGCCGGTGCGCCCGCAGATTATCCGTGTGCACGCCCTCGGCTTCCGCGTCCGAGGCCAGGAATCGCCGCACCGAAACCGCGTCCATCCCGCATGCGGTGGCGATCGCGGCCAACACCCCATGATCGCCGATATCATGCCCGTCGGTGAAATGCGCCGCGAACAGCGCCTCCACCAGATCGTCCGCCCGCCCATAGCCGGCGGCATACCGCACCAGACGGTGCGCATCGATCGAGGACGGTGTCCGCCGGATGCGTTCGAACCGGAACTCCAGCCCCTCATTGCGGCCGGTCTCGCTGATCGTCGCATACAGCCGCCGGGCGCGATCCTCGCCGCCGAACTTGCGCACCACATAGTCCGGCCGTGGCATGCCCATCCGCGGCATATCGGGATTGAGCAGAAACGGCCGCCAGATCAGGTCGAACGCGATGTCAGGCCGGCGGCGCAGCGTCCGCAACAGGCGCCGCACCCCAAGGTAGCACCACGGACAAACGAGATCATGAACGATCTCGATATGAAGCCGCGCTTTCGGAGGTGTTAAGACGTTCACGTCCGAACTGTGACGCTTTCGCGGGGAATTGTCACGCCTGGATCACATAGGACCTGCAATTCTCAATCATGACCGAATCTTCCAACGGACTGGAGCCTCTTCAGAACCCGGAAGCGGTGAGGTCAAGCAACTTAGGTTTGGGCTGTCACTTCCCCCAGCGTGCTGCCAACTGTCGGGAATCTTTACAAATCCTGCTGTAATGCGCACCCATAGAAAGAAATCCATTATTTTACAATGTTCTAAAATCTGGCACGTCATTTGCAACACTGCTGTCATCTAAGAAATTCTTGTGTTGATACGCGTTCTGAAGGGGAATCGCTGATGCGAAACACGTTAAAGACCATCCTCGGTGCAGGTATCGCCCTCGCCGTCGCCGGACAGGCGAACGCTCAGAACCTGGGGCCGCCCGCCTCCGGCCTGGAGATACTCGATTTGGCCGGGACACTCATCATCTCGGCCTACACCCACTATACTTCGTCGTTCGTGGCCACGTCCGCGGCATCGACCGTGACCTTCGTGTTCCGCCACGATCCTGGCTTTTTCGGATTCGATGATGCGTCAGTGGCGGACACGGCCTCCCCCAACCTTAACCTGCTGCTGAACCCGAGCTTCGAGTTGGGCGCTCCCACAGTATCGGGCGGTGGCGCGCCTGATTGGACTTACTTCCAGGAAGCCGGCGTGACTTACCTTGGCTTTGAGGCCCCGAACGGCACAAACGGCCTTTCGCCTAACACCGGCAGTTTTTTCTGGGACGACGGCGCGACAGGGGGCTACGACGGCATCGACCAGACCTTCGCAACGACGGTTGGCGACACCTATAACGTCAGCTTCTACTTGTCCGAGGTCAATACCAATGGAGTCCCCACACCCGGCGGCGACTACCAGCAACTTTGCACCAACGGCTCATCCGGTACGAATTGCAATGGCATCGACGTGGTGGTCTACGCCGGTAATGGCCTGCCTCCGACCACCGTTCCCGAACCGGCCTCGCTCGCCCTGCTCGGTGCCAGCCTCGCTGGCGTCGGCCTGATCCGCCGTCGTCGCGGTTAACGACAACCGGACAGTTTCTGTCGGGATTCTTTACAGTCTTCGTTCCCCACAGGTGACGCCCTTTCAAGGGCGTCACCTGTGGGCTCCTCCCCTTACCCGCGAGTGTGCTCCACACGGCGACTGTCGCCGCTGTTTGCCGCTTCCAAGCCATGGTTGTGGCAACTTTATGTTGGACGGTGGCTCACGGAATGAGCCGTATCTCCTAGCGGATGATCGGCCGCACCGCTCGCTGCGTTCATCAGGTCAGGCCAGAAACGGGCCAGCGGCGAGGCCGAAACCACCGACCGCACTGCCGCCTGATCCTCCGGCAACATCGTGGTTCGCCATGCCTCGGCCGAGGCCACCGCGTCACGCAAAATCGCATAATAACCAGACGCGCCGCGATACGACGTGCTGCGCGCGACAAAGGCTTCGGTTTGCCGGTTCCAGTCGAGCCCGGCGAAATTCAGCAGCCGGCGCGACAGGGCGGCCGGTTCGGCGCACAGGGCTTCATACAGCACGACATGGACATTCGGTTCGCTCGCCACGGCGGCATAGACCGGCTCGTTGAAGGCCCGCCAGTTCCAGGCATATTTGCTGGCGTCCGGCAGGGCATGGAAGGCGGCTTCCGCGATACCAAAGCCGCCGCTGAAGCGAAGCGCCGCCTTTTCGTTGAAAGGCATGTTGCTGCCTTGCTCCGTCAGGTCGAACCGCTGCTCGCGGTGGCCCCGAATCATCGAGGCGACATGACCGCAGGGATGCCGCAGGATGAAAATCGTCCGGCTGTCGGGCAATGCGTGCGCGAAAATCGCGGCACCGCCGGCCCAACTGATCGACTTGAAGGCGAAGCGTGGCGGTGGCCGGGTGGCGAAATCAGGGATCGGCACGCGCGACAAACCGTTCAGCGGTGCCGGCAGGCGGCCGGCAACACCGACCACCGCGGCAACGACAGTTTTGACGCCCGGCGCCCAGACCGGCTGCCAGGATTTGCGAAAGAACGGCAGCTTGCTCGCCGAACGCGGACTCCTGTCCGCAGCCCAGCGTGCCACCAGTCCAGGCACATCATCCGCGGTCAGGTGCGACGGGCTCGGCACCAGTTTGTCGGGTTCGTGGCGGTACAATACGTCGGGGTGGCTGTCGATGATCTTCGCCAGCCAGGTGGTGCCGGAGCGGGGGGCACCCAGGATCAGAATCGGCGCTGCCAACGCCTCGGCAGACATCGCGGTCAGGCAAGCTTACCATGACAGTGTTTGTATTTCTTGCCCGACCCGCACGGACACTGGGCATTGCGCGGCGTTGCCGCCCAGGTGCTTTGATCGTGCGGATCGATCGCCTGGGTCCGCTGCGGCTGTGCGGTGACAATCCGCGGCGGCGGCGGTTCGGCCAGAGCAACGTCGGAAACCAAAGCCGATGCCGGTTCGGCGTGGCTCGCCACCATCTGCATCATCGGCGGCGGCGCCAATGGGCGTTCGGGGGCCAATTCGACCCGCGCCAGCATGCTGGTCACGCGTTCCTTCAACTCCGCGAGCATGGCGTTGAACAGGGTGAAGGCCTCGGACTTGTATTCGTTCAGCGGATCCCGCTGGCCATAGGCACGCAGCCCGATGCCCTGGCGCAGGTGATCCAGGGCATACAGATGCTCCTTCCACACCGCATCGAGCGTCTGGATCAGCAGGCTCTTCTCGATGAACCGCATCAGGTCCGGCCCCATGTTGGCGGCTTTCGCGGCCATCATCTCGTCCACGGCTTTCTCGATGCGCTCGCGCAGATGCGTCTCGTCGATGCCGTCTGCCGCGCCCCATTCCGCAATGGGCAGGGTCAGGCTGAACACCCGCTGCACGTCGGCGGCGAGGTCGGCAAGCTGCCAGTGTTCCGAGAACGCCTTCTCCGGCACCCGAGATGCGACCATGATGGCGAGAACTTCGGAACGCATCTCCGCCACGGTCTCTGCGACATCGGTGAGCTTCATGAACTCCTTGCGCTGGGCGTAAACCTCCTTGCGCTGGGCATTCATCACGTCGTCGTATTTCAGCACGTTCTTGCGCGTGTCGAAGTTGCGCGCCTCGACCTTTTTCTGCGCCTTTTCAAGGGCTTTGTTGATCCAGGGATGGACGATCGCCTCGCCCTCCTTGAGGCCGAGGCGCTGCAGCATCCCGCCCATCCGGTCGGAGCCGAAGATCCGCATCAGGTCGTCCTCCAGCGACAGGAAGAAACGCGAGCGGCCCGGATCACCCTGGCGCCCCGAACGGCCGCGCAACTGGTTGTCGATGCGCCGGCTTTCGTGGCGTTCGGTGCCGATGACGAACAGGCCGCCGGCCTCTTTCACCTTCTGATGGGCGATGGCGTTTTCCTCGCGGATTTTCGCCTCGCGCGTGGCGCGTTCCGCTTCGTCGTGAACGGTCGAAAGTTCCTTGCGCAGCCGGACATCGAGGTTGCCGCCGAGTTTGATGTCGGTGCCGCGGCCGGCCATGTTGGTGGCGATCACCACCGCGCCGGGGGCGCCGGCCTGCGAGACGATCTCGGCTTCCTGCTCGTGGAAGCGGGCGTTCAGCACCGCGTGCGGCACCTTCCTCTTCTTCAGCAGGTCGCTGATGGTCTCGCTCTTTTCGATCGACGTGGTGCCCACCAGCACCGGCTGGCCCTTGGCGCGCGCCTCGTCGATCAGGGTGGCCAAGGCCTCATATTTCTCGGCGGCGGTGCGATAAACCTCGTCGTCCTCGTCCTTGCGGGTGACCGTGACGTTGGTCGGGATTTCGACCACATCCAGCTTGTAGATTTCGGCGAACTCGTCGGCCTCGGTCATCGCCGTGCCGGTCATGCCGGCCAGCTTCGGATACAGCCGGAAATAGTTCTGGAAGGTGATCGAGGCCAGCGTCTGGTTCTCGGCCTGGACGGTGACATGTTCCTTGGCTTCCAGCGCCTGGTGCAACCCTTCCGAGTAGCGCCTGCCCTGCATCATGCGGCCGGTAAACTCGTCGATGATGATCACCTGGTCGTCACGGACGATATAATCGACGTCGCGGGCGAACAGCGTGTGCGCGCGCACCGATTGCTGGACGTGGTGGATGACCGAGACATTGAAAATGTCATACAGGTTGCCCTCGGTGAGGACGCCGACCTCCTTCAGCATGTCCTCGACCCGCTCGCTGCCCGGTTCGGTCAGCGAGACGGTCTTGAATTTCTCATCTTTTTCATACGTCTCGGGGTCCTTCACCAGTTCCTTCACCACCACGTCGACGCGGCGGTACAGGTCGGAACTGTCCTCGGCGGGGCCGGAGATGATCAGCGGCGTGCGCGCCTCATCGATCAGGATCGAGTCGACCTCATCGACGATGCCGAAGAAAAAGTCGCGCTGGACCATGTCCTCCAGCCGGTACTTCATATTGTCGCGCAGATAGTCGAAGCCGAACTCGTTATTGGTGCCGTAGGTGATGTCGGCGGCATACTGGGCGCGCTTGGTGTCCTCGTCCTGGCCGTGCACCACCACGCCGTAGGTCAAGCCGAGGAAATTGTAGATCTGCCCCATCCAGTCGGCGTCGCGGCGGGCGAGGTAGTCGTTCACCGTGACGACATGCACGCCCTTGCCGGCGAGCGCGTTCAGATACACCGGCAGGGTGGCGACCAACGTCTTGCCCTCACCGGTTTTCATCTCGGAAATCTTGCCGTCATGCAGGACCATGCCGCCGACGAGCTGAACGTCGAAATGGCGTTGCCCGAGCGTGCGGCGGCTGGCTTCGCGGACGGTGGCGAAGGCCTCGGGCAGCAACTCGTCGAGGGTGGCGCCGTCGGCCAGACGGGCGCGGAATTCCTCGGTTTTCGCGGCCAGCGCCGCGTCCGACAGGGCCTGCATGGCAGGCTCCAGCGCGTTGATCGCCGGGACGCGCCGCTGATACCCCTTAAGGGAGCGGTCATTCGAGGAGCCAAAGATGGCGCGGGCGATTGCGGCTAGCATGCGGACCTTCCAGGAGCCTGCCCCCGCGGAGGCGGGGGCGAGCGGTCCGGGCAAACCCAGACTCGCTGCTGTCAGATAGGACCCGGCGGGCGCAGGGTCAACGAGAAGGAAGGCCAGGGCTTCGCCCTGGACCCACAAAGGGGGCGACGCCCCCTTTGATCCCTCGACTTTGAAGCCCGTTTGTCGCGCCAAACGCGTCGCGGTGCCTGGCCTGATGGACAAAGCCGGTCACGTCGTCGTCGTGAATCGCCAGCACTCGACTTGGGATGGCGTCGGGACGATTGGAAGACTTGCCTGCGGATTTTTTGGGGCCTGGCAGGGGCCGGTCAGAACGGCTTCAGCACCGCGTCAATCGCATCCTGTATCCGCCGTTTGACATCATCGTCCGCGGCAAACGATGCAATCGCCTCGCCCAACCTGTTAACCCCGATGGTCGCGATATCCAGCGGATTCAGGTTGTATTTGCGTCCCTGGATCGTCAGCGTTGGCGCGATTCGGGCATGGTCGTCGGCGGATCTGGCGATAGCCTGATATTCCACCAACGGCGCTACCACATGGGTCGGCATCCGCCGGAAGTCGTCTGACTGCAGGACGACGACAAACGGCCTGGCGACGCTACGCGACGGACTTCGATGAACGCCGAACTGCGCAGCGATCGTCACAGGTTTTGCATTTCTTCCGACAAGGCACCGTGGGCCTCGTACAGTGCCGACAACGCATCGATGGCCCGTTCGGTCCGGATTTTTTCGGCCTCGGCCCGAGCCTGGCGCTGGGCGAGATCGGCGGCCAGAAGTGCCTCCACATGGGCGGAGATATTTGCAATTCCTGCGCGACACTGTTGAACAAGGTCGGCATTGAGATTCAAGTTAATTGGACGCCTGGGCGCTGACTGATCATACCCCATGGTGACATCTTTTGCGCAAGCCTGCGCAGACTAGGGGTGTGGCAGGCGCGTTTGCAAGCGACGGCTTGGACCCGCATCGTAGACCACATTGCGGGGCGTGCTTTCAGATGAAAACGCCGGCCATGCCGCCCGCCGGGTACCGCGTCCCGGCCGCCGCGCCTGGCGGGACGGCGGCGGCAATGCGGGTGACGTCCTCGGCGGAGAGTTTCACGTTCAGAGCGCCGATATTCTCGTCGAGGCGGGCGGGGTAGCGGGTGCCGGGAATGGCGACGACGTCGGGGCCCTGGGCGAGCAGCCACGCCAGTGTGACCTGCGCCGGGGTGCAGCCTTTCTCGGCGGCGATGGCTTCGATCTTGGCGACCAGGGCGCGGTTCTGGGCGAAATTCTGCTCCTGGAAGCGGGGATGGGCGGCGCGGCGGCCATCGATGTCGGCGAAATCCTTGAAGGCGCCGGTCAGGAAGCCTCGGCCGAGGGGGGAATAGGCGACGAAGCTGATGCCGAGTTCGGTGGTGGTCTTGCGGGTCTGTTCAGCTTCCTCCCGGTACAGGAGCGAAAATTCGGTCTGCACGGCGGCGATCGGGTGGACGCCGTGGGCGCGGCGGATGCGGTCGGGGGCGGCCTCGGACAGGCCGAGGAAGCGGACTTTTCCCTGCTGGACGAGTTTCGCCATGGCGCCGACGGTGTCCTCGACTGGGACGGCGGGATCGACGCGGTGCTGGTAATACAGGTCGATGACGTCGATGCCGAGGCGCTTCAGGCTGGCCTCGCAGGCCTGGGCGACGTAGTCCGGGTGGCCGTTGACGCCGTTGGACTGGCCGGGGCGCTGGGTCTGGCCGAACTTGGTGGCGACGACCACCTGGTCGCGGCGGCCCTTGAGGGCTCGGCCGAGCACGGTTTCGTTATGGCCCCAGCCGTACATGTCGGAGGAATCGAAGTGGTCGACGCCCTGGGCGATGGCGTGCTGAATGAGCTTTTCCGATTCGGCGTCGTCGGCGCTGCCGTAGATGCCGGAAAGCGACATGCAGCCGAGGCCGATGGCGGAGACGGTGAGGCCGCCTTTGCCGAGGGGGCGGTGTTCGAGCTTTGCCATGGGATGTGCCTCCGGTTTGGGATGATTATGGGCAGGCGAGGCGAAAGCGCCAAGCCGGGTGGTCACGCGGGCTGCGGCAGAAAAACCCTCGGCGTCATCAAACTGTCACACTATCATTTCCAAAATTACGCAAAACTGAAACAATGTTGAGACGAACGATACCGATCCTGGCGATCGGGCTGTTGCTGGCAGGGCCTGGATGGGCTGCGGGCGACGACGACCCGGCCATTGCGGCCGATCTGGCGGCGATGCTGCGGGCCGGCCGAGCGGTGGTGTCGGCCAACCAGGGGCGGATCAACGATCCGGCGCAGGGTCAGGCCGGCTTGGACGGGCCCGGGTTCCTGGCGCAGGTGGTGGCGCAGTTCCGCCAAACGACGGGCAAGGACCCGGCGGCGATCGACCCGGCCAGCCGGGAGGGCCGATTGCTGCACATGGAGATGGACGCGATCGTCGAGGTGATCGATACCAATCAGGCGACATTCAAGGCGCCTGGGCCGACGTTCAAGGGTTTCATTCCGGCGGTGTTCTCGCGGCTGGTGAGCGAGGCGTTCAGCCGGCGCGCGGGCGGCGAGGCCGAAATGAAGGTCACCGCGCCGCCCGATCTGGTGCGCAACCGCAAGGCTCGGCCGGACCCGTGGGAGCTGCAGGCGATCACCGCGCATTTCGAATCGGCGGACTGGCCGAAGGGGCAGCCGTTTTCGGCAATGGTGGACCAGCCTGGTGGCAATGCGGTGTTTCGCATCGCGGTGCCGGAATATTACGGCGCGACCTGCCTGACCTGCCATGGCGGGCCGAAGGGCAAGGTGGACCTGACCGGTTACCCGATGGAGGGCGCGGCGCTGGGCGATCTGGGCGGCGTGATCAGCATCAAGCTGGCGCACTGAGTTGTTGCTGACGCGGTTCTCGATCCGGACGCGGCTGGTGGTGCTGTCGGTCGTGCTGCTGGCGGCGATGGCGGGGACCAATTTGTATTTGACTCGGGCGCTGGACCGGTCCTCGACCGCGGCGGTGCAATCGGACCGGTTGCTGGCGTTGATCGGGACGGTGGATGACGTGCGGGCGGCGTTTGCCGATCTGCGCTACTGGCTGACGGATTTGTCAGTGAGTCTGCTGACTCAGAGTGAGCGGAATGCCGATGCGGCGCGGGTTCGGCTTGCGGATCGGCTGAAGGCGCTGGCGGTGAGCCGGCCGGCGGAGGCGGCCTCGATCGCCCGGGAAGCGGACCTGTTCAATGCGGCGGCGCATCGGGCGGCCGATGCCTATACCGATGATCAGCGGGTGATCGGCAACGCCCTGACCGCGGAAGCGCGGCTGCACGGGCTGGCGGTGGATACCGTGCTGGGTCGGCTGGACGACGACCTGTCGCGGCAGGCGTTTGCGGCCAGCGCCCGGGTGCGGGGTTCGGCCGCTTGGGCCAGTAACGTGTCGTTCGCGATCGTTGCTTGCGCCGTGCTGACCGGGGCGCTGCTGACCGCGCTGGTGCTGCGCAGCATCCTGTCGCCGCTGGGGCACCTGGTGACGGCGATCGAGGCAGCGCGGCGGGGTGATCTGACGGCGGCGCTGCCGGCGCCGTCGCGCGACGAGATCGGCGCGATGACCAGAGCGTTGGTGTTGTTGCGGGAGGCGGAGGCGGCGCGGGCGCGGCTGGCGGAGGAGGCGGAGCGGCAGCGGCGGCGGGTGGTCGATGCGATCGAATCGTTGCAGGAAGGCTGCGCGCTGTATGATTCCGATGACCGGATGGTGCTGTGCAACCAGATGTTTGTTCGTTACGTCGGCGACCCGGATCGGGTGGTGCCGGGGGTGACGTTCGAGGCGCTGCTGGCGACGATCATCGAGCGCGGGACGGTGGTGCTGGAGGGGATGACGGCGGAAGCCTGGGTGGCGGAGCGGATCGCCCGGCGGGCGGCGATGCGGCGGTCGGGCCGGAAGGCGACGGCGGAGTATCGTTTCGGCTCCGCCTGGGTGCGGATCGACGAGCAGCCGACGCACGAGGGCGGCACGATCGTGCTGTACACGGACATTTCCGAATTGAAACGGCGGGAAGCCGATCTCGAGCGGGCGCGGCTGGAAGCGGAGCAGGCGAGCCAGGTGAAGAGCGAATTCCTGGCAAATATGAGCCACGAACTGCGCACCCCTTTGAACGCGATCATCGGCTATAGCCAGATGCTGGCGGAGGATGCGACGGATGAGGGGAACAGCGCGGTCGTTGCCGATCTGAAGAAGATCGAGGGGGCGGGAAATCATCTGCTGGCGCTGATCAATGATATTCTTGATCTGTCGAAGATCGAGGCGGGCAAGATGGAGGTGTTCATCGAGCCATTCGACCTGGGCGGGCTGGTGGCGGATGTGCGGCAGATGGTGGAGCCGTTGGCGGCTCGAAACGGCAATGCGCTGGTGGTGGACTGTCCCGCGGAGATCGGGGTGATCCAGTCGGACATGACGAAGGTGAAACAGGCGCTGCTGAATCTGCTGAGTAATGCGTGCAAGTTCACGCGCGACGGGACGGTGGGGCTGGCAGTGACGCGGGACGCGGGGCGGGTGGCGCTGCGTGTCTGGGACAGCGGGATCGGGATGAGTGCGGAACAACTCGGGCGGCTGTTCCAGGCGTTTACGCAGGCGGACAGTTCGACGACTCGCAAATATGGCGGGACGGGGCTGGGGCTGGTGATCACGCGCAGTTTCGCGCGGATGCTGGGCGGGGATGTGGCGGTGGAGAGCGAACCGGGCCGGGGCAGCGTGTTCACGCTGACCTTGCCGGTGGCGCCGGTTGCGGCGGAGGCTGTGGCGGAGGGGGGGGTGCCCCAGGGGGTCATGCCGGAGGGGCATCCGGCGGCGCGCGGGGTCATTCTGGTGACGGATGACGATCCGGGGGCGCGGCGGATCATCGGGGCGCATCTGGTGCGGGAGGGGTACCGCGTGTTGTACGCCTCCTCCGGGGCGGAGGCGCTTGAGGTGGCCCGCAGTGCTCGGCCGGATGCGATCACGCTGGATATCATGATGCCGCAGCAGGATGGCTGGACGGTGCTGCGGCAGTTGAAGGCGGATGTGGGCTTGCGCTCGATACCGGTGATCATGGTGTCGATGACGGGGGATCGCGGGCTTGGGTTCTCCTTGGGTGCGGCGGCGGTGCTGAACAAGCCGGTGGACCGGGCGGAACTGGCGGCGACGATTCAGGCTCAGTTGTCGGCGGGGGCGGAGGATCAGGAAGGGGTGGTGCTGGTGGTGGATGACGACCTGCCGACCCAGGCGCTGACGGCGCGGACGGTGGAGCGGCTGGGGTTCACGGCGGCGCTGGCGGGGGACGGGGCGGAGGCTTTGCGGTGGCTGGAGGCGCATCCGCTGCCGCGGGCGATCCTGCTGGATTTGCTGATGCCGGAGATGGATGGGTTCGAGTTTTTGCGGCATCTGCGGGGGCGGCCGGCGTGGCGGGCGGTGCCGGTGATCGTGCTGACGGCGAAGATCCTGACGCAGGCGGAACGGGATGAGCTGCAGGCGATGACTCAGCGGGTGCTGGCGAAGGGGCAGGGCGGGCATCTGGAGCTGACCCGGGTGGTGCGGTCGGTGCTGGAGCCGGTGTGATGGTGCGGATATTGTTAGTCGAGGATAACGAGATGAACCGCGACATGCTGTCGCGCCGGCTGGTGCGGGCCGGGCATGAGGTGGTGATCGCGGTGGATGGGCAGGAGGCCATCGACAAGGCGTTGGCGGAGGCGCCGGACGTGGTGCTGATGGATCTGAGTTTGCCGGTGATCGACGGGTGGGAGGCGACAAGGCGGCTGCGGGCCGATCCGGCGACGGCGGGGCTGCGGATCATCGCGCTGACCAGCCATGCGATGGCGGGGGACCGGGAGAAGGCGCTGGCGGCAGGGTGTGACGATTACGATACGAAGCCGCTGGATTTGCCGCGGCTGCTGGGGAAGATCGGGGCGCTGGTGGGGCGGTAGGGGATGGGTGGGTCAACTGGGATATAGTGGAATTGGTTGGTGGCATATTTGTTTGATACTTGGGTTGATATCCGGACAACTGCCAAAAATACCGTTCGTCTGTGCGTCCTGCTTGGGGTGGCGGCGTTGTGCAGTCATCGGGCCGCCGCAACGACGCCTCTCCAGACGCCCGGCGTTTACGTTACGGGCAACCACGGTTTGCGGGTGGTGGTGCCAAGGGGCCTTTACTACTGCCCGATTCCGAAGAGTCGGATTGGAAGTGATCACGGCACTATACTGTTCCTGAACCCGCCAACCGACTGTGATTCGGGCGTTGGGTCAAGAATCTCAATCTATTATGGCTTTAATGTTGCGGAACATGATCATGGCGATGGCGACGAACGCCCGGCCAAGACAGATGCCGATTTACGGCAGGACGAGTGTTCTGCTGGCACGCGCGTGTCGATGCACTTTTGGTTGCTGGGACACGCTGTTGCGGGATGCGTCGTCCAGGAAGGCTCGCTGATCATGATCAGCGCCAATGCCGTTTATTCCCTGGAACGTCTCCACGAGGGTGTGCCGGACCACACATTGGCGGTGACACTCTATTCATCTCCGGAACGACTTCGGGCTGATCTGGCAACGTTTCGTCGTGTGCTTGCTGGTATCTCGATCTGCACGCCGCGCTGGGCCGAAACGCAAGCCGGACGCCAGGCATGCCGTGAATGGGCCGGTTCCTGGTGGTAGTTTCGGCTCGCGGTTGGGTCGGTTCGGTGAACGACCCACGGACGGTTGGGTCCTGCATGCGCTGCGCCGAGGGAATTCGTTGCGTTTTACCAGACCAACTCTGCGTCTCCGCCGTTCCCGAATTCTGGCCAAACGAGACGGTCGTCACCGGACGTTGCCAGAGCCGCGGCGGCTTCCGCGTGCCGGGGATGGGGCTTTGCGGTGATGGTGGGTTGCTGGTTAGACGCCGGGGCGCTGATGGGGCGGTCCGGACTATCTGGAGCCGGCTTATTCGGAGTGATCATGGCTCGGCGACCTTTACGCCAAGTCGATAACAAAAGGAACCCTTTCCGGAGGAACTTCATTGAGGCGATATCGGCTTGGCCGCCGGTTACCCGCGCTGAAGTTCACTCGGACAGGTCCGCGGTCCCTGGCGTGACGAACGGACTTCCCGCGGCACGGATTTCGCGCATGGCGCGATCGAATGCGTCCTCATCGTCTCCGGCGTAACCCTCGGTCTGAAGATAGTTCTTCAGACTGAGCCGAGTCTTCTCGAAGTTAGGCGCTGCCAGCAATAAGAAAGGCGGCCGACGCTTCCCGGTTTGTTGGTGCCACCGGTCACGACAAGGTGCCGGTTTAGGTGGCCCGGACAAGCCGGGCCATGACGATGGAGAGTGGCACGGGCAGTCATTACGGTGGCCGCATGTGAGCACTCGGTTTCCTGTTAGTTCGCCTGGACAAGCCGGGCCATGACGATGGAGAGCGGCCTGGGGCAGTCATTACGGTGCCTGCATGGGAGCACTCGGTTTCCTGTTAGTTCGCCTGGACAAGCCGGGGCATGACGGTGGAGAGCGGCCTGGGGCAGTCATTACGGTGCCTGCATAGGAGCACTCGCTTTCGTGTTAGTTCGCCTGGACAAGCCGGGCCATGACGACGGAGAGCGGCATGGGCATGGTGCCCCATCGGGCGGCGCTCTGTTCACTTCGTTCGCATCCCCACCCGCACGGCCAGCGCCGTTACGTCGTCGGCCTGGGGGGCGCCGGCGGCGAAGGCGAGGACGCGGGCGGCGAGTTCGGTGACAATCCGGGCAGGGGTTGCGCCGGCGAGGCTGGCGATGTCGGCGGCGACGCGTGGCATTGTGTAGAAGGCGCCGGAGGGGTCCATCATCTCGGGCAGGCCGTCGGTAATCACCACCAGGGCGTCGCCCTCGGCCAGCGTCGCGGTGTAGTCGCGGTGGCGGGCGCCGGGGATGATACCGAGCGGGGGGCCGGGTTTGCAGGGGAGTTCGGCTGGGGGGGTGGTGGCGGGGACGTGCCAGGGCGGCAGGTGGCCGGCGTTGGCGAAGCTCAGGATGCCGGTTCTGGTGTCGAGGAAGCCGAGGAACAGGGTGACGAACATGCAGCCGGGGTTGTTCTTGCAGAGTTCCTCGTTGACCACGGCCATCAGGGAGGATGGGGTTGGCGGTTGGCCGGTGGCGGCGAGGGTTTGCAGGGCGGAGGCACGCAGCAGGCTGCGGGTGCGGGCCATGAACAAAGCGGCGGGCATGCCTTTGTCGGAGACGTCGCCGACCGCGAGGCAGAGTGTGCCGGGGGTTGTCACAAAACAATCATAGAGGTCGCCGCCGACCTCGCGGGCGGGGTGCATGACGGCGTGGACCTCGACCGGATGGGCGGGATCGGGGGGCGGGAAGTCCTCGGGCAGCATGCTGAGCTGCTGGCTTCTTGCCTCGGCGAGTTCGCGTTCGAGGCGGTCAAGCTGGCGGCGGACCTCGTCGCGGAGTCGTTTCTTTTCCAGTACGGTGCCGAGGCGGGCGCGCAGCAGGGTGGGGTTGAAGGGCTTGGGCAGGTAGTCCTCGGCGCCGAGTTCGATGCAGCGCACGACTGTGTCCAGTTCGGTTGCGGCGGAAATCATGATGACCGGGATGGCGGCCAGGGCCGGGTCGGCGTGCATGGCTTCGAGGACTTCGACACCGCTCATGCGCGGCATCATGACGTCGAGCAGGACGGCGTCGAACGGGGCGGCGGCGGCGCGGATGGCGGCGAGCGCCTCGATGCCGTCGCCGGCGGTGACGATGCCGGTGTGGCCGAGGCGTTGCAGGCGGCGCACCAGCAGTTCGCGGTTTTCCAGCACGTCATCGACGACCAGCAGGCGGGCTGGATTGGGTGTCGCCATGCGGTCTCCGGCATCGGTTGCGTGGCCGAACGCTTGCACGCGAACCGGATTGTGGGGCATTGAGCCGCCTGTAAACGAGGCAAATTCGAGGACGGGCCGGGCATGGATATGCAAGTCGCTGAGATCGCGCAAGGTGTCGCGCGGGTCGTGCTGAAGGGAAGGCTCGACATTCAGGGTGCGGCGAAGATCGACCTGGAATTCAGCGCGGTGGCGGGGTCCCGGCGCGGCGTGGTGGTGGATATGTCGGAGGTGACGTTCCTGGCCTCGATCGGCATAAGGGTGCTGGTGCTGGGGGCGAAGGCGCTGCAGCGGCGGGGCGGCAGCCTGGTGTTGCTGAGCCCGACGCCGGATGTGGAACAGGTGCTGGAGGTGACGGGGATCACCGATTTGCTGCCGATCATGCGCGATGAGGCTGCTGCCGTGGCGGCGGTCACGGCCTGAGGCTGCGTTATGGTTCGGCTGCTGCTGTCTCATGCGCGGCCCGAACTGGCGCGCCTGTCGGCATGGCTGGATGAGCAGGAACGGGTGCTGGCGATGTCGGAACGGGTTGCTTATGCGGTGCGCCTGTGCCTGGAGGAGGCGGTGGCGAACCTGATCGACCATGCGCCGGCGACGAGCGACATCGCGGTGGACCTGGGTTGGCAGGGCGGGGTGATGGTTGCGGCGATCGAGGACCGGGGGCCGCCGTTCGATCCTCGGATGGCGCCGGTGCGGGCGCGGCCGGCGACGTTGGACGATGCGATGCCGGGCGGGCTGGGAATTGTGCTGATGCGGTCGTTCGCGTCGGACATCGACTACCAGACGGCTTCGGGGTGCAACCGGCTGACGTTGCGGTTTAGCGGGGTTGGGCCGGATTAAGACGGTCACGGGACGGCGATACTGCGCGAGGGGGCAGGCGCTTTCGTTGCCGTGAGGTTCCGGTTGGTCCGAGCCACCGGTCGCGGCGCGGTGCCGCGATAGGTCGCTCGGATAAGCCGGGCGATGACGATGGGTGGGGATGGCTATGGGTGGCGATGGCTATGGGTGGCGATGGCGATGGGTGGCGATGGCGATGGGTGGCGGGACGCTGGGTGGCGGGACGATGGGTGGCGATGACGATGGGTGGGGATGACGATGGGTGG
>Ga0182012_10004031_pt1 | contig 15485 bp, 17 predicted proteins | sample 612S2SmetaG_FD_120486 | JGI IMG/M metagenome (GOLD analysis project Ga0182012, IMG submission 120486) | Permafrost microbial communities from Stordalen Mire, Sweden - 612S2S metaG | ecosystem: Environmental > Terrestrial > Soil > Wetlands > Permafrost | place: Sweden: Stordalen | collected...
GGCCTTTTTCGGGGCAAAAGTGCTTCATCCCGCCACTGTCTTGCCCGCCGTGGAAAAAAATATCCCTGTGCTCATCTTGAATTCCAAGCGCCCCGAAGTGGATGGCACGCGCATCACCTCCGAGGCCGTGCCTTGCGCCAATCCGGTGAAGTCCATCTCCTGCAAGCGCGACATCACTATCTTGAACATCCGTTCCACCCGCATGCTCATGGCGCACGGCTTTCTGCGCCGCATCTTCGAAATCTTCGACCGCTACCAAACCAGTGTCGATATGCTTTCCACTTCCGAAGTCAGCGTGTCCCTAACATTGGATAATACGGAAAGCCTGGACGCAATCAAAGAAGAGGTTCGCCAGTTTGCCGAGGTGACCGTGGAAGAAAAACAAGCCATTGTCTGTCTGGTGGGTGAAAACATTCGCCACACGCCGGGCATTGCCGGACGCGCCTTTCAGGTGCTCGCCGACAAAAATATTCGTATGATCTCGCAAGGTGCATCCTTACTCAATCTCGGTTTCGTCATGGCCGATTGCGATCTGGCTGGCGCCGTTGCCGCTCTGCATAAAGAATTTTTCGCTACTCTTGATCCGGCGGTGTTTGCCTAATGTCTCAAAATAAAAAGCTCGCGCTCGTCGGCTACGGCAAGATGGGCCACTTAGTCGAACAACTGGCATACGAGTACAACTTCGATGTCGTTCTGCGAATCACCAAGACGGATGGCATCACGCCCGAGGCTTTGCATGGCGTGCATGTGGTGATAGAGTTTTCCACGCCCGAAGCCGCGCCCGAAAATCTAAAGCGCCTGGCGCAAATGAAGATGCCCACCGTGACGGGCACCACCGGCTGGTTTGATCATCTTCCCGCCGTGAAGACTGCCGTTGAACAAGCCGGCGCAGGCCTGGTTTGGAGCCCGAATTTCTCAGCCGGCGTGGCGGTGTTTCGCAAACTCGCCTCGCTCTCCGCGCACTTGCTGCGTGATGAAGCCGAATACGGCGCATGGGCCTGGGAGATCCATCACGACGCGAAGAAAGACTCACCGTCCGGCACGCTCATCCAATTAGTGCAAGTCATGAAAGACGCCGGGTACAGGCGCAATATCGACACCAGTTCCAGCCGTGCCGGCAAACATCCGGGAACCCATGAAATCGGTTATGATTCGGCCGCCGATACCATCACCCTCCGCCACACCGCCCGCAGCCGCGAAGGCTTTGCCCGCGGCGCTCTCAAATCCGCCCGCTGGATTTTGTCGCGCCAGGGAGTCTACACTTTTGAAGAAGTATTGTTTGGTTAAGGAGCAAATATGTTTACCGGCTGCGGCACCGCCCTTGTTACTCCATTCCATTTAGACGGCTCGTTGGATGAGCCGGCTTTGCGTTCGCTGGTCGAGCGCCAGATTACCGCCGGCATCAATTTCCTCTGCCCCTGCGGCACTACTGGCGAAAGCCCCACGCTCACTCACGCGGAACATTTGCGCGTCGTTGAGATTACACTCGCTCAAACGCGTGGCCGCGTCCCGGTGCTCGCTGGCGCGGGCGGCTACGATACTAACCACGTCATCAAGCTCATCGCCGATCTGCACAAGTTGGGGGTAGCCGGCATTCTGTCGGTTACGCCCTACTACAACAAGCCGACGCAGGAAGGCCTCTATCAGCACTACCGCGCACTGGCAAATTCCACCCCGCTGCCCATCATGGTGTATAGCGTGCAGCCGCGCACTTCGGTGAATGTAGAACCGGCCACGCTGGTTCGTCTGGCGGAAATCAAGAACATCATCGGCGTCAAGGAAGCGTCGGGTAGCGTCTCGCAAATGGCTAGCATCATCGCGCGTGTGCCGGAGTCATTCGTCGTTCTTTCGGGCGATGATGCCGTCGCTCTGCCTTTGATCGCACTCGGCGGCAAAGGTGTCATCTCCGTCGTCTCCAATGAAATTCCCGCTGAGTTCACCGCTCTTACGCAAGCGGCGTTAAAAGGCGACTTCGTCCTGGCTCGCCAATTACAGAAGAAGTATCAAGCGCTGATGGAAGTGAATTTTACCGAAACCAGTCCCGGTCCGGTGAAGTTTGCCTTGGCCCGCATGGGTCTGTGCGAACCCTCTTGGCGCTTGCCCATGGTGGAACCTTCGGCCGCATCGCAGCAGAAGATAGAAGCTGTTCTCGAAGCGCTGGGCCTGTTGGCGGGAGTGCGTGCTTGAGGGAATCGATCGAGAAACTGTTTGACGAGAAACCAACCCAATACACCGCGGAGCACGTTAAGTTATTCCGCGATTTTATCGCGCTGCTGAACAGTGGCGTGTTGCGTGCCGCCGAGCCCGATGCCAGCCAGGCCACCGGCTGGCGAGTCAACGCCTGGGTGAAGAAAGGTATTCTCCTGGGTTTTCGCATCGGCGGCATTGTCGAAATGTCCGGCCAGTTTTTCGATAAGTCCACTTATCCGCTGAAGCGCCTGACCGTGCAGGATGGCGTGCGCGTGGTGCCTGGCGGCTCGAGTATTCGCGATGGCTGCTATATTGGCCGGGGCGTCACCTGCATGCCGCCGATGTATATCAATGCCGGCGCGTATGTCGACGATGGAACGATGGTAGATTCGCACGCGCTCGTTGGCAGTTGCGCGCAGATCGGCAGGAATTGCCACATTTCCGCGGCCTCGCAAATTGGCGGCGTGCTTGAACCGGTGGGCGCCATTCCGGTGATCGTGGAAGATGACGTTTTAATTGGCGGCAACTGTGGTGTCTATGAAGGCACGGTAGTCAAGAAGCGCGCGGTTTTGGGCAGCGGCACGATATTGAACCGCTCGACGCCGGTTTACGATCTGGTTCGCGAAACGGTGCATCGCGCGACTGTCGATCTACCGTTAGTGATTCCGGAAGAGGCCGTGGTGGTGGCTGGCTCGCGCGCTGTCAAATCGGGGGCCGGCAAAGAATGGGGCATTTCGCTTTACACGCCGGTGATCGTCAAGTATCGCGATGCTGGAACCGAGGCCAAAATTCAGTTGGAAGACTTTCTCCGTTAGCTTCAGTTGTCTTCCGTCGCCAAGTCAAATTCGAACAACTTCGGACCAGTGGGTTTCTCGTACTTCCCCTGAATCAGTTCGTCCGTGACTAGAATTGAGACTACGTCCGTCAGCAGCGACCCATCGTCATAATGCACTACCGAAGGGTCTTTCTCCAAGCGCGTAAAGACGCCGGCAGTCACATAGGCTGGCTCTACCTTGCGCAGCAGCCAAAGCTGAAACGTGTGGCCGTCTTCGAGCTTTGGCAAGTTTGATCCGACAAATACCAGCCGCGACTTCTCCGCGAAAAACACGTAGCCGAGCGCCCCTTTGGCCACCTCCAATGTCTTCATGGGAAGCAAGCGTGTTCCACCGCGGCCCAGAATTCCCAGCAGCTCGCTCAGATCGTCAACCTTTTGCCGGTCACGGTTGCTTTCGCTCTTGTAGCGCTCGGCAGCGGCTTGCGCTTGCGCCACTTGATCTTCGGGTTTGGCGTGAACGGCCGCTGCCGGCACCGGACCCGGCTGCTTGGGTTTAGCCGGTCCGATCGCATTCTTAACATTGTCGGTGGCCTTTTGCGCCAAAGCCTCCAGATTGACCTCCGCGGCTGGTTTGTCCAAGCGGGTGGAAGCGCGCCCGGCGTACCAGGTGGCAACTAGCAGCACGCTCGTAATCGCGCAAATCACCACCAGCGTCGATATAGGAACGGAAGTCCGTTCGCGCACGGCCGAGTCTTTGGGAAAGGTCAACACTTTGCGGCTCAACTCGGCAATGCGCACGATACGCCCGCGAAAATCCTCGGAGGGCTCGGCATTCTCCAACGTTTCCGCGAATACCAGCCACAGGTTCATGCTGCGCTGCACACCGCTTAAACAAGCCGGACATTGCGCTTGGATCTGCGCTTCCAGGTTGGAACGGTCGGGCTCGTCCAGTAATCCCAGTACGTAGCGATCATAGGTATCGGAAGCAAACCCGGCGCAATGCATACGAAATGACCTGTCAGCAATGAGTATACGGAATTAGCGTCTGATCAAGCCGCCCGCGCCCCAATCTCCCGCCGTTGTAACGCGGCCTTTGCCATAAGGCGGCGGCAATTCTTTGATTTGAAAATCGACTTTGTCGCCGCGCACGCTGACCAGCGTATGTTGAAAAAACCAACCGTGCTCGTAGCTTTTGTCTTCGCGCAAGTGGCCGCCGGAACTCGCCATCGAAAGATACGTAACGCCGTCCAGTTCAAAGTGCAGCATCTGGTGAATGTGTCCGGCAATCACGTACTTGACGCCGTAACGGAGCGCCAATTGGTGGAGCGGGAAGGCTGGGTTGGCCAGCACGACTTGCAGTATCCAAGCCGGACGGTGCGAAAAGATGAATTTCACCGGCTGAGTCGCGTGGGCGGCCAGATCTTTTTCCAGAAACGCCAGTTCTTCGGGCGAGAACTGGTCGCTCTGGCTATCGTCCAGCACGGTGATGTGCACCTGCTGATAGTCAAAACCGTAGTGCAAAGGGCGCTTGGTATGGGCGATGTAGGCGCTAATGGAAGCCTTTGACCCAATGTCGTGATTGCCGGGAGTAAACAGAATGGTGTAGTGGCGATAGGGCGCCAGTTCGGCTTCCTCTTCTTCCCACTGCGTTTCGATCGCGCGATCGCTGCCGCCTTGAATAGTATCCCCGACCGTGGTTATGAAGGCCGGATGATCCAGATCGGTTTCGCGCCAAGCTTCTTCCCAGACACCTTCCACGGCTTCGCCGGTGTGATCGCCCAGGATGGCGAAGTCAAAGCTGCGCGGCGCGCTGAAGGCAGCGTAGCCGCCTACCAAAAGCAACAAAAAGACCAACAACGCCGCTGCAGCGCCGATTCTCATTCGCATTCATCCACACGATAGCAAGTGGCTTAGAATCGTAGGCGTGCTTCTTCCAGGCGGCCATACGGCGCGAACCTACCGGCTCTTAATCCTGACGCTCTTGCTGCGCCCGTTTGGCAATTTGTCGCTCGCCTGGGGTATGCATCACATACCTGGACTGCTCGCCCTGGCGCCGCTGCCGTACCTCCAGGCATTCCTGAATCCTTTCGTGGCGCTTGGTATTGGCATGCTCCTCTTTTCCCTTCTGACGCGCCTGGCCTTGCTGAGCGTGGCGGACCTTAGCTTTGTGCTGCCGCTGACGGCTACGGGCTATGTCATTTCGGCTTTTCTTGGCAAGTTCTTCCTCGGCGAAGATGTCGGCTCCAATCGCTGGCTAGGGACGATCCTGATCTTTGCGGGAGTGGCGCTGGTGGGCTCAACGCCCGAGCAGACGCGCGATTCGGCGAAGGGCCTGTAATGTGAGTTTTCTTACTTTGCCGTGCCAGCATGGAGGGATGGTAAAATCCCGGTGTACGGGGAGATGTAGGTCAAACTATGAAGATTGGTGTACTTGGCGGGGACGGCTACTGCGGATGGGCTACGGCCCTATATTTATCGTCACGTGGACATTCAGTGTCCATCATTGACAATTTCGCGCGCCGTCAATGGGATTTTGAACTTGGAGTTCAAACCCTTACGCCGATTCGCCCTCTTTCCGAGAGACTTAAGATCTGGCAGGAACTGAGCGGCCACACCATCGATTTGCAGGTGGGCGATTGCTGCGATTACGATTTCCTGGCTTCCTGGGTGAAATCGTTTGAACCGGAAGCGGTGATTCACTTTGCCGAGCAGCGGGCCGCTCCTTATTCCATGATCGACCGCAAGCACGCGGTTTTCACGCAAGTAAACAACGTGGTAGGTACGCTGAATCTACTGTTTGCCTTGCGTGAACTAGCGCCGGATTGCCATCTGGTTAAGCTCGGCACCATGGGCGAGTACGGCACGCCGAACATCGATATCGAAGAAGGCTATATTGCCATTGAACATAATGGTCGGAAAGATGTTTTGCCGTTTCCGAAACAGCCGGGCTCGTTTTATCACTTGTCGAAAGTGCATGACAGCCACAACATGATGTTTGCGTGTAAGATTTGGAAACTGCGCGCGACGGATCTGAATCAAGGCGTAGTTTACGGTACGCTTACCGACGAAACGGCACTGGACGAGGGATTGATCAACCGCTTTGATTACGACGAAGTGTTTGGCACCGTGCTGAACCGTTTTTGCGTGCAGGCGGCGGTAGGCCATCCGTTGACGGTGTATGGCAAGGGTGGTCAGACGCGCGGTTTTTTGGATATACGCGATACGGTTCGTTGCGTGGAACTGGCCTGTTTGAATCCGGCCGCGCCGGGCGAATGCCGCGTTTACAATCAGTTCACCGAGCAATTTTCGGTGCTCGAAATCGCCAAGCTGGTCGAATCCGCGGGCAAGAAAATCGGCCTGGATGTGACGGTCGAGCAAATGCCGGATCCGCGTGTTGAATCGGAAGAGCACTACTATAACGCCAAGCATTCAAAACTGATTGATCTGGGATTGAAGCCGCATTTCCTATCCGATTCGCTGCTCGATTCGCTGATGAATATTGCGCTCCGTTACAAGGAGCGGATTGACACTTCGATGTTCCTGCCGCAGGTAGATTGGCGCAAGCCGACCAATGCGCGGAACTTGCGGCCGCAGATTGCGCTGCCGGTGGCGGCGTCTAGATAGACAAAACGCGCTTACTACTTTTGAGTACCGAAGTACTCATGCCTTTCCAGTAACAACCTTTATCTTTATCCTTCCAGTTAATAGAGTTTTATACTTTCGCTTCCATCAAAAACCCGTTTTTCCAGCCAAAAATACCAGAAACGCACCAAGAAATGCACCAAATGGTCGCGAATTGGGTACTGGCCATTGAAGCGCAAATCAACAGGCATCAACTCGGAGAAGTTAAGGCTCTTCGAACAAGGATAGGCAAAGGAGAAACAAACATGAAACGCATACTGGTAAGTATTTTGATGGCAGTGGGAACAACTGGTCCATTCGTAGCTCATCTCGCGGCGCAAAACGCCAATGCGGTAGCGGAGATTCCGTTCGCATTTGTGGTGTCGGGGCAGACTCTGCCGGCCGGCAAATATAGCGTTTCGCAAGTGACCGCCGCCGGGTCGACATTTGGATTGCGCGACAATTCCGGCCACGCCGCCATGGTGCAGCTCGGGGTGAATGAAACAGGCAAGCCGTCTAACCCTAGTCTTACGTTTGCCTGCTATGGCAAAGATTGCGTGCTGGCGAAAGTTACCCCGCCTAACAGCTTGACGGCTTACGCGTTGCCCACGAATTATATCGAGAAGTATCTGCCGCATCATTTGGGTTTTGCGGCACTGGTGTCCGTCAAAATGACTGGACGCTAATCCGATTCCTCGGAGGTAGGCCCGTCGCGCTCCGGGGCGGCGGGCCAAGAATTATTTCTTGGCTTGAAGCATGGCTTCGGACGATCTTCGCTAAATTTGTCGCGTTAAGTAATGGTTTAACGAGGCCGGCCCGCTGCGATCTACGCACCGGGCCAAATTTTTTTCTAAAGATTGAAACGCCACCAGCCGATGTGACACGAGAAGGGTGAGCGATGTTTCAAATTGTTAGGCGCCCTGTGCCACTTGTAACCGCGGAAAAACCGATTCCTGGCGCAGAGGCCAAGACTACACGCGAGGGTTTACTTTCGACGGCTTTGCTCACAGTGCTTTCCGTGAATGTGTTTATCATTTCCGGAGTACTGTGCTTTTACACGTTAGCGGTGTGGTCACCACGCTGAATTATTGGGTCAAAATGGGGAGTACTCGCCCGGAGGAACCGCTGGGCGTTTGAATGTCGAGCAGCGTGGCGAGAGTTGGGGCGATATCGTTCACTTGCACCGTTTCGTCAAAGCGGCCCGCCTTAATACCCGGCCCGATGAGGAGCATGGGAACATGGCGGTCGTAGTTCCAGGGCGAAAAGTGCGTTGTGCCGCTTGTGCCAACCATATAGCCTGGTTCGAACACGATATTCAAATCTCCACTGCGCTTTGAGTAAAAGCCATTGACAAGCGCTTGCGAGATAAAGTCTCCGGCAACCCCATTTGCCAACTGCTCCTGGGTGTAAACGCGCGCCACATGCAGCGGCGCCGTGGCCAGTAGTGCGCCGGTGGCGATGCGATAAACGTCGTCCTCTTCTAACGGTTCGCCGGAAGCCAGCTTCGTTTTGCGAACAGTATCCCAATTTAGATAAAGAGATGTTTCGCCTACGCCTGGAATCAACCATTCGCCTTTGCCGAAGGCATGAGTGAGGGCGCTTTGCACCACGTCTTCCGGGTCGGCGTAAACGTAGCCTCCGGGGACGTGCATAGCTTCGTCGTGCTCAGGCGTGGCGGCAACGCCGTGGTCGGCGGAAAGGACGACTATGGTGTCTTTCATGCCGCTTGTTTTTTCGATCAGGTCGAATAACTTGCCGAGCAATTGATCGGTGCGAAGGGACATATCGCGCACTTCAGGCGCATTCGGCCCGACTTCATGGCCTACGTAGTCGTTGGATGAGAAAGAGACGGTGAGCAAATCGGTGACCCCGCGCTGGCCGAGTTTTTCGCCGTTGATCGCCGCTTCGGCGAATTGCTCGATGAGTTCATTACCCCAGGGACTGGCCGGTAATTTGGCATAAAGGTTGCCGACCGAGTGGAAATCCCATTTAGGAAACCGTTCCCAAGGTTGATCGACATATTTTGCGGGCAGTTTTTGATTGTTGAAACCTGCGGCCCATTCGGGCAGCTTTTCCATATAGAACGAACTGGTGATGAAATTGCCAGTAGCGTCGTCGAACCAAAATGCACCGTCGGCGCTGTGGCCGGAAGGCAAGATGGCGCCGCGCGCTTTGATCGATATGCCAATCACCTTGGATTCGGGGTGCGCGTCTTTCAATTCATCGCCGAGCGTTGAGACCAAAAGCCGGTTAGGAGACGCGGGATCGGAATCGGTGCATTTCGCGCCTTGAGCCGGTTGCGGAGCGCCCACCACCCGCATGTTCCAATCGCAAACACTTGTCACAAGTCTTCGTTCGGTGCGGTCGTACCATGAGTTGCCGATTATGCCGCTGGCGGCGGGCATGGCGCCCGATAAAATGATGCTGTGTCCTACCGCGGTTACCGTAGGAACTTGGGCGTAGAAAGCATTGGTGAAATCGGCGCCTTGGGAAAGCATACGGTCAATGCCGCCGTGATAGTCAGGCCTGAAGCGCGTTAAATAGTCGTAGCGGAATTGATCGATCACGACCACCAACACGAGTTTGGGCTTGGGCGGCGTTTGCGGGAGGCCAAGGGAAGCAATCAGCAGCGATATCGAGAACGCCATAAGGGCCGATTTTGATGCAGTCATTCGGCCATAGAGTAGCACTCCATTTCTTTGCCGCCATTGTTTGGGGTAGCATTATCTAATAAAAGTGCAAACTGTTCTGGAGCTAAGGGCCCTTAGCAAACATTTCCCCACTCACAAAGCAGTGGACGGCGTTTCCTTTTCCGTCGCTAGTGGCGAGTTCTTCTCACTGGTTGGCCCTTCGGGCTGCGGCAAGACGACAACGCTGCGGCTGATTGCCGGCTTTGAAGAGCCGAGCAGCGGGCAACTGCTGCTGGACGGGCATTCGGTGGAAGGGCTGCCGGCTTACCGGCGCGATGTGAGCACGGTATTTCAGAACTATGCGTTATTTCCGCATTTGACCGTGGCGCAGAATGTGGCGTTCGGCTTGGAGCGGCGTGGACAAATTTCCAGGACCGTTATTGCGGAGAAGGTGGGGAAGGCGCTGGAACTGGTGCATTTGAATGGCAAAGAAACGCGCTTGCCGAATCAGATTTCGGGTGGCGAGCGGCAGCGGGTGGCTTTGGCGCGGTCGCTGGTGCTGGAGCCGAAGGTGTTGTTGCTGGATGAACCGCTATCGGCGCTCGATGCCAAGTTGCGTAAAGAGATGCGTCTGGAATTGAAGAATCTGCAGCGGCGCATTGGCATCGCGTTTTTGTTTGTGACGCACGACCAGGAGGAGGCGCTGTCTTTGTCGGACCGCGTGGCGATTATGCATCGCGGATTGCTGGAGCAGGTGGGAACGCCGCAGGAAGTATACCGCTTGCCGAAGACACGTTTTGTGGCGGAATTTCTGGGGGAGGTGAACTGGCTGCATGGGGCCGGGGTGCGGCCGGAAGCGGTGCGTGTTTCGCGGATTGCGCCCGATGACTCACGATCTACCGCGGCGGTTGTGGAGAGCCAGACATTTTTGGGGAATTGCATCCACTTGAACGCGAAATTGGATAACGGTTCGCCGTGCGTTGCCGAGATGCCGCAGCATGAATGCGATTTTAGTGCGGGAGAGCGAATTTATTTGTGGTGGCATGCGGCCGACGAATTCCGTGTGGCGGGCGAAGCGGCGGCATGAAGACGGCAGCGTTGGAATCCTCCACTTCCACTGCGGGGACAGAGACGCATGGTACGAAGCCGCAATTCCGTGCCAAGCCTTTCAGCCCCCGAAGTGTGGGATTGCGGAGGTTGTTTCTCAGCCCGGCGGCCGTAGTCATGCTTGGTTTTTTCTTTGCTCCGCTACTGATAGTGCTGGCTTACAGTTTCTTGAGCCGTGGGCCTTATGGCGGCGTCACGCCGCCGTGGACGGCCGAAAGCTACGTGCGCATTTTCGATCCCCTGTATTTGACCATTCTCTGGCGGTCTGTTTGGATCGCGGCGGTTTCCACGGCGCTGTGCCTTGTGCTGGCGTTTCCGCTGGCGTTTTATGTGGCGCGCGGGGGCAGCCGTAAGACGCTGCTGTTAAATCTCGTGATGCTGCCGTTTTGGACGAGTTTCCTTATCCGCACATACGCCTGGATGTTCCTGCTGCGCGATACCGGACTGGTCAACACCGTGCTCCAAGCTGTGCACATTATCCGCGAACCGCTGCCGCTGCTTTTCAACACGGGCGCGGTGATTTTGGGGTTGGTCTACGGCTATTTGCCGTTCATGGTGCTGCCACTATACGCGACGCTTGAAAAACTAGACCCTGCTTTATTGGACGCGGCGGCGGATTTAGGAGCATCCCCTGCTATCGCGATCTGGCGCGTTGTCGTGCCGATCAGCCGCCCCGGCATGATCGCGGGCTGCCTGCTGGTTTTCATCCCATGCCTGGGCGCGTACTTGACGCCCGATCTGATGGGCGGCGGCAAAACGGTGATGATCGGCAATCTAGTGCAGAATCAATTTACGACGGCGCGCGATTGGCCTTTTGGCGCGGCCATTTCGCTGCTGCTGATGGCGATGGTGCTGGTCGCGATGCGCGCGCTGGGCAATAAAGGCGAGGAATTGCTGTGAAGCGCTTCCTGCCGGCCTACGCTTGTGCGGCGTATTTGTTCCTGTATTTGCCTTTGATCGCGCTGGGTGCGTTCAGTTTCAATAACTCGAAAATTGCCGTATGGCAGGGGTTTACTCTTTCTTGGTACAGCGGGGTTTTCCATAATCCGGCGTTGGTCGAAGGCACGTTGAATAGCCTGATCATCGCTTTGATAGCCACGGTCTGTGCAACGATCATCGGGACGATGGCGGCTTATGCGCTGTGGAAGAAGCGGCTGGGGTGGCTGACCGGATCGCTCTATCTTTCGCTGCTCTCGCCGGAAATTGTCACGGGCGTATCGCTGCTGGTTTTCTTCCAAGGAATGTTTCACTTCTTGAAGCTGCAACTGGGACTTCACACCGTTATCCTGGCGCACATCACGTTTTCGCTGGCCTATGTAGTGATCGTCATACTGGCGCGCTTGCGCAGCTTTGACCGGAGTTTGGAAGAAGCGGCTTTGGACTTGGGCGCTAACGAGTGGCAAGCCTTTCGCTATGTGACGGCACCGCTGCTGCTGCCGGGCATTGTGGCGGCGGCGCTTCTCTGTTTTACGGTTTCGTTTGACGATTACGTAATCACGAGCCTGGTAGCCGGAGTCAACTCGGAAACGCTGCCGATGATCATTTACGCGATGGCGCGCAAAGGCGTCAGCCCGGAAGTGAACGCACTATCGGTGATGATTACGGTGGGATTGGGCATTCTGGTTCTCACCTCCGGCAAATTGGAGCGGCAACGGTGAAGCGCCGCATTTTTCTGCTGGGTGTGAGCGGCGCGCTGGCCGGTTGTTCGCGCCCGGGCGAGCGGCGCTTGAACGTGTATAACTGGGAAAACTATATTGCCGAATCGACGATTCCCAACTTCGAGCGCGAATTTAATTGCAGCGTGCGTTACGCAACTTACGGCAGCGCGGAAGAAATGCTAGCCAAAGTGTTCAGCGGCAATTCGGGCTGGGATGTGGTGTTTCCTTCGAACAGTTTTGTCGAGCCGATGCGTGAACTCGATCTGCTGCTCAAACTAGATCATCAGCGGTTGCCAAATCTAGGCAATTTGGACAACCGTTTCAAACAGCCCGGGTGGGATCCGCAGCTTGCCCACTGCGTGCCGTACATGCATAGCGCCACCGGCATTCTTTATGCGAAATCGGTTGCGCGCGCGCCGCTCGCGTGGGCTGATTTGTGGATCGATTCCTATGGGCATCGCGTGACCATGCTGGACGATCCGGCTGAAGTGTTTGGCGCGTGCCTGAAACGGCTGGGCGCTTCGGTGAACGCGGGCGACGAAGTGCGGCTGAAAGCGGCGCGCGATTTGGCGGAGCGGCAGAAGCCGCTGCTGCGCGCGTATTTGAATGAAGAGGTGCGCGATCAAGTGGTGGCGGGCGATGTTTTGGTGGCGCAGATTTGGGCGCAGGTCGGGCAAGTGGCGATTGACAATGCGCCGGATAAATTGGCGTTTTCGTTTCCGGCGGAGGGTTTTCCTTTGTACGCCGATAATTCCGTGATTCTGCGCGAGAGTAAACACCAGGATTTGGCTTATCGTTTTGTGGATTATCTGCTGCGGCCGGAAGTGGCGGCGAAGATTGCGATTGAGATGCGCACGGCAACGACAAACGCCGCCGCGCGCGCGATTCTGCCGGCGGCGCAGCGGGATAATACGGTGCTTTATCCGACGGCGGATGTACTGGCGCGCGGGGAGTGGTTCAAGGCGTTGCCGGGGACGGCGCAGCGATTGCGCGATCGGTATTGGACGGAGATTAAGTCGTCTTAGGGAGTGATTCTTTTCCTGGTGTGCGTCGTGACACCACAACCTGAATCTCACTAAGCTTTTCGCGCTTCGCTTGGTCCAACTCGTAGTTCTGTTGCAGATTGAGCCAGAACTGCGCGCTGTTGCCGAAATACTGAGACAAACGCAAAGCCGTGTCTGCCGTGATGCTGCGCCGGCCTCTGACGATATCCTGTATTCGATTCGCCGGCACGTGCAGGATGAGTGCTAGTGCATTCGCCGACAGCCCGAGCGGCTCCATGAATTCTTCCTGCAAAATCTCACCAGGCGTGACCAGCGGAAGCAACTCGCGCTTAAGTGGTAATCGGCGATTTCCACTTCATATGCGGCTCCATCCTCCCATATAAAACAGATCCGGTGCGGACTCTGCAAAAACAGGCGATATACTCGATGCCTATGGCTGATGACGAAGTGCCTCGGGGGCTCACGGCGAATTTAAACCTCCTAGCGAAAAAGCTCGGTTTTCCAAAATGGGCGCGCTGGTTCATCTGCGTTGTTGCGGGCTTTGTCGTCGGCCTCGGCGGGTGCTTTTTGTTTGTCTATCTGCAATTCCAAGCATTGAAGGCTGACGAGAAGAAGGACATTTCGGAGACTCAGACAATGATGCGGACTAATCAAGGCAAGACAGATATTGAGCTCACTAAGATTCGGCACGCGCTGGAGCTTTTGGCAGAAAAAACGCCGGATAAAGATTTGGTGAATAAGTTTCTGGACGAAAAGATCAATCGTTGGGTGACGCCGCTAAAGAAGAGCTTTGAAAGTCTGCAGACCAAGTTAGACCAGCAAGCCTCCATCCTTCGTGTATTCGATCCGAATCAAATCCTTGCGGTTGTGAGGAGCGAAGTAAGCTTTGCCTCACTGAACAAGAAGTTCGTCTCCGATCCCACACTGATGGATTTGCGGAACGCTGTAATGGCGGTGCCTCAACAGACGCCCGGATATTGGTATACCGCGCAGATGGTTGTGAACTACGACTCCGAAGTGCTTCAGGCTCGCGGGATCGTCCCTGACCCTGCAAAGGTAGCAAGGCCCTGCCTGGGATTGACGTCGGACGACTCCTTGACATCGTCGCGGAACACATTTAGTGGATTCAAAGTTTCGAACTGTGTTGTCGACCTGGATACGCAGTCATTTGTCAGTATGACTTTTCGAAACTGTGTGATTCGGTCGCGCGGCGGCACGTTCATCCTAAGGAACGTGACCTTCTTGAACTGCCGATTCGTCCTCAGTCTTCCGGACGGGCCGCGAAGTCGAAGCGAACAGCGCTTCCTTCAAACACTCTTGTCAGCGAATGCATTGAATAATATTAGAGCAACCAACGGTTAGCGGCTGCATGAGACCCTCCGACACATCCACAGAAACCCGGCGCATTTTCTGGACGTTTACCGCGACCCATACAACTCAATCGCGCAAAATCCGCTTCATTCAGCCGAGATCGAACCTGAAGAATTAAACAGCGCCTTCGTTCGGGTGAGCGTGGGCTCTCTGCGCTACCCGGCGGAGCCAACCAACTGAGCCGTGGGAAACCCAATACTTCGCTTCGGCTCTGCTGGCGCGGGAGCCTCGATGAGTTGCTGGATAGTCTCGAACACGTGCTGCACTCGCCCGTCCTGTTCACTCTGCCGCCATTCGAGCTGATCGAGGCGCTGGGCGAGTTCCTCGTGCGTGGCCAGCAGTTGGCGCAGGCGGACGAACGTCCGCATGATGGCGACATTCACTTCTACCGCGCGTTTGCTGGTCAGCACACCGGACAGCATGGCTACCCCCTGTTCGGTGAAGGCATAGGGGAAATAACGGCGACCGCCGCGGCTTTCGTTTGAGATGCCAATCTGGCATCTCAAAGATTCCAGCTCATCTGACGTGAGCTGAAACATGAAATCTTCCGGGAAACGGTCGCTATTGCGGCGCACCGCTCTGTTTAAAGCGCCGGTTTCGACCTGGTACAAGGCCGCCAAGTCCGAATCCAGCAAAACCTTCTGCGCCCGGACCACCAAAATCCGGCTTTCCACCAACCCAACCTCGGCAGTAGACATCCCTAACTCCAATCATTTTCGCTGGCTAACCCCAATAGTTCCTATCCAAATTCCTGAACTGCACCGCCTCCGCCAAGTGCTTCGCCGCCACGTTCGGCGAATGGTCCAAATCCGCGATCGTCCTGGCCACCCGCAGCAGCCGGTCATGCGCCCGCGCCGAAAGATTCATCCGCCGCATCGCCATTTCCAGCGTCCGTTCCCCGGTATCATCCAGCGCGCAAATCGTCCGCAATTGCGCGGGCGGCACTTGCGAGTTATAAAACCCTCGGTCGCGCTGCACCTGCCGGGCCGATTCCACACGCGCCCGGATCTCGGCCGAAGACGTACTAACAGCCTGGCTGCGTAGCTCTTTATATGCCACCGCCGGCACCTCAATATGCAAATCGATCCGATCCAACAACGGCCCGCTCACCTTCGCCAGATACCGTTGA
>Ga0182012_10004034_pt1 | contig 15471 bp, 11 predicted proteins | sample 612S2SmetaG_FD_120486 | JGI IMG/M metagenome (GOLD analysis project Ga0182012, IMG submission 120486) | Permafrost microbial communities from Stordalen Mire, Sweden - 612S2S metaG | ecosystem: Environmental > Terrestrial > Soil > Wetlands > Permafrost | place: Sweden: Stordalen | collected...
TGGATTGTAATAAAGAAGAAGAAATAATAAAGAGATCAAGAGGAAGACCAACAAAGACAATAGAAGAGAAACGTGAGAAGAGAAGAGTATATATGAGAAGATATACAACGATACGATATCAACTGGATGATGATTATAGAACGATGAAAATAGAAAAGTCAAAAGAATATCACAGTAGAATAAAAAAAGATTAAGGAATAAAAGGATATTTTTTATTTAAAAGAATAAAAAATATTATAAAACAAAATTATTTTATAACACTATAATATATATGAGTAGTTTACCAAGAAAGCAAATAACGAACGTTAGAAATAATCCAGAAGGACAGACAGTTAAAACACTCAAACAATATCTTAAATATAAAAACATAAAAGGGATAAGTTCTCTCATAAAACCAGAATTAGTTGAATTAGCAAAAACAACTATTCAAACAAAAAAGAAGATATTGTCGACTAAAAAGAACAGAGGAATAAAGAAATCAACAACAAAGAAGCAAATTATTGAAGAGATAAAAAATCGCATAATTGTGAAGAAGTATGACCAGAAGAAGCTGAGGAAAGAGATTAAAGAGAAGGAAGAAGAAGGATATGATGCACCACTTGTTTTTAAATATGGAGAATTCAATGGATGGTCAAGATATAGATATATTTTTAAAAAGTTAAAAACAGCAACAGTGAGAGAAATGTATGACCATATGAAAGCATTTCTTGAGAAGAGAGAAAATGAAGATGGAAGATCAAAAGTTCCAGATTTTGTAGTATTTTATATTTATGGAAAAGGAGTAGACTCAGATAGACTTAAAAGATACATAAGTCTAAAGATTGATAGTATTGATTTTGACAGTTTACAAGATTTTAAAGACACAATAAATCAATTAATAGATCCAGATGATGGTGAAATTGGATCTGATGTAGTGACTGATGAAGAGAGAGTTGAATATTCTAGATTTGACATTGCATTTCAATCTCTACAAAACTTGAGAGGAAAAGATTCAATAAAATTATTTAAATGTGTAGGAATAAATGGTGAAGGTAAGAAATCATTATGTGTTTACAGATGTTTACAAAAAGTAATTAATAATTTTAAAATGACAGAAGAAGAATTTAATAAGTTAGGGTTATCATACCTAGAAAATCTTATTAATTGGCTTGATGAAAATAAGATAAAGATAAATTTATTGTATTCAACAATACAATTAAAAGAGGAAACTTTCATATTTAATCCACTTGAAAAGATAAGAATAAAAAAAAAGAATCATTATGTAATTCTTTATCCAATGAAGGAAGAAAACATTAATTTAATATATGTGAAAGATCACAAATTTGGAGAAGAATACGAGACATTATTAATAGATGTTAATGGTGAACATTGTGATATTTTTATTGAAATGAATGATATTTTTTACACAAAAGGATATTCTTATTACGTTTTAAAAGATGATAAATACGAAGAATTAGAATATGGTAACAAAGATGTAAAACAAGAATTTTTAAGATTATCAGAAGAAGGTAATTTATATTTTCCATCAGAAAAACGATGGCTAATTAAAAAAAAAATTATAGATAGTGATATTCTTAAAAATAGAAAAGAAGAATATGATGGTGAAAACGCTCATATAGAAGGTAAGGAAATGAAAAGAGCATCAGGTAAGGAATCTACAATAAGGCAAAAAGAACTCATAGAATTAAAATATATATTTTATGATTATGAAACTGTTGTTGATTATTCCAGGGAGGATGTATTGATTCCAATCTCATTGGGTTTTGTGGAAGTTGATAAAACCGATATAGAAACTCTAAGCCTAACTGATAGATATGATGTATTAGAAGAACAAATAGAAGCGAAAAAGAAAGCTAGAAAAGACTGTATGGAAAAACTGGAAACTAAAGTAGTGGTAAGATGTGGAGAAGATTGCACAGAGTCAATGTATGATGTTATAAGAAATTCAGTAAATACGATGTACACACTAGTATCTTTCAATGGAGCTAAATTTGATCATTATTTACTTTATAAGTCATTATTAAAAATATGCCCAGATGTTCTATCAAAAGTTTTCTTTGTAAAGAATGATTTATTAAATTTCAAAATACAAGGAGTGCACGAATTGTTTGATTTACATAAATACATACCATCATCATTAAAGGAAGCATGTAAAGATTTTAATTTAGGAGAATATTCAAAGAAAGAAATAGATTTCAATGAAATACAAAAACGATACGATGATGAAGTAAATGAAGAGATTTTTCTAAAAAAGTTAAGAGAAGATGATAAATTTATAGAATATCAAAAATACGATATATTATCATTATTAAAATTATTTGTGGAATACAAGAACTCATTATCTGAAATCATGGAGCATGTTATTAAAACAAGACAATTTGAAATGACAGACTACAAAACAATAGGAGGATTAATGAAGGAAGTTATGAATGAGCATGTCGATACAAAAAATATAAATATACCGATATTCAAAAAATCAATGATAAAATATTATAAAGATTTAATTAAATATAGAGTTGGAGGACGTGTTGATCTATTTAATGGAATTCAAAAAATAGAAGGACAAATATGTTCACCAGATTTATCAGGATCATATCCATATAATATGGCAATTAATCCAGTTTATTACCCGTGCGGAGAAATCAAAGAAGTTAATACATTTGAAGAAATGCCAGAGGATAAAATAGGATTTTTCTACGTGGATAATATTAATCAAAGGCATCTTAAATTAAAGATTATTCCAGAGAAAAATAAAGATGGAACAAATGATTGGAAAACAATGAACATATTAAATGGATATTTTTTATCAATTGTGAAAATAAATATGTTAAAGAAACTAGGATGTGATATAAAAATTAGGAATGGTATTTATTTTACTGATAAGATAAAGTCATGTGAACTGTTTGAGTTTATTTTAGGATTGATGAAATTCAAAACAGACCAAGACATAAAAAAAGAGAAAGGAGAAGATTATAATAATTCAATTAGAACATGTATTAAATCATTAATGTTGATTCTTTCTGGTAAATTAGCAGAGCAATTATATTGTACAAAAACAATGATAATGAGTGAAAATGAGATGAAAATGATGGGATTAACATGTAAAAGTATGGAATTAAAAAGTATAATTGGAGATAAAGGATTAGTTGTATGTGATATCGGAGAAGAAAAAGCACTACAGAAATCACAACCAATATATTTAAGTACATTAATTTATGATTATTCTCATGAATATATGATAAATAGTATTTGGGGGAAAATAAATTATAAAGATTTGATATATTGTGATACAGATTCATGTAAATTGAGGAAGGAAACTTTTGAATTATGGAAAGAAGAAGTAAAAGACAAAGAAGTTCCTCACTGGAAGGAAGTTGAAGAATATGATTCAAGATACAAAACTTCAAAAATGTACGCTGATTCAAATATTGATAAAGTGATAGGATCTTTTCAAGATGAGTACAAAACTAACGAAATAAATATCTCTTATTGGCTCCAGAAAAAGAGTTATTTTGTTGGAAACACGAACAATGAACTAATGAAAAACAATAAAATGATTTTCAAAGGAATTAAAGAAAATGATAAATATATTGATGGAAACTTATTAAAAGTAATAAAAGACAATTATATTAACTTTTTCGAAAATTTGTATAGGAAAAGAACTGTGGATGTTTTATGCTCATCAATTCATAAAGATAAAAATCAAATATCGCTTGTTCTTAAAAAACAAACTAAAACAATAAGAATAATGGATGAGAGAGAATTATACATTAAGAGAGAAATATGTAAAATTAAGAAAGATGTACAAGAATTGAATAAGCAAATCAAATACGTAAATGGACTAATTTTTTAAAAAGGATATAACTACATAAATTATATAGTTGTATTATTATTTTTTTCTAATATATATTTATAATAACAATATGGAAGATTTAGTCGAACAACGCGTTAATGAATATTTAATGGGTCATGGATTAAATGTTGGTGGAGCCTTTATGGGAGGTAAATTAACAAGAGGACAGAAATCAGTGCGAACATTCAATAAGAATGTACGTGAAAGATATGGTTGTACGAGAAAAACAAAATCAAAACCAAAAGCTAAATCTGAGCCTGAACCAATAGCTAAAACAAAAACAAAAACAAAAACAAAAACAAAAACAAAAACAAAATCTAAATCTAAATCAAAACCTAGAATAAATCAAAAAATCAAAAAATCAAAATCAAAATCAAAATCAAAATCAAAATCAAAATCAAAATCAAAATCAAAATCAAAATACAAAAAAAGAAATTTAGAACAATTTCTTGCGTTCAACAGTAGAGCAAAACAAATAGCAAAAGAAGGTGACATTAGTTTAGCAAAAGCAAGAAAACAAGCAAGACTCGAAGGATTAGGAGAAGGAGGATTTTTGGGACCTCTCCTCGCTTTATTACCATCTGCGATAGGTGCAGTCGGATCAATTGCAAATGCGGTTGGAAGAAAAAAAAGTAGTGGTGGACTTAATGTTGGTAGGATGTATGATCATGAAATGTATGATAATGAAATGCATGGTTATGGTTATGGTGATGGTTATGGTGATGGATGTATGATGGGATACGGTGGAAGAGGAACGAAAGATGGTGCAATGAAAGCGAAAGAAACAAGAGAAAGAAATGCAATGCGCGGATATATGTGTACTGATAGTCCATATGGAAAAAGAACTAGACAAACAGTAAAAAAAATAACAACAAAATCTAAAGGTGAAATACCTATACAATTAAGACCATGGTATAAACACTTTAGTTTTGTTAGACATACACATCCAAATCTTCCCTATAATGAAGCGCGTACTTTGGCTTCTCAAACTTACAAAAAAAATACTGAACTCTTTTACTAAGTCAAAATAAAATATGAACTCATATATTATATAATGTCATATAACATAGGAGAATTAATAACCGATGAATTATTTTCAGGAGGATCGTTGACAAATACTATCACACAAGGTGGTGTAATACTAAAAAGCATAGATTTAAGAACGAAAAATCCTGAATCATTTACAAAACAATTAAAAGAAAATATTAAATTATTATCGAAACAACCAGGTGATTCAAATATATTTGGATCATTCAATTATAGAGTTAGTTTATATCCTGGTGATATTGATTTAAACCAAGAAATTAGATATAAAGGTAATAAAGAGCATGTTGTAAAACTATTTGAGAAAGCATATATTAAAACGGTAAAAAGAATTCACGAAACACCTTATCATTATGTTGGAGAGACAAAAGTAGGATTGGATATTAGATTCATAATAAATATTGGTCATTGGAATAATGGTGTATTGCTAGATTATAATTTAAAAGATATCATAAAACACCTTATGATATTGGGTTCTTCACAATTATTAACTCAAGAAGAGTTTGACGATATGTTATTTTTATTAAAAAATATGAATCACGATAATTGGAATAATTTGCACGAAAAATTGAGAAATTTATTTACATTGAGATGGTCGTACGAAGAAATAATTAAAGGCGTAAAGATAATGAGAGGTGGTATTAGAAAGAAATTATATGATGCAATGCTTGATCCGACATTAATTAAATTTGATATCCATCTGCGAATGGGAGGTAAATACATTGAAATGTCAAATCATTTTATTTTAATTCAAATAAAAGAAGATGGAACGGATCATCTTCTTAATTTACCTCAAGATTATTTTACAGCTTTTGTTCAAAATTTAAGATATGAAGTTGAAAAATTATATTATAACAAACAATTTATAAATTACCTTAAAATGGCAAAAAGAGTATTTTCTATTGCAAGAACTGAAAGAACTGAAGGAAATCAAGATGTTGCCCGTAATATGATACAATTATTAAATAGTGATGCAGGTATTATGAATGTAATAAAAAGTGATTTAGAAACGATAATAACTATGTTGGAATATATAAAAAATCCACCAATTGATGATCTCATGCAACAATTAGAACAAACAAAAACGAGAATGGCACAAATAACGGAAATAAATATAAATTCAGAAGAATATTATAAAAAAATAAGTTATATTACAAGTCATTATAAAAGAATGCATAGAGAAACAATAATAGAAGATCTTAAACTTTTAAAATATGACATAAAGAAAGCAATTAATGATTTTGCTTATGCTTATCTAAAAAATAATGGATTTGCTCCACCGCCTAGACATTTTTTACCAATAAAATTAAAATATAAATATCCATAATTGAGTGTTTTTTCATATTTTTTGAAAATTTAACAAGTTTTCAAAAAAAATAAAAACCTCATAAAACTAAAAAATATGTATATAGTAGTTATATCAGATGTTAAGTTTAAAAAAAATAAATGAAAATTCAATCCCAATATGCCAGATATCAGGAGGAAAATATGATGAAAAAATAGTATATTTTAATGAAGGGGGTGATGAAAAAAATAATGAAATTGAATACAATATGAAATTAAATAGTCTCATAAATGAAATGATAGAAGATAATCAATATTTTGGTGATTTAAAAGGTTCTGCTAAAAAGAAAGCGAAATTATTGATGAGAGAACATGTCATGAAAAATATTCCTCCTCTTGATGATTCATTCAGAGATAAATATAATCGAGTAAAAGAAGATATTAACAAAAAAGGAAATAAACAAATTGAGATAGTTGATGGTGAAATGCTTCCTTATTGTAATAAGAATAAAAGATCAATTTATTACATTTGTGCTCCATCTGGTGCAGGAAAATCTTATTTTATGAATCAATTTGCTAAAAGTTACAAGAAACAACATCCTAAAAATGAAGTAATATTATTTAGTAAGTTGGACAAAGATAAAACTCTCGATGATAATGAAGATATTAAAAGAATGGAAGTTGATGAAGCTATTATAAGTGATCCTATTCAACCAGAAGAACTAAAAAATTCTTTAGTTTTATTTGATGATACAATGATGATAAGAGATAAAAAGATAAATAAAGAACTAAATGAAAATTTAATGAAAGATTTATTAGAAACAGGAAGACATCCCAACATAGATATGTGTATTTCTAATCATCTTATAAATGATTACACAAAAACTAGACCTTTAATGAATGAAGCAACACATTTAGTTTTTTTTACAAGAGGAGGAAATAGATATTCCATTACTTATTGTTTAAAGCAATATCTTGGATTCGATCGTCATCAGATCCAAAAGATATTTAAAATTCCGTCAACAAGATGGGTAATGATATGTAAACAAACTTTTCCTATGTGTATTGTTCATCAACATGGTTGTTATATATTAGATGGTAAAGATGACAATGAAGATAAAAATGAAAAAATTATAAAGAAAATTAAAAAATCAGTGAAATTTGATTCTGAAGAAGAAGAAGATGATGATGAATACGATGAATACTCTGATTAAATTTACATATATACATATATTATATATATAAATGGATCCCATATATCAATTAGAAAGTTATTCATTATCAGGAAATGATATGATCAATTATGGCCCAAAAAAAGCAAAAATATTAACGTACAAAGAATTAGCGGAATACGATGATTTAGACAATGCTCTTGGATTTGGTGGAATGTTAATATTATTGTATTTAACAACAGCAGATAATTATGGTCACTGGTGCTGCGTTTTTAAAAGGAACTCAAATACTGTTGAATTTTTTGATTCATATGGAAAAACAATTGATGAACCTTTAAATTACGCTAAAAAAGATGTTAGAATAAGAAATAATGAAGTTTTACCTCATCTAAGTAAGTTACTTTATGAGAGTGGTTACCAAATAGAGTACAATGATCACAGATTACAAAGTATGTCTGAAACAATTCATGTTGCTACGTGTGGAAGACATGTTTTGTGTCGTCTCGCGGCAAGACATCTTGATATTGATAATTATGTAAAACGCATGTTCAATAGTCATGATCATGACCCAGACTACATAGTGACAATGTTAACTGATTTTATACCTGAAAAATTATTATATTGATATAATATATAAATAATGTATGAAAGTAGATCAAATTTTAGATTATCACAAAATACTTACGATAAATATGAAGGTGCCGATGGAATAACATATTTGAATGTTGCAATAACAAATACTGATACAAATAATAATCCTGTAAATAATGCACAAGTAATGTTAACTTCTCTGACAGAAATTAGGGGTGAAAGTATTATTGATAATCCTGATGATTATTTTGTCACAGTTTCTCGTTTTAGTATTCCATTATGGGGAACAACTTTAATTAATATGGCAAATTACATAAGGGCTGGACAATCCGATGTTAATCTAACAAATTTTAGTTTCACGTTATCGTATAATGGAATTGATTCTGTACAAACATTTTTAGTGTATGTTCCAACCATCACGTCACGTTCAAGTCTTATTCCGACAAGTCCAGTTCCAGTCACGGGAGCAATCCAAACATTGTACTACTTTTTGTATGATTATACTTTATTTTTACAAATATGTAATACTGCTTTACAATCTGCTTTTGCTAGTTTATCTGGATTAACATCATTACCAGCAGGATCTTTAGCACCTTATTTTATTTATGATCCTGTTACACAATTAATATCTTTAATTGTCCAGGCAGATAATTATGATCAAGGATCATCTCCATACATACAAATATGGTTTAATAATTTATTACTGCCGTTCTTCCATGCGATTCCAAATTCTCATCCTGCTGGAAATCTTAGTAATGGTAAAACAAATATATTTACAGTTGGTGATTTACTCAATAATTCTTACACTTCTCCTGTTCCATCTTTTGGATCAGCTTTACAAATGAGTCAGCAATATGTTAGTTTAGGATACTGGAACTCATTCAAGAGTCTCCTTATCACGACCAATACTCTTCCCATAAAACCAGAAGCAATTCCACCAGCTCCATCAGTTCAAGGAGCTTTAGAAAGTAACTTAGCATCTTCAAATATTAATACTAGATTAATTTTAACTGATTTTGTCCCTGATTTATTGAATAATGCTGGAACTTATTCCACTATCGCAACATATACTCCCGGATTTTCTGATTATAGATTAATTAATATGTACACTTCACAACCGATAAGACAAATAAATTTAGAAATATTTTGGGTTGATACTTATGGAAATATTTTTCCTATAATTCTCTATCAAGGTCAAACAGCAAATATAAAACTTGCTTTTATTCCAAAAAAATTTTATTTACATAGATCTCCTAATAAAATTAACTACTAATCTAAAAATTATATTGTATAAGCATATTATATAATATAACTATGAGTTTGTCTTATGTTCCTATAGGTTCGATGGCAGTCATCGATCCTCGCTACAATTTAAATCAACCTAAAATTATGATAATTCAACAGGGTGGTCAGGAAGTTTCTTACCAAAGAATTCCTGCTCAAAATGTTCAAAGTACAACATCTACAACTTTTAATATAATTCCACCATCCACTGAAACTCTCGTTGATAGGCGTATTTATCTTCATATGCAAGGTACTGTCACTTTCACAGCCACTCCAATTTCTGGACAAACTATTCTTCAAAGTGGGGCAGATAGTTTCAGAGCATTACCATTCCAAAATGGTGTTATTTCAAATAGCACAATGCAAATAAATGATGGTCAAGTTAATATGCAACCTAATGAATATACTGATGTACTTCTAAGATTGCATAATGAAATACTTAACCAACAATATAATCTGTCTTTGTGTCCAAATGCTCTTGATGTATCAGCAAATTATGCTGATCTTTTTGGTTCTCCTTTGAATTCTCTTGGTGATTACACTACATCTACTCCTGCTTTGTATCAAAGAGGAACTTTTCCATATGTTTCTATTACAAACGCTGTTGACGCATCAACCGCCGTTGTAACTTTTGATATTTGTGAACCGTTGATGTTGAGTCCTTTTATTGCAACTTCTCATTGTGATCATTCTGCTTTAGTCGGTATTAAAAATATGATTTTAACTCTCAATTTTGCTTCTGATCTAAGTCGTGTTTGGAGTCATGCAATAGTTGGAGCTCTTACTCAACCAACAATCACTAATATTAGCGTTGCTTTCACTAATCAAGAATTATTAGTTGCTTATCTTACTCCCAAACCATCTATGCATATTACTGATATTAATATGTACAATTATACTTCTATTGAGTACTACCCTCAACCAAATAGAGTTGTTGCCAGTGGAGCTGCAGATCAGGTATCTGTACAAAACTTACAATTAAATGTTGTCCCAGATACTGTTGTTGTTTGGGCTAGAAAAGCAGATAATGTTAGAACTTACAATGATACTGATTCATATCTTGCAATTACTGGTGTAAATATTACATATTTTAATAAAACTGGTCTTCTCGGAACAGCAAATCCACAACAATTATGGCAAATTTCAAAGAAAAATGGACTAAATATGCCGTGGGAACAATGGTCTGCTCAAAATCAATTTAATTTTGGTGGTGGTTCTGGTGGTAGCAATATTCCCATGTGTGGATCTGTTCTTGTTTTGAAACCTTCTCTCGATTTTGGTTTACAAGATGATGTTTCTAACGGTCTTCAAACAAATAATCAACTTCAAATGACTGTCAATATTCAAAATCACACTGGAAGTTCATACAATTATGTGTTATACGTAATGACATTAACAGAAGGTGTTTTATCTATTGAGAGAGGTCATGTCGTAACTCAAATCGGTACTGCTTCAAGAGCAGATATCATGAATGCCAAACTTAATATGTCACCATATCTCGATTTTAATGATCTTGAATTCATTGATGCTAGTTATCAAGGTGGTAACTTGAAATCATTTTTCAAAAATAAAGTACTTCCTTTTGTCCAGGAACATGGAAATAGAATTGTTAACGAATTTGTTTATCCTATTGCTCATCATAAATCAAAAGAACATTTTGGATATGGTGAAGGTGAAGGTATATCAGTTGGCGGTGCTTTCATGGGGGGTCGTAAAATGAGTAGATCCGCTTTGAAAAGAAGAATCGCATAAATATAGTTCTCATCATTAATTTTTATCTATTACTAATTTATAACATGTCTATTAGTAATCTATTTTCTCCCAATAGTTATTCTATTTACTCTAAAAATTCCTCTACTAAAAATAATCTAACAATTGGTACTTTACTCATTGAAGGTGATAATGTAAATAATAGTATAACTTGTACTCAACTTTACAATGCAGTTGTTGGTGAAAGTTCTGGTGCTATTAATTCATTATCTGGTTATGATAATGAAGGAACTCATGCTGACGTTGAAGTTGGTTCTGGTTTATCTCTCAGTGGAAATGTTTTAACTGCTGTTGGTTCTGGTTCTGGAAATGTTATTGGAACGCCTCCAAGTGTTTCACAAACTCCAGCAATTTATACCAGTACATCTGGTTTAGTTATTGGTTCTTCTTCTGTCACTCCAACAACAAATACATTAATTGGGTACAATGGTTCATCTATGTCAAATATTACTGCTGGTACAAATATTAGTATTAGTGCTGGTGTTATTAGTGCTGTTGGTTCTGGAACTGGTGATGTTAATGGACCAGTCTCATCTGTAGCAAATACACCTGCTCAATATTCAAATACAACTGGAAAATTATTAAGTCAACCATCTGTCACAGCAACTACAAATACTTTAATTGGTTACAATGGAACATCTATGTCAAATATTACTGCTGGTACAAATATCAGTATTAGTGGAGGTGTTATTAGCGCAGCAGGAAGTGCTGGCGATGGTGATGTAACTGGTCCTTCTTCATCTGTCACTGGAGCATTAACCATATTTTCAGACACAACTGGAAAGAACATTTCTGAACCTTTATTCACACCTGCAAACAACTCTTTGTTAGGTTATGGATCATCTCACACAGTTGCAAATGTATTAATTGGTGATGGTTTAGCTTTATCTGCTGGTACATTAAGTGCAACTGGTTCTGGTTCTGGTGATGTAACTGGTCCTATTTCATCAGATACAAATACTCCAGCAATTTACGGAGATACATCAGGAAAGTTAATAACAAATTCAGCAGTTACAGTTCAAAATAACACATTGATAGGATACAGTGGTTTGGGTGTTATGTCTAATATTGGAGCTGGTAATGGAATAACAATTTCTAGTGGATTGATTTCAACCATAGCACCATTATCTGCCAGTTATGGAAGATTTTACACTGGAAATAATTTTATAAATAATGGTGGAACATCTAATCTTTATATTCAATTCACTGATTATGCATTAAATGGTCCATATATTAATACAGATAGTACAGTAAAATTTAATACAACTGGATTATACTCATTCACATACAATGTGAATTATATTCTCGGCAATACTGCTTCAGGATCTATGACGTTTAGTTGTAGAAAAAATGGAACGATAATTTTTGCAAGTCCAGCAGTTATTTTATCTACTGGTGTTTTATCTGCTGGTGATAATGGTTATTATTACACAGTAACAAATTATGTTAATATTACTTCCACAAGTGATTATCTAACATTAAATATTACCAATAATTCTGGTACAACCTTTACATATGATCAAGCATATATAATTTTGAATAGAATTGCATAATATCTCTAATCACATACATATTATTTATGTATTTATATATTATATAAATATGTCAATATCGAATTTATTTTCAAAAAATTCGTATTCAATACATTCAAATAATAGTTTTACAAATGTATCAAAAATAGGAGATGCGACAAATGGATTAACAATCACAAATAACGCGACATCTCCATTAGCAGTTACAACACAACAAATTTATAATGCTGCAACAGGTGGAAGTGGAAATCTATCTGGAACTTTAACAACTGGAAAAGTTCCAGTTGCATCTGGTTCTAATACACTAGTAGATAGTACTATTGCAATTTCAGGTAGTTCAACTTCTGTTACACCATCTTCAGATGATTCAAGTGCTTTTATTGTAAATAATGCAGAGTCAACAGCATTATTTACAATAGATAGTACTTCAAAAGCTATTTATTCTTTTAATAATACACTAGATGATGGTTCGGGTAATATGACTGTAGAGGGTCTAAATGTTACACCATCTACAGATAATCCCGGTGTTTTTGTGGTAAAAAATGCAGAATCAACCGCAATATTTACGATAAATAGTGCTTTAAATTCAGTACTATCTGTTTTAAATACATTAGATGATGGTTCGGGTAATATGACGGCAGAGGGTCTAAATGTTACACCATCTTCAGATAATTCAAGTGTTTTTGTGGTAAATAATGCAGAGTCAGAAGCAATATTTACAATAGATAGTACCGCAAATACTACATATTCTTTTAGTAACATACTAGATGATGGTTCAGGTAATATGACTGCCGCTGGTAATATGACTTGTGGCAGTGTCATTCCATTATACCCTAACGAGTTTGTTGTTGGAGCTCCTGGAAACAACTTTAGCACAATATATGCACAAAATTTTAATATTGATGGTACGATAAGTTTTTTAGGACCAGGAACCATAAATGCAGTTGGATTAGTTAATTTAGGTAATGGAGCTAATGTTTTTAATCAAGTAGCATGCGTACAGGTAGCTACAGATAACTTGTATGTTAATTCTGCGACAAGTATTAATGTAGGTGCACAACTAGATTTTGCATCTCCAATTTTATACAACAGCACAAATTCAAGTGCTGGAAGTGGTTATGTAGCAATGGAACCGCTAAATACTTATGAATATGTTTCTAACCATCCATCTGGAATACCTGCTGGAACAGATATACTTGTTCCTATTCCAACAGGTAAAGCATACACGAATATTAGAAGATTAGAATGCATAGCAGTTGTGAGTTCTGGTACTTATCAAGGAGTTTGGACACAAAATGATTCTATTGACATAATAAATGGTGTTTATTTCAGTACGTGGTCGAGTTCCACAACTGTAGTTATTAGAACACAACCAACATGGGCAGTTACAACTAGTCCTGTCATATTTTATTTATGGATTACTACTATTTAATTAATTTGAGCTCAAATTGATTAAATTAATTTATGTTAAATTATATCCCTTTCTGTGATCATATCTTCTCGGAGAGTTACTTCGTTGACTTCTTCTTTCATGCGCTTCATCAATTTGTCATCACAGTTTTCACAGTAAAAAAAATCTCCTGTTTTAACTTTATCCCAATCTTTCTCACACTTATCACATGGATATATTTTATCTAATCGTTTAGATTGTTTAGCTTCTTTAGCTTCTTCTTTCAGATTATAAATTTCACGTTTTAATTTTTTATTTATTCTTTTTGTTTGATGATTTGCTTCTTCTAATCTAATTATTGTTTTTTCTAACTCTTTGTTATTATCTTTTAATTCACACATTGAATCATTACATATATCACATTGTATGTCTTCTTCTTCCCTTTCACAATTCTTACAAGAGTACTCATATTCATCATAATTAAATAATTTATCACATTTACAACATTTATTTTCTCGGAGAGTTACTTCGTTGACTTCTTTTAATTTTTTATTTTCTCGGAGAGTTACTTCGTTGACTTCTTCTAACTCTTTGATTTTCTCTTTTAATTCACACATTGAATCTGCACATTCTACACAGAAGCAACATCTTACACCACAAAAATATTCATCACACATATCACACAGTACTTCTTTTTTATCTATTGAAAACTGTGAATGTTCTAAACTATTTGGATTCTTCAAGAAATATTCATTATTAGCTTTCAATATTTCATTTTCTCTTTTCAATTTTTCATTTTCAACTTCAAATTTTAATTTAATTTCAAGTTCTTCTTTTGTTAGTTTCATATCTTCTTCAATAACACCAATAATAAAAGGTTGTTTTAATGATTCTGATTCCAATTGAACTTTTGTATTTGCCATTTCTATTTAATATATTATATAATTATAAAATATATTTTTAACTTTATTTCCATTAAGTTGAATATCCGTTTTCATGTCTTAATGTTTCACCTCTATAAAAGGCTATCAATCTTTTTGTATTCTTTCCTATTCTTTTTTGAACTATTTTATCACCATCACAATCATATTTCCCTATTATGTAATTATAATCATATCCTTTATTCCTATTTACTGCATTCATATGTTTTAATTTATTCATAACAACTTGTTTTCCAGTTACTTTCACTATTTCATATCCAATTTGACGTTCGTAACTACGTCCATATTTGCTAATTAGAGAAAATTCAGTAATCAGATCACCAACTTTACTATTTTCTAAATTATATTCTAAATTTTCCATTTTACTTTATTTTATAGTTGTAAATATTCACTTCTCTTTAACCCAATAATATGTTTAATTCTAATATTCGATTCTAAAAATTACCATACTACATATCTGCCTCAAATCGCCACCAATGATCTCAAGTCCTCTTATCGCACATTTAAAGGCTCGCAAAAAGCGTCCGGAAAAATTTGAGAAAATTTAAGAAATTATGATGAGATTTGTTCTATATATTTGAAAAGTTACAAAATTATTAAAATTATTAAA
>Ga0182012_10004036_pt1 | contig 15468 bp, 8 predicted proteins | sample 612S2SmetaG_FD_120486 | JGI IMG/M metagenome (GOLD analysis project Ga0182012, IMG submission 120486) | Permafrost microbial communities from Stordalen Mire, Sweden - 612S2S metaG | ecosystem: Environmental > Terrestrial > Soil > Wetlands > Permafrost | place: Sweden: Stordalen | collected...
AACCATGCGATTCCGCGCTGACGATACCTACGGGCGTCTCAATGCGCAAATGGCCCGGTCGAACTTTACCGAGATAAGCGAGAGTGGCCACCAGGCCGATAGTGCCGTGTCCGCACATACCCAGGTAGCCTACATTGTTAAAAAAGATCACGCCGCTTTGACAGGTTGAATCGGCGGGTTGGCACAACATTGCGCCGACGATGGCGTCGGAACCGCGCGGCTCGTTCACGATGCCGGAGCGGAAACGGTCGTGCGAGGCGCGAAATTTGGCTAGCTGTTCGCGCACGCTGCCGCCGCCTAAATCCGGGCCACCTGAGATCACAAGCCGGGTAGGTTCACCGCCGGTATGAGAATCGACTACCTGAACGCGCATGTATGTATCCGATCATCATGGCATGAGCGCTTATTGGAAGAGTAAATCGATGTCCAAGTCGACCAAAGAATCGACAAAAATATCGGGCGCGAAAGCGCGTAATTCGTGGGCCGGCATCGGGCCGGTCGCTACCGCAACTGCTCTGATGCCATTTGCTTTGGCGGCTTCGATATCGTTGCGGTGATCGCCAATGAGGGCGACTTGGCAATCGGCCGCGGCGTGGCGTTGTTCGCGCGCCCGGCGAGTGGCGAGGCTCGCCAGTTGAGCGCGCGTCGGGCCGTCTTCGGAAAAGGCACCGCAATGGAAGAAGCCTTTCAATCCGGCTAATTCCATCTTTCGCCAGCCGATGGCGCTCAAATTTCCCGTGACTAGAGCAATGGCGCAGCCACGTTGAGCCAAACCGGCGAGCAATTCGCGCGCGCCGCGGCAGACGAAAGGGCGCAGATCATGCGAGTAATTTGCCATATAGGCAAGCTGGCATTCGCGCGCTATTTGCTGCACGATAGGTTCCTCCGCCGGCACGCCAACGGCGTGAAGAAGCGCGGCGATTAAATCCATGTCGAGCTTGCCGGCGGTATCGATGCCGTCAAAGCTCGCTGCGCGTCCGGTGACGCGGCGGATGCCCTCGAGTAGTGCTTCTTTGTGGTGAGTGCCTGCGCCGCGCATCAGCGTGCCATCAATATCGAATAGCGCCAGCATGGGGCTCATGCGTTTTGCAGGCGGGGCAGCAGGGCGCTCAGAAACTTGCGAAATGTGCCCGAGACTTGCCGGCCGATTTCCAACACTTCATCCTGGTTTAGCTTTTCGCCACTCAGGCCGGCGGCGAGATTCGTGACGCAAGAGATGCCGAGTACTTCCATTCCCATATGATTCGCGGCGATGACTTCGGCCACGGTGGACATGCCTACGAGATCTGCGCCTATTGCTTTTAGAAAACGAATCTCAGCGGGTGTTTCATAGCAGGGGCCAAGCAGCCCGGCGTATACGCCTTCGCGCAAAGTGATGCCTAACTCACCGCCGGTAGAAGCCGCCAGGGCGCGCAAGCGGAGAGAATAGGCTTCCGTCATATCCGGAAAGCGCGGACCGAGTGAGTTGTCGTTGGGTCCGGTAAGCGGATTCACGCCTTGTAAGTTGATGTGGTCACTGATGAGTACCAGGGCTCCTCTGCCATAACTCACATCAATGCCGCCCGCCGCGTTGGTAATCAGTAGTTTGCCGATGCCCATGGCGTGAAACAGCCGCACGCCACAGACAACTTGCTGCGGCGTATAACCTTCATACAAGTGGAAACGGCCGGACATGATCGCCACATCGACCGCCTGGCCATTTGCGCCGAGAGTTCCGATCACCAACTCGCCCGCGTGGCCGATGGCAGTGGAGGTAGGCAAGCCGGGAATCTCACGATAGGGAATGTGGACGGCGCGCTCCAGAGAGGCGGCGAATGCGCCCAGCCCACTCCCTAAAACCAAGCCAATTTGGGGCCGCAATGGACTTCTTGTCTGGATTACCTTAACTGCTTCGAGCATGTCATTCGCAGCCGGACCTAGGCCGGCTGAATCTCCACTTTCTTGCCGGCCAGCGCCAGATTCTCGCGCACGAAGGTTTCATCCCACAAGTTTGAGTTGACTGCCGAGATGTGAGGATTTTGCAAGACCCACAGATAGCCCTTGAGCGGCGGTTTCATGTCGCCGGGAATGACGCGATTCACTTTATCAATGCGCCACTGCGGGACTGGCTGAAGCGACTTATGATGCGTAGCGACCGCATGAGCGGTTTTCATGGCGATCATGCCGATATTCTTGGCCGACGCTTCTAAGATGGCTTGGTCGACATAGCCGGCATTGATGACGTTGTAGGCCATTTGAACCGCATCGTAGTGGCCGAGTTCCGCCGCTTTGCGCAAGGCTGCCGCGGGATCGTTATGCGAGGTCACGCCTAGGAAACGAACCTTGCCCTGTTTTTTCAGTTCGCTAAACGTGTCATAGATGATGGGATTATCCATTTCATCGGCGGTGTTGGCGCCGTGCGGACACATGAGCAGGTCAAAATGATCGGTGCCGACACGTTTGAGGCTGCCTTCCAGAGAATCAATTATGCACTGGCGCAGTTCGGACCGAGTTTCTACCTGGCTGCCATAATCCGCGCGCATGGCAAGACTTAAATAACTGCCGGCAAATTGGTTATGCTGGCCGGGGAAATAAGTCAGATAATAGCCGGGCTTCTCGGCCAGGTTCGAACCTCTGATTTCTTCCACGCGCGCCATAATGGCGCTTTGCTTTTCGCTGGAGAGGGTTTCAAATAGTTCCCGGTAGAGACGGTTGCGCAGGCCGTTATATGTGCTTACCTTTGTCTGGAGAAAGACTTTCGCGCGTTTGGCTGAGCCTGCCAGAAATTTGCCGTACGCGATCTCGCAATCGCCATTGCCATAAGCTGGCGCCATGTCGAGATAGTTCAGACCCATTTCCAGAGCTAGGTTCAAATGCTCATAGTTGGTGCTGCTGATGGGGTCGCCCCCGGAGACGACTTCTGAAATCATCAGCCCAGTGCGGCCCAGGCGGCGGTAATGCATGCCGGGCTGCTTGTTGCGCCACTCCAAATCACCGTTGAACGAATTAACGGGCTGTGGCGCTGCGACCACGCCAGTCGTAGCCGCTAACGCTACCGTCAAGCCGGCGGCGGTTTGCAGGAAATCACGTCTCGAGTTCGGTTCGATCATCAGATTGCTCCCGTTGCTCCAGACTAGCGAACTTTGTTGAGCCTCATTGTTGCAAGATCCAACCGGCGATCTTATTCAGCACAACAGGAGAAATGGTTTCATCAATCGTGGCGTATTCATCGAGCAAGCCAGTCTTGGCTGTTTGAAAGAGGTGATTCAATCCGGCAAGTTCGGCAATTTGGAAGTGGGTGTTGCCCGCGGCCTCCAGAGCTGCACGAATGGCAGGGAGATTTTGCTCGGGCAATACTTGCGTATCCTTCGAGCCGTTGAGCACAAGCACCGGGCATGTCACTTTGCGCAGAGCGGTGGCGGGATCGTATTGCAGATAGTATTGCACCCAGGGCGATTGCAATTGCTTGACCTGCGCAGCTATCTGAGCGTCCGGGATCTTGCCGTCGTCGCGCATCTTCTTTTCCAAAACGGCGGGATCCTTTTCACGTTCTGACAACAGCAGCAGTTCGCGGTTTTGGGCCGCCGCTTTTGCAGCCTCTTCATGACTCTTGCCGCTGGCTTCTAGGATAGCGGTCATTTGCGCGGTAGACACCTCGTCGCCGCGTACGCCGCTGCCGGCCATCATCACAATGAAGGAGACATCGCGATTGCGCGCCGCCACCATAGGAGCGATGACGCCTCCTTCGCTGTGGCCGACAAGTCCGAGTTTGTGTGGATCTGCCTCGGAACGGGTTTTCAGGTAGGCAATTCCCGCTTCGGCATCGGTAGCGAAGTCGGCCGTGGTCGAGGTTGCGAAATTGCCGCCTGACTCACCGACACCGCGATCGTCGGCCCGCAAGACAACGATTCCATGGCGTGTCAGGAAGTCGGCCAGAACAAGAAAGGGGCGATGGCCGAGTAACGCTTCGTCGCGATTTTGCGGTCCGGAACCGGTAATCAGCACAACGGCGGGGAAAGGACCTTTGCCTGGAGGAATGGTGAGAGTGGCGGCGAGAGGTACATTTTGCGCCTTGTTCTCATAAGCCACTTCCTCTTCCTTGTACGGATATGGCTTCACCGGTTCTTGCGGACGCGTGCGCCGTTCGATCTTCGCCGCGCCCTTGGTGGGAGAAAGGGTTAGTGGAACGCTGCCACTTCCTTGGCTGAATGTGCCGGAGATGGTTTTGAGGTCGGCGGCAATCTTGCCTTCGAAGGCCGCAGCTAGTGCTTTCATTTCGAGCCTGAGAGACGAACCCTCGCGCGTCACCGCGACGGCCATGCCCGATGCCCCCTGGTCGGGACTGTCGGCGGTAGCGGTAAGTCCCTCCTCGGTGTTAAGGATGTGGAAGACGATGTGCAACTTTTGCACGCCGAAGTCGAGTAAGCCAGACCAAGTACCATCAATGTCCGAGGGCTTGGCTGCTTTGGGAGTTTTGGGAGCTGGGAACACTCCACGCTGGAATTCCAAAGGAAACGATTGACCTTGGGTAAATGCTCCGCTGATCAATGAAGAGTCGGCATTCACTTTTCCTTCGTATGTGACTTGGGCAGCGTTAATTGTAAATTTGAATGTTGAACCATCCAGGGTAACGGAGTTCAAGGGAGTTCCGTTCGCTCCTTGATCGACACTGTCAAAGGTGCCGGTTAGCGAGCCATTTTCACCCTTGGTGATGTGAATCTGCAGCCGCAATTCCGGGCCGCCGGTTTTCAAGGTGCCGTGCCAATCGCCGGTGATGTCCTGGGCCGGCAGGATGGTTGTCAGAGCAGCGCACAACATTATTGTTTTCATTCATGGATGCTTCCTTACGAGCATCTGTGTATAGTGTACATAGACAGTGTACACCTGTCAACATAATTATTGAATTGAAGTCGTTTGGTAGAGTTTAGCAATGCAAAAAGTAAAGCCCCTGGCGGCCTTGTGTCTACTGTGTTTTGGCGTGATGGTTTTACGCGCGCAGGTGGCGGATACGATTCTGGTGAACGGCAAAATCATCACGATTGACGCCACGGATTCGATTGCGGAAGCGGTTGCCATAAAGAGCGGCAAGATTGTAGAGGTGGGCATCCGGGATGCGGTCATGAAGCACGCCGGGCCAAGTACACAAATTATCGACTTACACGGACGCACGGCTACGCCTGGGCTAATTGATTCGCACTTGCATTTTGCCGAGGTGGATTCGGTCTATGCGATTGACCTGAGTAAGGTACACAGCGTAGCGGATGTGCAGCGGTTAGTGAAAGAACGCGCGTCAAAGGCGAAGCCGGGGGAATGGATAACTGGCCAGGGGTGGGATGAAGGGAAGCTGGCGGAGCATCGCTATATCCGTGCTGCCGATCTTGATGAGGTAGCGCCGAACAATCCCGTGTGGTTGACTCACACGACAGGCCACTACGGAGTTGGCAACAACCTGGCGCTGAAAATGGCGCATATCTCAATGGATTCCAAAAGTCCAACGGCCGGCACGATTGATAAGGATGCGCATGGGCAGCCCACTGGGGTACTAAAAGAGCAGGCGGCCATGAGTCTGGTGACTAAGTTGATTCCACCGTATTCGCACGGCCAACTGCGCGATGGCTATCTGACAACCATGGCGGCCTTGAATAAGGAGGGCGTCACCGGCGTGAAAGATCCCGGCATGAATGCGGAGAATTGGGCCATTTATAGTGAATTGCGCGACCAGGGTAAGTTGACGATTCACCTATTTGCGCTGTGGCGCGGCGGAACCACGCTCGCTGAGACACAAAAAGCCGTTGATCATATTTTGGCCCTTCCAAGGCCTACTGCCCAAAAAATCGGACCTGATGATGACGACGTGTTGATTTCCGGCGGCGTGAAGCTTTTTATGGATGGCAGCGGCGGCGCGCGTACGGCGTGGATGCACAAAGACTGGAACAAAGACTTCACCGGCACCGATACGGGAAACCGCGGCTATCCGCTGACTGACCCGGAAGTCTACCGGCAGCAGGTGAAATTGATCCATGGAGCGGGCATCCACGTTGGTACGCATGCGATTGGAGACCGGGCGATTGATTGGGTAGTGGACACTTATGCGGAGGTGCTGAAGGATAAGCCGGTGAAGGGAATGCGGCACAGCATTATTCACGCGAATATTCCGAGCGACCATGCCATTGACACAATGGCGGCGCTACAACGCGATTATGATGCCGGGTATCCGGAAGCGCAAGCTGAGTTTCTCTATTGGATCGGCGATACGTACGCCGGAAATTTTGGGCCTGTGCGTTGTCTGCGCGAGATGCCTTTCAAAACCTATTTGGCGAAAGGCGTGATGTGGGCCGGCGGTTCCGATTATCCCGTTACACCGTTTCCCGCGCGCCTCGGAATTTGGGCATCCATGGCTCGCGAGACGCTCAACGGGACCTATGGGAAGCAACCCTTCGGGATAGCGGAGGCGGTGGACATCCACACAGCTCTCCGCTCTTATACGATCTGGAGCGCTCATCAACTATTTCTGGAAGACCGGATCGGCTCCATTGAAGCGGGGAAGGATGCCGATATCGCGGTGTGGGATCGTGATCCCTATACAGTTCCGACGGTGAAAGTGAAAGACATGAAGTGCAAGATGACGCTTTTTCAAGGACAGGTGGTTTACCGGGAGGACTAATATGCGATTCGCCTTACGTTCTATCTGGCGCAGCAAGTTCTTTGCATTGGTTGCGATTATTGCGTTTTCGTTCGGTGTCGGCGCAACCACGACGGTTTTTAGCCTCATCGACGCGGTGCTGTTGAGGCCGGCTACTTTCCCCGATCCGAACTCCGTGGTGACGGTCGAAGCTTCGGAGAACAAGCAGGATTGGGATTCGCTTACACCGGGCGCTTATGATCGCCTCCGTTCGATGACTGACTTCTCGCAGGTGACTGGCTCACGCATGGCTATCTTCACAGTGATGCACGTTCCCGCGCCGGATCAGGTCTTTGGGCTCCCCGTGTCGGGGAACTATTTCGCCCTGATGGGTGCGAAGCCCTGGCGTGGGCGTCTCTTGTTACCGGAAGACGACCGGCCGGGAGCGCCGGGTGTGGTTTTGCTCAGCTATAGAGCGTGGCAGCAGATTTTTGCGGGAGATCCGAATGTCATTGGTAAAACGGCGGAGATCGATGGGGAACAGCATACCGTTATAGGAATCATGCCGGCTGATTTTGTCACGCCTGGTTCGAAAGGCGCGATCTGGACGGCGCTGCGGCTCACGGCAGCCGATCTCGCTGCGCCGAACGGACGTTTGGTAAAGGTGACGGCTCGACTGCGGCCCGGCGTCACGGTGGCAAGGGCGCAAACTGGACTCAATCTTTTACAATCTTCGCCACCCACGACCATCACGCGGTTTCGCGTTTCGCCGTGGCGCGATGAAACCGATAGTACTTACAAGCTGATTCTGTGGCTCGCCATGGGCATGGTTTGCGGGCTTTTGATCATTGCCTGCGCCAATCTTGCGAGCCTACTAATGGCTCGCGCTGTCGCGCGCAGGCGTGATTATGCCATTCGTCTCGCCACGGGAGCAAGCCGTTCGCAATTGATCAAGCAAACGCTGCTGGAGGTTTGTCTGCTGGCGCTTGCCTCATTGCTGGTTGCGTGGCCGCTGACTTCGGTGTCGCTGCACTTGGTGCGCGCCTATCTGTCCAGCACAAGGATGGGCATGCCCGATATCGCGCGTGTCCAACTGAACGGCCTTAGTCTGCTTTTCAGCTTTGGCATAGCCTTCCTGGCGGCATTGGTTTGCGGTCTGTTCCCGGCGCTCTCGGCAACATCCATCGACCTTGCGGCTGGGCTTCGAGACACGGCTTCGCAAACCACCGGTAAGCGGCCCGTACGGCGTTTTCTCTACTCGCTGATCGCAGTGGAGGCCGGCGTTTCGATGCTGTTGCTGTTGACCTCGGGACTGCTGATTCGCAGTCTGGTCCGGCTTATGACAGACGACCACGGCCTGAAGCCGGATCACGTTCTGACACTGCGGCTGCCAACAGGTTCGTGGCAGAGACTTTCTGTGAAAGAAACTCCGCAAGACCAGCAAGGGCGCATCAACCGATATTTGGCGATGCTGCACGAAGCTCAAGCCGTGCGCGGGGTGCGGGCTGCGGCACTGTCGAGCAGCCTGCCTCTTTCGCACACGCAAGTAAGAACGCACGTCAACGCGCCAAATGAAAGTTCGACGGCCGAGAGGCAGCAGATCGCGCCTATCAGCCAAGCGGTAACCGGCGATTATTTTCGCGTTATGGGCATACCGATTTTGTCGGGCCGCACCTTTGAGAGCCGCGACGACGCATCCAAGCTGCCGCTCGCTTTGGTAAACCAATCCTTTGTGCGTAAATACTTCGCCGGGCAGAATCCCACCGGCAAGTTTCTCTACGAATCCGACAGTAAGGCAAGCACGCAAATCATCGGCGTTGTGCAAGATTCGCCGCATCTGGATCTTGCCGAATCCGTTGAGCCCGAGATCTACCTCAATTTCAATCAGACGCTGTTAGTTCCTTTTCTCACCGGGATGGTGGTGCGAACTGAGAGTGAACCGCAGCAGGTGGGCAAGAGGCTCGCCGCCGCGCTGTCGATCAAGAACAACGACCAAGCCGTGGTTCAGGTGCGGACGCTCAGGAGCCTAATTGATGAGAACGTCTGGCAGCCACGCTTCTCGGCTTGGCTATTTTCGATATTTGCGGCGATCGCCCTCTGTCTGGCGGGCATTGGCATCTATGGGGTGGTGGCTTATGTGACGAGTTCGCGGCAAAGAGACTTCGGCATTCGCACCGCGCTCGGAGCGAGTTCATTAGGGCTCTTTCGTCTCGCGACCCGGCAGAGTCTCAGCCCCGTTCTGTTGGGTGTTGGCTTGGGGACACTGGGTTCGTATTGGACGAGTCAGTGGATTTCACCGCTGCTTTACAAAACGAGCCCCATCGATACTTTCGCCATCCTGGGAAGCGCCGGGATTCTGCTTTTGTTAGCCTTTGCTGCAACCGCGGGACCAGCGCTGCGGGCGGCGCGAGTGGATCCCGCGGTAACGCTCCGTAGCGAGTGACGGAATCTCATTCGCTGCCGTTCGTTCTTACAAGTGTTTTTAGCAATTCCTGGACATCATCTTACAAAGCGGTTAATTCTCTTGACTTCGCCTGAAAATCGCCAGATCATTAAACTGCCGGTGGGTTGTTACCGAGTTTATAGCAGCTTATTCGTCAGAGCCGGTAACACATTTAATTCCAGCGCATCAACTACCGAGACGGACTCATGGCCAAGAAGAAGACCTCCAAACACCCGAAGAAGCCCCCGACCAAGAAACCGACCAAACCGGTTGTTACGCCAGATCCAGTGACAAGCACTGGTGATCCGGTATTTGCCCAACCGCAACCATCGCCCGACCCTTCCGGCTTTATGAATCCTGTCACGGATCAAAATCTGCGGGAAGTGAGTACCCTAGGAGCGGTACCGGAACCGGTAGGCAACGCGGTGGAACCGGTGCTCACGTTGGCTCAAGTCTATGGGAGCGCGGGCGCGGCGAAGTCCAAAGCGATCACGCAAGCCGGGCAGATCGTTTTCCATTCGGTAGGCGATACCGGCAGCGTGATTGGACCCGCCACACAATCCCTGGTAGCCGACAAAATGGTCACGGATTTCAGTGAAGCGAACGCCGCCGACGTACCGTCTTTCTTTTTTCACTTAGGGGACCTGGTTTATTACTTTGGCGAAGCAACCTATTATTACGACCAATTTTTTGAGCCCTACCGCGATTATCCGGCGCCGATCATCGCCATTCCGGGCAATCACGATGGCGTGGTTTATCCGAGCGACCCCCAGCCGACGCTAGATGCCTTCCTGCGGAATTTTTGTGCCGCTAGTCCCACGACATCGCCCGATGCTGGGGGCTTGCTGCGTACCACCATGATTCAGCCCGGCGTGTATTTCACGCTGGAAGCTCCTTTCGTGAGGATCTTTTGCCTATATAGCAACGTTTTGGAAGATCCCGGCGTCATTTCGGACGAAAACGGTTCGAATACCCTCTTAGATGGCCGCCAAATCGCATTTCTCACGGCCGCCTTGGAGCGCGTGACGAGCGATAAATTTAACGGCGCGTTGATCATCGCGGTCCATCATCCACCTTTCAGCGGTGGATCCACCCACGGCGGCAGCCCGATGATGTTAGCCGATATCGACAGCGCCTGCCAAGCGGCTGGGGTTTGGCCGCACGCGGTATTTTCTGGTCATGCGCATAATTATCAGCGCTTCACTCGTCTGGTGAACAACTATCAAATCCCATTCATCGTGGCGGGATGCGGCGGTCATTCGCCCTTGTCAAAAATGCGTGCGACTTATCGAACCCCTTACCAAATCGATAGCACGCTCACGCTGGAAAGCTATGACGATACCGACTATGGATATTTGCGCGTGGTTGTTAACGATACAACGATGACCGTGGAGTATCATCCGGAAAGCGATGGCGGCACCACCAAAACTCCTGACGATGTTGTAACCATTGACTTGGCCACGCGCACGGTCAGTTAGGATTTGGAAGCGGAAGCCGGGATCGGGTTGACGGTGACTTGCAATCGATTGATTTCGCTGATAAGTTCGTCGACTCGAATAGGCTTGGTTAGGTAGCCGTCCATTCCCGCAGACAAGCAGCGTTCCCGGTCGCCGGACATGGCATGTGCGGTGAGGGCAATAATGGGTATGTGTTTCCCGTCCCGTTCTCTTGCACGAATCTCGCTGGCGGCTTCAAAGCCATCCATTTCGGGCATCTGAATATCCATCAAAATCAAATCGAAGGCCTGCCGCTCATACGCGTGCAATGCCTCCCGGCCATTCGCCGCAACGGACACCACATGATTTTGTTTTTCCAATATGCGACGCGCCAGTTTCTGGTTAACTGGATTGTCTTCGGCCAGAAGAATTCTTAGTGCTCGCGCGTTGAACGGTAAGTTGTGGCGAGTGATTAATGGGGCAGTTCCGGCTGAGCCGGGGGTGAGCCCAATGGCTAGGCTCATCGCGTCGGCAAGTTGGGCGGGTGAGACCGGCTTGCTGAGGTAAGCCGCGATGCCGAGTGCCCGGCAGCGAGCCGCATCGCCCCGTTCGCCGGCCGATGTCAGCATTAAAATGGTGGTACCGGCAATCGCTTCCACTTGGCGTATTTGTTCCACCAAAGTGAAGCCATCCACTACCGGCATGTGGCAATCGAGTAATACAAGCTTAAACGCACTGTCTGTTCCCGCCGCGGTTAGCATTTCGCAGAGCGCCTCCGCCGCATTTGAGGCGGTGGCCGGTTTCATAGCCAGGTCTTCCGCTATCTGCGCCAGAATCCTGCGATTTGCGGCGTTGTCGTCCACAATTAGCACCTTCACGCCGCGCAAAGAAGCATTCGGCGTGGTTGGGACATCTTCCGCCTGAGCCACTGCAGCTTCCAGCGTGAAATAAAAGCAACTACCTAGATCGGGCTGGCTTTCCACCCAGATCTGTCCGCCCATCATCTGCACCAGCTTGGTTGATATTGTCAGGCCCAGGCCGGTTCCGCCAAACGTGCGCGTAGTTGCCGAGTTAGCTTGGGAAAATGCTTCGAAGATTGTCCTCTGTTTATCCAGTGGTATGCCGATACCCGTGTCGCGGACCGAGAATCTCAGGTGCGCACGCCCGTTTCCAATACGGTCCAAGGCGACCCGGAGCTCCACTTCGCCCTTGTGGGTAAATTTGATGGCATTCCCCACCAAGTTGATGATGATTTGGCTCAGCCGCGTCGGGTCGGCCACAATCTGTTCCGGCACGCTCGGATCAATGCGATAAAGAAGTTCCAGGCCTTTTTCTTCGGCTCTAAAGGCCAGCGGCTTCATTGTCCTGGCCACGGTCTCCCGCAGCCGGAATGCAATGAGATCCAACTCAAATTTGCCGGATTCGATTTTGGAGAAATCCAAAATATCGTTGATTACCGTCAGTAGTGCACCGGCCGAGGATTTAACGGTCTCGATCAATTCCCGTTGTTCGGTGTTCAAGTCGGTATCGAGGGCTAAGTCGGTCATTCCCAAAACGCCGTTCATTGGAGTGCGAATTTCGTGGCTCATATTGGCCAGAAACTCGCTCTTGGCGCGGTTAGCGGCCTGTGCCTGGTTTTTGAGTAACGCTTCCTGGGCAAGTTGGGTCTGAATGGTAGCCGTTTGCTCGCGCACGCGCCGCCGCAACGCCACAATCCAGGAAACCGCGCCGAGCGCGATAAAGCCGGTTAATCCAAAGGCATAAAGAACATGCTCGAGCGTCCACCACGACGACCGGTGCAGTACCACTATGTCGCGCGTCGAGCGCAACAAAATCTGAAATGATTTGGGTACCCGAAAATGACGCGTCGCCTGCGTTTCGGGAATGATGCAAACTCCGGTAAGCCGAATGAGGCTGCCGGGGCGCAGGTCATCGATTGTTTGATCCAGTCCCTCCTCCGGCAGCATTGCCGAAAAAACCGACCCGCCGGCGTTAAGAAGTAAAGTCTCCAAATCCGCGGTTCTTTGCTTTTCGATCAGCCGCGCATCCATTTGGACCAGATCGTCGTCAAAGTCGCCGGATAGCGCGGCTTTGGGACCAATCGATTGCGATTTAGGCAGCGCCCCGGTTCCTATCCGGCGGAAGACCGCGTCTTGAATCGATTGCTTGTAATCTCCCAGCACCGGAAATCCAACGGCGTCCACTTTATCGCCGGGGTTGAGCGAATTGGGCTGACTGCTCGATACGGCCAGGCTTTGGGCGTCATCCGCGATAAAGACCGTCTGGCCCCACCGGGCCGTGACCACTCCTCGGACCCTCACCCGATGATCGGGACTTGCGCCCGGATCGTATTTGAATACGGTTCCCAGATTTCTTACTGGCAATGAAAATGGATCAGGCGGCGACGGTTCCAAAACCTCTACATAATCCAGATTGGGCGTATAGACGTTTACCCCGACAATCTGTTTCCGCTGGTTGAAAACAGGGCCCGTGGTACCCCGGACGCGTACTTTGGCGTCGACTATGCGTTTATATAAAGATGGGTCTCCCTTCGGATCTGTAGTCAACACCTCAATTTGCAGGGTGCCAGACGCTACCCCAAGAACCAGCATCCCGTCTCGTGTAGTGACGGATCTGACCGTTCCATTCATGGCGATCCATTGCCCATCCTCTACCCCTGTCGAGAGCCGGTCTAGGCTAACTTGCCTAGGAATCGGCAGAGAGCCGTCCCCCAATACCTCAACTATGCTTCGATCCACGATAGGAGCGAATTCGCCCGGACCACTGACACCTTTTATGTCGAGCAGCGAGCCAGTATGAATGGCCGGCGTCAAGGGGGTGTTGCCTTTAATCTCTACGTAAATCGCTGATTCCCCGTCATGCAGGAAGAAGCCGTACCAGCCGGCGAAACAGATCAGGCAAACTCCGCGCAGGTGAACCGGATAATGACGTCTGGATTCGACCGCAGTCAAATCATGGACTGCCTTTGCCGTTGTCAAAGTCGGCAGGGATTCGTGCGACTTGCTTTCGCGTACTTCGGATGGCGAGGCAACGGGCAGGGTTAGCGTCAGTATGAGCAGCATCCTGCCTAGGGAGCACAAAGTTAAAATTACCCTCCTTAGTTCTATCGTCATGTGGACACATTTACTTTATCCATTAGCCACGAAAGTTGTTGGCCAATTGCGCTAAGCTGTCTGAAGGCGATTGCGCCGGTTCCGCGTCAGAGCAACAAAAAAATAGGCCCTCGCCAAGGCCGGAAATGGGACAAAAGTCTTTGTTTATACGACTTTCAGTTGTTCTAGCGGTTGCCCTAGCCGGTGAATTTCCTTTGCAGGCACAGGGTCTCCGCAGTCAGGATTTGTATCGTTTGCGCTCCATTGGTGATGTTCAGTTTTCGCCGGATGAACGCTACATCGCCTATACCGTGTCGATGAACGACAGACCGGGCGCGCCTTATTCGCAGGTTTGGATCATGGACGTTTCCACCCAAAAATCGGTGCGCCTAGGCGGCGAGAAAGACGCCTCGTCTCACCCCCGCTGGTCGCCGAACGGGAAAATGATCGCGTTCACCGGCGGTCAGGAGCCGCAGCACGGACTCCACTACGTGCAATCGGATGGTTCCGGCCAGACGTTCCTGGCGGCGATGACGGGGACGAATTCTCCACTGCCGGGGCAAGGCGACGAGTTCACCTGGTCCCCCGACAGCAAGTCAATCGCCTACGTTTCCTCCAGCCCAGGACCGGAAACTCAAGCCGCCGCCGGCGATCCCATGGTCATTACGCGCTATCTGTATAAACCCACCGCCAGCGAAGGCATGACCCACTTCAACGACAACAAGCGCTTGCACCTTTATTCCGTTGACATCGCCAGCAAGCAATTGCATCAACTGACGACGGGCACGTATGACGAGCATTCCGTGGATTGGTCGCCCAATGGTAAGGAAATCTTGTTCGCTTCTAATCGTGAGCCGAATTCCGATGAGTTCTTCAACTACGATCTGTTTGCGCTGAAGGTGGCGGACGGCAGCATTCGCCGGATTACCGCCACGGAGAGCACCGAATATGCTCCCAAGTGGTCGCCCGACGGCAACACCATCGCGTTCCTCGGTACGACCCGCGGGCTCACCGACCGTGAAACAACCATGGAAGATACGCATGCCTTCCTCATCGGCCCGGACGGTTCGCGCCGTATCGAAATTAGCTCCACTATTGATAACCGCCAGCACTCCCTACAGTGGGCGCCCGATGGATCGGCAGTTTACGTGACCTACCAGGAACACGGGAGCGTCCATTTGGTTCGTTTTCCTCTAAAGGGCGTAAGTAGCGGCTCGGCTCAGACTTTGGTGAGCAGTGTCGGTGTGGTGGGCGGATACTCGGTGGGTAAGTCGGGTGCGCTTGCCTATGCGCTAACAACCACCAGCGATCTTGCGGAGTTATATCTCAAGACCTCCGCCGGGACCCGCCAAGTAACTTCCTTAAATTCCGAGGTCTTGGCCGGCAAGACACTGGCGCAGATTGAATCATTCACTTTCGTAAGCAACGACAACAAGTTTCAAGTGGAAGCTTTTCTCACTAAGCCGATCGGCATGACGGAGGCCAGCAAGCATCCTATGATCGTGAACATTCATGGCGGTCCGCATGGCCAAAATGGCCCCGCTTTCAACTTCAAGAATCAGGTGTACGCCGCCCTCGGCTGGGCGGTCTTGCAAGTCAATTATCGCGGGTCCACCGGTTATGGGCAGAAATTTGCCGACGCTGTTTTCGGCGATCAGGATGGCAATGAAGGACAAGACGTTCTGTATGGCGTGAGTGCCGCCGTGAGGCGCTATCTGTGGATTGACCGCGAGCGAATGGGAATCGAAGGAGTCAGTTACGGAGGCCAATTGAGCGACTGGCTCATTACCCAAACAAACGAATTCAAGGCCGCTGTTCCGACCGCCGGCATCTCAAACCTCATCAGCTATAACTACATGACGTATTACAACCAAT
>Ga0182012_10004038_pt1 | contig 15463 bp, 19 predicted proteins | sample 612S2SmetaG_FD_120486 | JGI IMG/M metagenome (GOLD analysis project Ga0182012, IMG submission 120486) | Permafrost microbial communities from Stordalen Mire, Sweden - 612S2S metaG | ecosystem: Environmental > Terrestrial > Soil > Wetlands > Permafrost | place: Sweden: Stordalen | collected...
AGGCGGCGATTTTGAAACCGAGGCCCACGACGACGAGCAACACGCCCAGCAGGAACATTTTTTCGCCCGTGTATTGATTGGCCACGAGGGCCAGCTCGTTGAAATTCAATTTACCGGTGGTGCCCCAGATGAGGGCGATGCCGTACACCATGAAGGAGGAGGACAGCGCCCCGAGAATTAAATATTTGACGCCGGCTTCCAGCGAGGCGATGCGGCCGCGTTGAAAACTGACCAGCACGTAGAACGTGACCGTGATCAATTCGATGGCCACGAACAGCATGGCAAAGTTGTTGGCGGAGGCGGCAAACAACATGCCGGACAAGGCGAATACGATCAGCGAATAATATTCCCCGATGCCGGCGGTGATGCGGTCGGCGAACTGAATGGAGACAAACAGGACCAAAATGGCGGCGATGATGAAAAAGCGCTTGAAGAAGAGCGAGAGGGCGTCATTGACGAACATGCCGTTGAAGGCGGTGCCGGCAATACTGCAACTGCCGTAACCGCTGAAACTGGCAATCAGCAGAGCCGTGAGGGCGGCGATGGCCGCGAAGCCGAGAAACGGGCGGCGTTCCACCGGCATGAACAAATCAGCCAGCAACAGCAACAAGCCGAGGGCCAGCACCGAAATTTCCAAACTCATCAAGGAGGCGTTCATCAATTTGAGATTGCCGAGGTTGAATTAAGCGCGACCGGCATGACACCGGCGCGGGCCTGGTTCGCCATGCTGACGATGGGTTTAACATCCGGCTGAATTTTATCGGTCAATAATTTGGGGAAGCAGCCAAAAATGAACAGGCTGGCCAGGAGTAGGGCATAGGGCAGTTTGCGCCAGAGATTCGAGGCGTCGGACAGTTGATTCCACTTTTGGGGCAGCGGGCCGTGCAGGACATTGCGGATGGCCCGGGTCATGTACACGGCGCCGATGACCAACGCACCCCAAACGGCCAGGATGGTGGCGGTGTGCAGAGCGGGCTGGCTCCAGGCACCGAAGAACACGGTGGCCTCGCCAACGAAATTGGCAAAACCCGGGAGGCCGCAACCGGCCATGGCGGCCATCAGAAGGGCCGTGCCGATGAAGGGCAGCTTGCGGCAGAGACCGCCCAGCTCGCTGATTTCCAGCGTGCCGGTGTTTTTGTAAATATATCCGCTGAGGGCGAAGGTCAGGGCGGCCAGGAAACCGTGGGCGACCATGATCAGGACCGCGCCGGTGATGCCGATGAGATTCAAGCTGGCAATGCCAAGGAAGATAAAGCCCATGTGCGCCACGCTGGAGTTACCGATCAGCAGGTTCAAGTCACGCTGGCGCATGGCCACGAAGCCGACGTAGATGATATTGCCAATGGCCAGCCAGGCAATCACCTGGACGTAGCTTTGGGCGGCTTGTGGCAGGAGGGGCAGCGCAATGCGAATCAAACCGTACAAGCCGAATTTCTTCAACACCCCGGCGTGGAGCATGGACGTGGGCGCGGGGGCGGAGCCGTAACCCAAAGGCGCCCAGGAATGGAATGGCCAGAGGGAGACCAGAATGCCGAAACCAAACAGGAGCAGCGGGAAGATGAAATGCTGGGCCTTCAAGGCCAGCGGATGATTGTCATCGTGCACGTATTTGATGATGGCGGGCAGGTCAAAGGAATTGGCCCCGGATTGGACATACAAGGCGATCAAGCCGACCAAGGCGATCAAGGCACCGACACTCAAGTAGAGGGTGATTTGGAAGGTGGCGTAGTTCTTGCGCTCGCCCCGGCCCCAGACGCCGATCATGATGAACGTGGGGACCAGCGCGAGTTCGTGCAGGAAATAAAAGAAGAACAGGTCCAACGAGGCGAAGGCGCCCAGGATGCCGCCAGTCATGAGGAGCAGGAGGATGTAAAATTCCTTTTCGCGCCGGTCAATTTCCCAGGAACAGCAGGCGGCCGCAAAGCCGACAATCGCGCCCATCAGGATCAGGCCTACATTCAAGCCGTCCACGCCGACGTGATAACTGATGCCGAGGGAATCCACCCAGGGGATTTGCTGCTCAAATTGAAAGCCCGCCTGCCCCGCCTTGAAATGGCAGAACATGCAGATGGCGAGCGCCATGGAAATGAACGTCGCGACCAACGCCACGAGGCGAATGATCACCTTGTAGTTGGAGGGCACAAACACCAGTAACAACGCGGCCAAAAGCGGCCAGCCCGATATGTAAGTCAGTATGGACATCGCAAATTATTTTCCCAACATCAGGTACAGCACCACCGCCACGCCCAGCGTGAACAGGAACGCGTAGGTTTGAAGATTGCCGGTTTGGAGCAAGCGCAGGCTGCGACCGGACAGGTCGGTGCCGCCGCGGATGATGCCAATGCAAAAGCCCTCGACCAGCCAGCGGTCAATGAAATCAGCCACCGCAGCCAATGCATCGTGGAGGCGAATGAAAGTGGCCTCATACAATTCGTCGAAATAGAACCGATTCTTCATCGCGGTGGCCAGACCGCCCAATTTGGCGGGCAGCGGATCGGTCGCGGTTTTGCCGTAGAGCGACCAGGCAGCAAACAAACCGACGGCCACGGCGCCGATGCCCAGCAGCATGGGGACGATATTGTGCAACGGTTCGACCAGTTGCTGGGCAACCGTCAATTTTTCCGCGTCGGGAGCAAACTGCGAATTGTAAATAGTGGTAATGCCGATGAAACCACCAAAGACAGCCAGCACGGCCAGAACGACGAGCGGACCCGTCATGACCGCAGGGGACTCATGCGCATGTTTGGCTTTTTCCGTGCGAGGCTCGCCGAGGAAGGCCACAAAGAACAGGCGGAACATGTAGAATGTGGTCAACCCGGCGACAAAGACAGCCACACCGAACAGCAGATAATTTTGCTGGGCGAGTGCCTGTCCTAGAATGGAGTCCTTGGAGTAGAAGCCGGCAAACGGCGGCACGCCGCTCAAGGCCAGAGTACCAATGATAAAGGTCCAGAACGTCACCGGCATGTGTTTTTTCAAGCCGCCCATTTTCCAGATGTCCTGCTCTTCATGGAGACCGTGAATGACAGAGCCGGCACCGAGGAACAGCAACGCCTTGAAGAAGGCGTGGGTGGTCAAATGGAACATCGCCGGGGTTTCACCGGAGAGACCGACGGACATGACCATGTAACCGAGCTGGGAGAGCGTCGAATAAGCCAGGATGCGCTTGATGTCGTTTTGTTGGACAGCAATCAGCGCGGCGAGAAGGGCGGTAAAGCCGCCGACGTACGAGATGACGTGGAGGGCATCCGCATTCAAGAGGAAGAAAATGCGGCACAGCATGTAAACACCAGCGGCCACCATCGTGGCGGCATGGATGAGGGCGGACACGGGCGTGGGGCCTTCCATGGCGTCCGCGAGCCAGACATGCAGCGGGAACTGGGCGGACTTGCCGACCGCGCCGCAGAAGACCAGCAAGCCAGCGGCCGTGGCGGCCGCGCCGAGGGCGGCCGGATTGGCTTTCATGGTCTGGGCGAGTTCGCCGAAATTGAGGGAGCCGAGCAGGCCCCACACCATCAGGATGCCCAGGATAAAGCCGAAGTCGCCGAGGCGGTTGGTGATGAAGGCTTTTTTGGCGGCGTCGCCGGCGCTGGGTTTTTCAAACCAGAAGCCGATGAGCAGGTAGCTGGACACCCCGACCAATTCCCAGAAAATGAACATCTGGAGGAAATTGTTCGCCAGCACGATCCCCAGCATGGAGAAGGTAAACAGGCTCAGGAAGGCGAAGAACCGGGCCATGCTGCGGTCCTCGTGCATGTAGCCGAAAGAATAAATGTGAATTGCCCCGCCCACGCCCGTGACGATCAGCAACATCATCAAGCTGAGGGCGTCCAACTTGAGGCCGAAATCCGCCTGTAAAGTGCCGATGGTCAGCCACGTTGAGGAGGTTTCGGAGACGGCGGGATGAAACCCGTTGGCGGAGATAAAGACGACGGTGAGGATGAAGCCGGTGACAATCGCGCCGATGGAGAGGAGCGCGCTCACGGTGCGGTTGCCCAGAGTAAAGAGGGCAATCACCGCCGCGGCCACCAGCGGCAGAAACAAAATAATCCAGGGTAAGTTAGCGTAGTTCATCCGTCAGAGTTTCATCGAGGTGAGGTCTTCCACGTGGGCGGACTGGCGCTTGCGGTAGAGCGCGACAATCAAGGCGAGGCCCACGGCCACTTCGGCCGCCGCCACCGTGATGATAAAGAACACCAGCACCTGGCCATCGAGGCTGTTGTTAAAGCGGGAAAAGGCGACCAGGGCGAGGTTGGCCGCGTTGAGCATGAGCTCGAGCGAGAGGTACATGACGAGCAGGTTGCGGCGGATGATGACGCCGAGCAGGCCAATCGCGAACAGAAGCGCGCTGACCACCAGATAATGTTGGAGTCCCACTTGCATGTTATTTCAAATCCTTTTTGCTCAAGGTAATCACCCCGATCATGGCCACCAGCAGCAGCACGGAGATGACTTCAAAGGGCAGATCGTATTTGGTGAAGAGGAGCATGCCCAGCGCGTGGGCGTCGCCTTCAATGACAGGCGCGGCACCAGCGCCGACCGGCGCGTTGCAACTGGAATCACCGCAGCCAACGAGTGATTTCAGGAACACGGTGAGAATGATGCCAACGGAGACGATACCGGCGACCACCCCGAAGGTCTTGATGCGACGGCGTTCCTCCTCCTTGAGGTCCATCAACATGATGACGAAGACGAACAATACCATCACGGCCCCGGCGTAGACAATAATCTGCACGGCGGCGAGGAAGAAGGCATTAAGCAGGACGAAGAGGCAGGCCATCGAAATGATGGTCAGCACGAGAAACATCGCGCTGGTCACCGGATTGCGGCTGAAGGGATTCGCGACGACCAAGAGGCCGAACAGCAGCGTAAACGCCGCGAAAACATAAAACAAAATGTCGGGCAGTCCCATGTAATGAATAATTAAACTTTGACCGGAAAATTTTCCTGGGCTTTGGCTTCCTCGAGCTTGTGCTTCCACTTCTGAATACCGCCGGACTCACCCCCGAGGGCGAGCAATTTTTCCTTGTTGTAAATCAATTCCTCGCGGCTGCGGGAGACGATGGAATAATCCTGCATGAGGAAAATCGCCTCCTCGGGGCAGACTTCCTGGCAAAAGCCGCAGTAAATGCAGCGCAGCATGTTGATCTCGAATTCCAGCGGCATCTTCTCGGCGTTGGTGCGATCCGCCCGGGGGCCAACCGATCCCGGGGGCGTGATGCGAATGGCCTTGGGCGGGCACACAAACTCGCACAACTGGCAGCTCACGCATTTGGTGCTGCCCTCCTGGTCCTTCACCAGATAAGGCGCGCCGCGATAATTCGCGGGGAGCGTCCACTTCTGCTCGGGATACTCCATGGTGACCACTTTGCCCTGGATCAAAGTGGACCAGGCATGCTTGAGCGTGACCTTCAGCCCGCCAACAATGGCCGGCAGGTAAAGCTTTTCCCAAAAGGTTAATGGTCTGCGATTTACAATCATACGGATGCCGTTTCGTGCTTGTGTTTCCCGGGCTTGCGCTCCAAGGAGCGAATATATTCGCGGGCCGGCCAGCCTTTCAAAAATCCCTCCGCGCTCAAATCCTCGTCCACAGCCGGCCAATGCACACCGTAACCGCGCCCGATCAATTCCCAGTTGCGGCGCTGCTCGGGCGTTGCCCGGGCGAGCCGGGGATACCATTTCAGGGGGAGCGTAACGATACGACCATCGTCATAACTGACCGAAATATGGTCAGCCGTCGTCATCACATCCTGAATTCTCGGTTCTTTATTCAATTTTGTTCCAGGCACGAATTAGTTCGGCTTCGTGCCGCTCCAATATTGCTATTATAGTACTCAGTTCCGGTTTCTTAAATCCATCGTTATATGCCAATTTTACCGGCCCAAGCCAAAATTTAGCCGCGCCATCCCCTTTGTTAACATGAATGTGCGCCGGCTCATTTCCTTCCTGGCTGAAGAAGAAAAATTTAAAACCGCGTATGCGTAAAACGATGGGCATCGCATATTCATTTCGCAACAAACCACATCCAAATGGCCGTCACCAAAATATTCACCAGCGCCAGTGGCAAAAACCGGCGCCAGCCCAAATCCATCAACTGGTCATAACGGAAGCGCGGGAACATCCAGCGGACCCAGATGAAGAGCACCATGAAAGCGAGCATCTTCACCAAAAACACCAGAATATGGGCGACGCCCATCAGCAGACTGGTGGCGGCATGATCCAGGCCCCAGAAGGGCAGCGTCCAACCGCCGAAGAACAGCGTCACCATCATGGCGGACGACGCGACCATGTTAGAATATTCCGCGAGGAAAAACAGCGCGAACTTCATCGAACTGTATTCGGTGTGATACCCGCCGACCAACTCGGTTTCGGCCTCGGGCAAATCGAAGGGCAGCCGGTTGGTTTCGGCAAACGAGGCGACCAGGAAAATGAAGAACGAGAGCGGCGAGTAAAGAACCAGCCAGCCGTTGGTGGCCTGCCAGCCAATAATGGTGCTCAGATTCAGATTGCCCGCAATCATCAGGACGGGAATGACCGACATGCCCATAGACAATTCGTAGGAGATCATCTGGGCGCTGGAACGAATGCCGCCGAGGAAGGGATATTTGGAATTCGCGGCGTAACCGGCAAGCACAATGCCATAAACTCCCAACGAAACGATGCCGAAGGTGTAGAGAATGCCGACATTCAAATCCGCCATCACCATTTTCTGGGCGCCGAGGTTCGAGCCGAAAGGAATCACCGCCACGGTGAGCATGGCGGGAATCACGGCCAAAGCCGGAGCCAGCCAGAAATAGATTTTGCGCACGCCCGCCGGGGTGAAATCCTCTTTGAGGAGAAATTTCAAACCGTCCGCCAGCGGTTGGAACATGCCGAGCCGGGTGAGCATGGGACCGAAGATGGGAATGTACTTCATGAACGGCGGCGCGGCGCGGTTGGGACCGACGCGGTCCTGAATCCAGGCGGAAATTTTGCGCTCGGCCAGCACGGAGTACGCGACGAGCCCCTGCACCACGCCAACGATCACGGCGAGCTTGACCAAACTGAAAATGATGAAATTCCAATTCATGTTAAATTGTCACCGTCACACCCGTGTCGCCCAAGCCGGCCCAAGTCAGACCGGCAAAACCCGGGACCTCGGCGGCCATTTGGTTAAACAAGCCTTCAATCGTCACGTAGCCATTCAGGCCGGTGACATTGAGGACGAGGTCATGCAAAAATTCCCATTCGGGGCGCGCATCGCCCGGGGCCTCAATGGCCTTCATAAATTTCTGCACGCGGCCTTTGGTGTTGGTGAAGGAACCGCGCTTTTCCACATGGGCCGCGCCGGGGAGCACATAATGCGCCAGCCTGGTCGTGGCCGTGGTGGCAATGTCGCTGACGATCAAAGTGTCCAGTTTGGCCAGCAGATCAGCGCTGATTCCCTGCGTGGTCACGTCCTCACCAAAAACCACCAACGTCTTGATCTTGCCGCTGGCGATGCCCTGGGCAATCTGGGCCAGGTTCGAGCCGATTTCGGTGAAGCAAATGCCGGTCAAACGAGCGCCGTTGGTGTTTGGATTCTTGTCCGCGCTGACCAGCAGGCGGTCGGCCTCGCCGGTGTGCTCGACAGAATCGCTCACGGCACCCAGCTTGGTTTTCAATTTGGCCAGGAGGAACAATTCCTCGTTGGTCTGTTTGGCCGAGGCAATAATCGCCACGGAATTGGGCGGAGTGCGTTTCAGCAGGTCGGAAATTTCCGTGATGGCCGTGAGCCAGGTGGTTTTGAACTGGGTCCCCTGCCCGGCCGCGCGTTTGAGCACATCCGACAAACGATTTTCGGCATGCACCCATTTGTAATTCAAGCGGCCGGCATCGCACATCCACGGGCCGTTGACCGCGTCGTTTTCACGCGGGGTGTAACGATACATTTTTTCCTCGCGCGAACTGACGAGCACATTGCAACCGGTCCCGCAACTGTTGCACAGGCTCTTGGTTTCCTTGAGAAACCAGACGCGCATTTGGAAGCGGAAATCCTTGGAGGTCAGCGCGCCAACGGGACAAATGTCCACGGTGTTCAACGTGTAATTATTGTCAAACTTGGTGCCGGGATACGCGGCGATGGTGTTATAAGAACCGCGATTGACGATGCCGAGCTTGTCATCCCCGGCGATGTCCCGGGTAAAACGCACGCAACGGGTGCAGAGAATGCAGCGCTCGTCATCCAGCATGATGCGCGGCCCGAGATCCACAGCCTTGGGCTTGTGGACCTTGGCTTCCGCGAAACGGCTGGCACTCTGACCGTAGTCCACCGAGTATTCCTGCAACTTGCATTCACCGGCCTGGTCGCAAATCGGACAATCCAGCGGATGGTTGATGAGCAGGAATTCGAGCACGCCTTCGCGCATTTGCTTCACCGCAGGGGTGTTGTTATAAATTTCCATGCCCGGAGAAATCGGGGTGGCGCAGGCAATGGCGGGGCGCGGGGACTTGGCAATTTTGGCCGAGCCATCGGGATTCAGAACGGGCTTGCGATCGGGGCCGAGGGCCGGGGTGCCGAACTCGACGAGACACATGCGGCAGTTGCCGGCGATGGGCAGCTTGGGATGATAGCAATAATGGGGAACCTCGGTTTTCGCGAGTTCGCACGCCTGAATCATGGTGGTGGGCGTGAGCTTGCCCGTCCAGTCGGGCATGAGCTTGGGCACTTCGATTTCGCGGCCGTCCACCTTCACCTTGATTTTTTCAATCGCAGGCGCGGCGGGCTTCGGTTCAGTGGTGGCGGTGGTGGACATTGTTTGTTTAATTCAAATTTTGCCCTGATACAGATCCTCCATCGGGAAAATCATTTCAAAATCTCCCCACATTAAATCGCCGTCGCGAACATGGAAGGACTTGAATTCCTTAAGGCGGCGATATTTTGAAATCATGGGATTTTGCGCTTGCTTGAGAAACGGCCCGAAGTCAACGACGCGATGCTGGCCGTCGTTGAATTCCAGCTCCACCTTGTAACGGGGAGCATAGCTGGCTTGATTCACTCGCAAATACATATTCAAATATCGTTATTAAATTTTTCGGGTAATAATTTCAGGTTTCACGACTTTGTTCAAATGTGTTCAAACATGCTCAACTTAATCGGCTTTTCCAGTAACCGGGTTCGCGGCCATCATGCATGATCGCCAGCACATGCACGCAGTCGTCCATTTCCTCATAAACAATTCGGTAAGGAAAATCCGCAATCCTAACCCGGCGAACCGGGTTTTCCAGAAACGAAAACCGATCCGGTTGCCGGGCGATGGCTTCTTTAGCCGCCCGAAAAGCATGCAGAAACGCCCGCGCGAGTTCCGGCCGCGTACACGAGTATCGCTTGGCGGCGGCGGTGAGTTCAACATCGGCTTCACAGTGTAATATAATGGGTTTCATCCAAGGGAGGCTTCGGCACGACGCAACGCCTCCTCAGCCGTGACCGCCTGGGCCTTACCTTCGTCAAAATCCTGCCGCCGGCGGTTGATTTCACCCCGCCAGGCCTCCGAAACGTCATCCACAAAATCCTCGTCCTCTAGACTGGTCAGCAGACGTTGCGCAATTTCCGCACGCGCATTGCGCGGCAGGCTCAGCGCCTCGATGCAGATTTTTTCAGTGATGACGCTCATAATCTAATGCTTCAATGATGCGCCCCCGCCAGTTGTTTTGCCTCCCCTGAGCCAGACAAATCCTTCGCCCGGCGCGCCTCGTCGGCCACGCCTTTGGCGACAAATTCATCCTTGAACTTGCCGACAAAACTTTGCACGGGCCAGGAGCAGGCCTCGCCGAAGGCGCAAATGGTGCGGCCGCCGGGAATGTTATCAGCAATCTTCACCAAATAATCCGCATCGCCGGCGCGGCCCTGTCCGTGGGCCATGCGCTGGAGGGCTTTGTTCATCCACAGCGCGCCTTCACGACACGGGGTACATTGGCCGCAGCTCTCATGCGCATAGAATTCGCTCAGGTTGGCCAGCGCCTCCACGATGTCCACACTGTCATCCATGACAATGATGGCGCTGGAGCCGCTCATGGTGCCGGCCTGGGCGAGGGAATCGAAGTCGTACGGGAGGTCCAGCATGTCGGTTTCGACGAGCACTTCCTTGCCCTCGGCATCCTTTTTCTTGATCTTAAATTTCTCGCCCGCCTTGAGGACCTTGGAGGAGGAGCCGCCCGGGATGATGGCCTTGAGCTTGCGTCCGTCGCGGAGGCCGCCGCCGAATTGCGGGTCGTGGATCAGCTCGCCGAGGGTGGCCTTGCCGACCTCAATCTCGTAGTAACCGGGGCGCTTCACCTGGCCGCTGAGGCTGACGATGCGGGTGCCGGTGTTGTTCGGGGTGCCGAGCTTCGCGAAGTTCGCGCCGCCCATTTCCACAATGTGCTTCACATTGCAGAGGGTTTCGACGTTGTTGACGATGGTGGGGCACATCCAGAGGCCAAGGACGGCCGGGAAATAAGGGGGTTTGATGCGGGGATAGGGGCGCTTGCCTTCGAGCGACTCGATGAGGCCGGTTTCCTCGCCGCAGATGTAGGCGCCGGCGCCGCGATGGACGTACATTTCGAGATCGTAGCCGGTGCCCAAAATGTTTTTGCCCAGGAAATTTTTGGCTTTGGCCTCGGCCAGCGCCTGGATCAGGATTTTCGCGCCCCCGGGCATTTCGCCGCGAATGTAGATGTAGGCGAGATGCACGTCATTGGCGAAGCAGGAGATGATCATGCCCTCGATCAACTGGTGCGGATCCTTGTGCATGATCTGGCGGTCCTTGAAGGTGCCCGGCTCGGATTCGTCGGCGTTGCAAATCAAATAAATGGGCTTGCCGCTGCGGCGGTCCACGAAGCTCCATTTGAGCCCGCAGGAGAAACCGGCGCCGCCGCGACCGCGCAGGCCGGAGATTTTGACGTCCTCGCGGATCTGTTCCTGGGGCGAGGATTTCTTGCCATCGGGCAGGTCTTTCGGCTGGATGGCGAGCGCCTTCTTGAGGCCCTCATAGCCACCGTGACGCAGATAGCATTCGATATCCGGAGTGTAACCCGGTTCATCGGCGTGCTTCAAAATTAATTTGTATTCTTGCGGCATAGCAGCTTGACACTTATTCAAAAAACCTTATTTTCTACGTCCTTCGATTGCCCGATGGTGTAACGGTAGCACAACAGACTCTGAATCTGTTTGTCATGGTTCAAATCCATGTCGGGCAGCCATTTCATTGCGCGTTCCCCAATTTTTTACGGCCTTTCAGGAACCGCTTGATATGGAAAATGTGCGCCACATCTTTGTCCCGCAGGATCGCCTGTTTGCTTTTCAGAATACGTTCCAGCGGCAATAACTTGATCCGCACCCCTTCCACGTTCGCGTCCAAAGCGCCCTTAAATTCAGCGGCAAAACTCCGCAACCCGGTCACTCGGAACAAAAAGTTCACCAAACGCCCGTCGGCCAGGGCATAAAGCGTCGGAGCCAGGGCGGATCCGCCCTGTTTCAAAACAAGGTTCATCAGCCGGACATATTGTCGTTCCGGCAAATCAACCCAAATATCAATATCCATCGTCGTCACAATTACGCCTTGCAAAAGGGCCGCTGACATTCCTACAACTTGAAACCTAATTTTTTCCTGTCCCAATGACTGTATAAGCCGAACGAGCGGAGAAACTGATCGTGCATCTGCAGCCGTTCGTCGGGGGTCGCGGCGAGCCCCTGGGCCAACTGGATTTTTTCCTTCAGGCTCATGCCGCGCATCCCGGCGATCTTTCGATACACCTTTGGCCAGTCTTTTAGGCTTGTTGCTTTCATGCTCGGGTTTGCGTGCCATCGGCCATATTATTGCATTAAGGACAACCGGCCACAATATCATCCGCCTTTTTGTGACTGACGCCCTCGTAAAAGGCGTCGTTGCACATCATGACGGGCGCGGTGCCGCAACTGGCGAGGCACTCGACAAATTCCACTGTAAATTTACCGTCGGCCGTGGTCTGGGCACCGTGTTTGTGGGCGTCGAGGCCCAGTTTGGCGCAGAAATGATGGTGCAGCTCGTAGGCACCCCCCAAGGCGCAACTCAGGGTGCGGCAGACTTTGATCTGATATTTGCCCATGGGCTGCTGGCGGAGCATGGGATAGAACGTCAGAATCTCCAGAATGTTGATGGGCTGCAGCTCGAGTTTGGCCGCGGTCCATTCGACGGCTTCCGGGGAAATCCAGCCGAATTGCTCCTGGATGGCGTGCAGCACCATGAGGGAGGCGGCGCGCTTCACGGGATAATGCGTGATCAGCTCGTCCACTTCCGCCGCCAAATTTGCTGGAACTTCAAAACTCATGTTTTAATCAATGCTTAACGGTCGCTCTCACCCATCACGAAATCCAAGGAGCCCAAAATCACGGGCACGTCGCTCACCATGTGGCCGGGAAACAGGGCCGGCACAATGCTCAGGTTGATGAAGCTGGGCGAGCGGATTTTCAGGCGGTACGGCGTGCCGCCGCCCCGGCTGTTGATGTAAAAGCCGAGTTCGCCCTTGGGATTTTCATGGCCAAAATAAACCTCGCCCTTGGGCGCATTCACGCCTTCGGTCACGAGCATGAATTGATGAATCAATTCTTCCATGCTGGAGAGCACCTTGCTCTTGGGCGGGAGGGTGATTTTGCCGTCCACAATGCTGACAGGTTCGTGGCTCTTGTTTTCGTCGCCACCGGGGATCTTGTCCAGGCATTGGGCGATAATGCGCATGCTCTGGGCCATCTCTTCCATGCGGACGAGATAGCGGTCGTAGCAATCGCCGACGCTGCCGACGGGGATATCAAAATCCAAATCTTTGTAGCAAAGGTAGGGCTGGTTTTTGCGCAGATCGTAATTCACGCCGCTGCCGCGCAAATTGGGTCCGCTGAAACCAAAATCAATGGCCATTTCCTTGGAGACAATGCCCAGGTCCCGCAGGCGGTCCACCCAGATGCGGTTGCGGGTCAAAAGGGTGTTGGCCTCGGCCAGGGCGACGGCAAATTCCTTGAGGAACTGGCGGCACATGTCGCACCAATTCGGGGGAATGTCGCGGGCCAGCCCGCCGATGCGGGTGTAGCTGGTGGTGAGGCGGCCACCGCTGGCGGCTTCGGCCAGATTGTAAATTTTTTCGCGTTCCGTAAACGTCAGGAGGAACACGGTGACGGCGCCGGTGTCCATGGCGAAAGCCCCGAGTCCGAGCAAATGCGCGGAAATGCGCGCCAGTTCCGCACACATGACGCGAATGTACTGGCAGCGGGGGGGCAGTTTGTCGTGGATGCCCATCAACTTCTCAACCGCCAGCGCGTAGGCCACGTTGTTGGCGAGGGGCGCGAGATAGTCCAGCCGGTCCGTGTACGGGATGAACTGGGTGTAGGTCATGTTCTCGGCGATTTTTTCGTCGCCGCGATGCAGGTACCCCACGTCCGGGTCGGCCTTGGTAATGACTTCGCCATCCAGTTCGAGCAGGATGCGGAGGACGCCGTGGGTGGCTGGATGGGAGGGCCCCATGTTCAGCACCATGCGATCGCCTTCCTGATCCTGCAGTTCCTCGACCGCCAGCGCGGTGCGCGCGGCGGAATCAGGTATTTCGATGTCTTGAACTCGGGCCATGAATATTAGTTTTCGGGCGTGCGGACACGCGGTTCACGGGAAATGGCATCCGGTCCGGGTGCCGTGACGAACGGCCCCCCTTCGAGGGGAGCCGGGCTGGTGAATGCCACCCCGGGCAGATCCGTGGGCTTCCCGGCGAGCGGAAAATCTTTGCGCAGAGGGAAATAGGGATAGCCTTCCCACATCAGAATGCGGCGGAGGTCGGGATGGTTGGTGAAGCGAATCCCCATCATGTCGTAAATCTCGCGCTCATGCCAGTTGACCGTGCGCCAGACGCCCAAAACACTGGGCAACTCGGATTTTTCCTCGGAAACCCGGGTGGAGATGCGCAGTTCCTCGTTATTTTTGAGGGAGCGCAAATGATAAACCACCGTCCAGCGGGGGTCCTCGCCGTAGTTATCTATGCTGGTGATGTCCACCAGATAATCAAAGCCGGCCTGGTGTTTAGCGTAGGAGCAGACTTCAAAAATCTGGCCGGCGTCGGCGAGGGTGAGGGAGATTTCATCACGAAATTCCGTCGGTTCGGAGAGCAAATCTCCGAACTTCGCTTTGATTTTCTGAGCGGATGCGAGAGCGGCCACGGTTGATTAAGAGTTTGCCGGAGCGGTGAGCTGGTTGACGATGTTCATTTTCGAGATGACGGGCTGGGTGCTGATTTTCTTCTGCAATTTAATCAGCGCGTCCAGCACTGCCTCGGGACGGGGGGGACAACCGGAAACGTAAATATCCACGGGAACGATATTGTCCACGCCCTGGAGCACGGCGTAGCTGCGGTACATGCCGCCGGTGGAGGCGCAAGCGCCCATGGCGATGACCCATTTGGGCTCAGGCATCTGATCGTAAACGCGCTTGAGCACGGCGGCCATCTTGTAAGTAACCGTGCCGGCGACGATCATGCAATCGGCCTGGCGCGGAGAGAAGCGCATGACCTCGGAGCCGAAGCGGGAGATGTCAAAACGACTGGCGCCAACCGCCATCAATTCGATGGCGCAGCAGGCCAAACCCATGGGCATGGGCCAGACAGAGTTGGCGCGAAACCAGTTCAAAGCAGCGTCCACGGTGGTAACCACCACGTCGCCCTCGATCTTGGAATCATAGCCAAATTCGCTTTTGGTTTGCATAAATTGCGGTACCGGTCCTAAAAACAGGGTGAGCCTAATGCGCCCCAAAAAACGAGGCAAGTCAAATTGTGATTTTTTTCACAAGCCCGGTATTTTGGGGCAAAAACCGGGAAAACTGGCGGTTTGGTTCCGTTTCCAAGCACTGCACATTTTTTGCGTTTTGCCACCCCATTTTTAGCCACGGTGCCAAAAAAGCGACAGCAGATTCAAGGGGCCAGTCATGGTGGGCGGGGGAAAAAATGCCCTTTCATTGGCAAAGCTGACGATTTCATACTTTGCTACTTCATGGCACATGAAATGCTAATTCTTACCGGCAACGGGAATTTGGGTGGGGTAGTCAGGCAGGCATTTTGGTTTGATCGTGGGGATTAACTAAACGGCCAGCTTGACCAGAAGATGAGCAAGCGATTGTTCACAAGGGGGTTTTACGACGCACGCGTCAGATTGGTTTGTCCGCAGCCCACCGGGGCATGAAGCGATGAAGGATATCGCCGGCGACTGCGGTTGGATTGGATCCTGACGCGTGCGTGTAAGTTAAAGACGGTTTTCTCCGGATGGGCTTCATGAATCGCCATTACCGATAGCTTGGATTAGAGGACATAAACTTGTTTCGGCATGAATCTGAGCCTCTGGAGGGGGTTTGATTCGGGAGGAGAACAAGGAACCAAGCGACTGCCCCTCGCCTAGCAAGAACACTTTCTTCCAGCTTTCAATCGTTTAACAAATTTACGAATCAACCCAGCACCCCTG
>Ga0182012_10004040_pt1 | contig 15461 bp, 12 predicted proteins | sample 612S2SmetaG_FD_120486 | JGI IMG/M metagenome (GOLD analysis project Ga0182012, IMG submission 120486) | Permafrost microbial communities from Stordalen Mire, Sweden - 612S2S metaG | ecosystem: Environmental > Terrestrial > Soil > Wetlands > Permafrost | place: Sweden: Stordalen | collected...
CTGTCGCTGGACAGGGCCAAGGCAACCAAGCAGTGGACCGTTCGACCTGGCGCGTCCCTCGCGCAGCAAAATCCGCCGATCGTGTTCGACGAGAAGCGCTATCTTGCGTACCGCGACATGTCCCGAGAGCGCTTCATGCGGATACGCGGCCGCCGCAGCGAGGCGGCCCACTATTACGAGGTGGAGTACGCGCAAATCTGCGATCCCCATCTGATCGGACCGATTCTCAACGATATCTTCAAGGTAGAGGGAAAATATTCGGAGACGTTGACCAAGCAGGCGCCCGCCGATCCCCTCGATAATGTGCAGAACCGATCGGTTGCGGAGAAATATCTCGAGGACCGGCTCGACCACTGAGTGCAGAGGGAGCTAAGATTCCCCGACGCTCGTTCCATCCTTGAACGTGATGGTCTTGATTTCGAACGTGAACTTCAATTTATCGTAATCCGTATCCCAGAGTTCCACCTGGGGATCCACGGATGCGTCTATGAAGATGCCGGCGTTGTGCTCGACCACGGTATGCTTGGAGATTATGGGACGGTTATAGGCCCAGTCGAAGGTAATGATCGTTTCGCCATAAACGTTGACGAGATTCACCTTGCCTTGGACCGCTTGGATGTCCTTGTCCGTCTTGTTTGCGTATTGAAGATCCATGGCAACGAACTTGCGGTCATCGGGCAGCACTTTGTTGGCCTTGGATAGCAGCGCGATGGACACCAGGCTCGCGAGCTGCTGCTGCTTGGCGGCGAAGGCCTCCATCCGTCCTTTCTGAATTTGCTCGGCCTTGGTCTTTTCGGCCCGCTGTCTCGCCAGCCAGTCTTCCTGATCCTTCAACGCCTTGTCCACGGTCACGTCGGCGGGGAGCGCCGCGCCGCCCGCGGTATGCCGTGCAACCCACTCATCGAGCTCAGCCGACTGATCTGCGGTCAATACGGCATGCAAGTCTGCGCTCTCGTCCTTGGTCAACTTGGATACCCGGTAATTCAACGGATTGGAGCATCCCGCCAAGAGGAGCGTGAGGGCGAGGCAGAGGATTTCGCGGGTCGGATTCATCTAGGGCTCACGCATCGACTCCAACGCGGTACGCATGGCGCCCTCGGTGATGTACGACCACAAGGTGCGCTCACCGACCAGGATATCGCCGCTGAGCGACATTCCGGGAACCAACCGATAGTCCTTCGGCACATTCCGCAGCTGATACCCGGTCACGGTGACTCGGACCTTGAAGAACGGCTGCTCAGCCGTACCGTTGATGTCCGTGGTATATGAGCTCTCGCTGATCGATGTGACCTTGGCCCTGACCGTACCGAACCGGATGTAGGGGAAGGCGTCTACTTTAAGCGTCGCGGGATCGCCCTTGCGTATGAAACCGACATCCTGGGTGCTGATGTCGAGTTCCACATCCAGCGGCGCGTTCGTCGGCATCAGCGTAATGAGCGGAGGCTGCTGCAAACTGGCGGAGGCCCCGGAGACGCCACTCTGCACGGAACCCTTCGATACTTGGCCGATCTGCGTCACGATGCCGTCCTCGGGCGCATCGAGGGAGGTCAGGTCGCGCATCTTCTGAGCTTTCACGAGATTATCCTGGGTCAATTCCAGATCATTCTCGTCGGCCACCAGCTGGGTCGAGGTGGCTGCATCCCACGTCTTGATGTAAGCCGCGAGCTGCGCCTTGAGTGCCTCGGCGGATTGGGTGTACTGGGTGACCTGGTTGATGGCATCGTTCAAGAGGCGGTTGATCTCGGTGGCGGCGTCGGTCGCCTGCAGGAGCTGTAAGCTCGAAGCATAGCCCTTGTCGACCATGGGTACGTAAATGTTGTTGACATCGTTCGCGATCTTGAAGCGCGCGGTGTACTTTTCGACATCCGACTTGGCCTGGCCCAATTGCGCCTCGACGCTCTTGATCTGCCCCTGGTAGTTGTCCACGGTGGATTTGAACTCGCCCTGGCGTTGCTTCCACAGATCTCCCTGGATCGCCTGGAAGCGATCCTGCGGGTCGTACACATATGGCCGGTGCGATAGCTCGCTTTTTTCCCGTGCGATTTGCGCCACATCGCTGTTCAGGTGCTCGCGCAACTGGTCGAGGTCGGCCTGCGTGAAGATTGGATCCAGGGTGGCGAGTGATTGGCCCTTCTTCACCACATCGCCGACCTTGACATGCAGCGCCTTCACGACGCCCATGTCGTACGGCGACAGGTAGATGGCGCCGGCGTTGGGGATGACCCAGCCCTCCTGGCTGGTGACCACACGATCGAGGCTCACGAACACCGTGAACACGATGGCTGTGACCAGCAAGGCGGAGAAAACATACAGCGTGATGTGTTCTCTGACCGGTGCCGTGCGGACGAAGACCGCCACCGTATCGGACTCGAACGCGCCGATCACCTCGCCGACTTGACCCGGACCGCTCCGCGCCACGGAGCCGCGGAGCCGGTTGCTCAAAAAGCTGCGTGCCTTGGTGAGTTCGCCGCTCATCGGCTCCCCTTCAGCGCCAACTGCGGCTCTTCCTGGGCGCGCGGGTCGATATGGCGGTTTTGTTGATACCACATGTGCTTGTAGATGTCGCAGCGCTTCAGCAACTCCTCATGGGTGCCGAAATCGTAGACGGCGCCTCTCTCCATTACCACGATGGAATCGCATTCCACGAGCATCGACAAGCGGTGCGAGATGGACAGCACCGTACGTCCCTTGGCCATGCGCTTCAGGTTTGCATTGACGATGGCCTCGCTCTCGGCATCGAGCGCGCTCGTGGCCTCGTCGAGAATCAGTATCGGCGGATCGATGAGGAGCGCGCGCGCGAGCGCCAACCGCTGGCGCTGCCCGCCGGAGAGATTGTTGCCGCCCTCGCGGATGGGAGTATCGTAGCCGCGCGGGAGCCGTTCGATGAACTCTTCGGCACCGCTGATCTGGGCGGCCCGCACGACCTCCGCAAAGGTCGCATCCGGTTTTGCCATGGCGATGTTCTCGCGCAGCGTTCCGGAAAACAGGAAATTCTCCTGAGGCACCACGCCGATGTGCGTTCGCAGGTGAAGCAGGTTGATTTCCCGCAGATCGACCCCGTCGATCTTGATCATTCCGTCGTAGGTCGTGTTCAGGCATTGCAGCAAGCGGGTGATCGTGGTTTTCCCGGAGCCGCTGCGGCCCATGACGCCGAGCATCGTGCCCGGCGGGACAGTGAACGAAACCCCGGCCAAGGCGTACGGCGCATCGGACGAATAGCGAAACCGCACGTCCTGAAACGTGACCTCTCCCTTGACCGTTTGACGCAGGCCTTCGGCCCGGGTGTCCTCGGCCGTCGTGTTGACCACATTTCCCACGGCGTTGATGGAACCGCGGACCTCCGCGAGATCTCTCTGCAGCGCCGCGATGTTGATGAGCGGCTTGGCAAGCTGCCCGGACAACAGGTAAAAAGCCATCAAGATGCCCGGAGTGATCGAGCCGGCGTTGGCGGTGCCGATGTCCGACAGATACAAGTACGCGCCCAGGGCCATGCACCCGGATTGAATCAATCGGTGGAAGGGCAGGGCGAACGTATCGGGATAGTTCGCCATGACGCCCCATTCGTGACGCGCGGTGATCACGTCGGCGACCAGGCGGTCCCATTCGCGGCGCCGACGCCCCTCGAGCGACAGCGACTTGACCGTCTTCATGCCGTGCAACGTCTCGTTGAGATGAGAGCCCTTGGCATTTTCCGACTTGACCACCTTGATGAACAGGTTGTGCATCGGTTTCAGGTAAGCCAGGACAATCACGAAGACTATCCCGCCGAGCACGAATGCCATGAGTGCCATGTGCCATTCGATGATCACCATCACGGGAACCAGAAGGAACAGAGGCACTATTTCGGTGAGCGCGTTGAAGAAGCGTCCTTCGAGGAAAATGCGGATATTCTGCGTGTGATGAAGCTGCGTGACCGTACGGCCGGTCGGATTGTTCTCGAAGTAGTCCATGGGCAATTTGAGGAGCTTTTCAAGAACGAATAAATTCATCCGGCCGTCGATGCGGGTCATTACAACCTGTGTCAAGAATCGGCGGAAAAACACCAGCACCGTCTCGAATATCAGCAGCACCAGAACCGCCGCGACCACGACATTGAGCGTCTCCAGCGATTGGTTGACCAGCACCTTGTCGACGATGATTCTCATCACGAACGAGGGAGCGATCGCGAACACCGAGCCGGCGAATGCCGCCAGCAGGATGCCGTTCATGAGCTTGCGCTCGCGCATCAACTGTGCGAACAGCCAGCGCGGGTCGAAAAGCTGCTGCTCGTTCTCGGTGGAATAACGGCGCTTGAGGAGGATCACCTCCCCTTCCCACACCTCGGCGAGATGCAGCTCGTCGATGGCAAGCACCACATCGTCGGTGGCGCTGGGGTCGCGAATGACGGCCACCGTGCCTTTGGCGGGATCGGTGCGCGCTTCCTCCAGTATCAAAGCGCCGCCGTTCTTGGCGCGCAGTATCGCCGGCAGGGCGCGGCCGACCTGGGGCAGCTCCTGAAAACTCATGTGCAGCGCGCGCGCCTCGAGACCGATTTCCTTCGCCACCGCGATCAGCGTGGCGGTATCGGGTTCCCCGGGGGGCAGCGCGAAGCGTCGTCGCAGCTGGTCCGTGCTCACGTCGAGCCCCAACCGGCTGGCGATGACGGCGAGCGCGCGCAGAGAAGTGGAGTCTTCGCCCGTCGGGCGGGGAATCATTGCCCCGGAAATGTTGGCGTCGGTATGCGCTGTTGCCATGGTCGACTAGCGAGCCGTGCCCGCTTCGATGCACCGCGACCGCGATCCAGCACGATCAAAAAGTCGCATTTTCCCCTCTCCCTTTTAAGATTTGCGGCAATATATTGCCCATGACTTGTCTCGCGTGTCAACCACTGGCGCTGTTCGATAGGTTCTTGGCGGCTGTCATTGCCGTGGTTCGAATATGTTAAATGTTTGAAATAATAGGTAAAATTAGAGTAAAACTACGGCGATTGAGGATGACCTGATGGCTGGCGAGCGCACGTCGACGGGCAATAGAGGTGAGGTGTATTTGACTGAATTAAAAAAAATCGGCAATATATTGCCAGGCGATACCTAACAATAGGAGTTTTCCAGAATGCATTTTCGCGAGCGTGATCAAGTGGTGCAGATCATCCGTACCAAGTACGACGCTGCCAAGAAAAAAGGCAAGAACGAGATCATCGGTCGGATGGCCAAGGCAAATCCCAAAATCAGCGACGAGCTCGCCGCGGCGCTGACCGAGGACGAGCGCAAGGACGTGGCGGCCTGGATCGAGAGCCACGCGCACGTCGGTACCCTCAGGCGAGAACTGGCCGTCAGGACGCTGCAGGAACAAATGACTTTGGCGGAGGGATGGTTCCGAGAGCATGACGGCGAAGAGGCGAAAAAGCTGGCCGCTTCGCTGCTGCCGGCCTGGGTGCGGCTTCGTGCGGTGCTGAAGAAGAAGGACATGATCGCCAAGGACGAGTAGCGCTTCGCGGGCGGAGCAGCGCAGCGGCGTCAGCGGCGAGGATGGGGATTCCGGTGGGCCTGCCGTGGCCCACGGTAGTTTGTAAAAGGGAAAATCCTTGAGGGTTCGCTCGGCTCTATCGAAGGTGTTTTCCACGGGCCGCGAGCCGACCGTAAAGCGCGCGGAGAGCGCCTTCGTGGACGGCCGCCTGGCCGATGCCGCCAAGATGTTCCGCGAGTTGGCCGAGTCGGGCAATGCGCAAGCACAACTGCGTCTCGCTCAGATGTACGAGCTCGGGCAGGGCGTGGTGCAGAGCTTCGTCGAGGCGGCGCGCTGGTTCGGGGCCGCGGCCGAGCAGGGTTCGCTGCCCGCTCAGGCGCGGCTCGGCGAAATTTATTTGGTCGGCTTGGAAGCGCCGAAGACGGCTACGGCATCGGCCAAGGCGAAGATCGATGCGCCGGAGCAGCCCGGCTCGTTGCTCAATCGTCTCTTTCCACAGGGGCTTTCGATTCGCCCCGATCCGCAGAAGGCGGCGCATTGGAACGGCCTCGCCGCGCAAAGCGGCGAGGCGGGCGCACAAGCCCGACTCGGCTATCAATTCGCAACCGGACTCGGTACGACCCTCGATCTGGCAACGGCCGAGCGGTGGCTCTCGGCGGCCGCAGCCCAGGGAAATGCCGCCGGAGAGCTCGGATTGGGAATGCTTTACTCCGGCAGCTTCGGCGGCCCGAGCGCGGCTCCCCGTGCGCTCGAGTGGCTCGAGAAAGCCGTAAAGCGTGATAACGCGACCGCAATGCTCTGCCTGGGGTTGCTTTTGCTGCACGGCGAGGGGATTCGCCACGACGATCAGCGGGCGCTCGAGCTGTTGCGCGCGGCGGCCGAGGCGGGACAACCCGCGGCGATGTTCCATCTCGGCGAGCTGTATCGGCGCGGTCACGGCACGCTGGCCCCGAGCGCCTCGCAGGCGGAGACATGGCTGAATCGTGCAGCGGCGCGCGGGCACGTGAAGGCGTTGCTGTCGATGGTGCAGCTGTTCAACTCGGGTCCGGAGCCCGACACGAATACGGCGGCCGTATTGTGCCGACAGGCCGCCGAGCTTGGCGACGGCGAAGCGCAATTTCTGCTGGGCCAGTTCTACCTCACGGGCAAAGGCGTCCCCGCCGATCCCATGGAGGCCGCCCGGTGGATCTCCCGAGCCGCCGATCAAGGGGTCACCGCCGCCTATGAGCGATTGGGCGCGTTGTATGCCGAAGGACATGGTCTGCCGCAGGATTTCAAGGCGGCGGCGGACTGGTTCAATCGCGCTGCGGTCAATGGGGACGCGAGCGCGTTCTATCATCTGGGAACCTTGCAATTGCACGGGCTCGGCAATCCGCGCGACGGCGAATCCGCGATCGCCTCGTACACGGACGCCGCGGAGAAGGGAAGCGGGGCTGCGAGTCTGCAGCTCGGCATCATTTACGCCGGCGGCACGGTGGTGCCGCAAGATTATGCGCGCGCAGCCGAGTGGTATGCGCGCGCCGCCGAACAAGGATTGGCGGAGGGTGACTACAACCTCGCGTTCCTGCATTTGCGCGGGCTGGGCGTCCGCCGGAGCACGCGCCGTGCGCTCGAATTGCTCGAGAAGGCCGCGGGCGCAGGCAGCGTGCAGGCCGCATGGGCGTTGTACGATCAGTTCACCGATAGTCCGCACGTCGTGTCCAACGGTGAGCTGGCCGCGCAATGGCTGCTGCGAGCTGCGGAGTTGGGCAGCGATCAGGCGACATGTCTCCTGGCCCAGATGCTCGACCGCGGCGATCCGCACGCGCCCACCCGGGAACGCGCGGTGACGTTGCTCGCGAAAAGCGCCGCCCACGGCGATTCCGAGGCCCAGTCCACCCTGGCGTTGTGGTACCACGAGTGCAGGCATGGCTTGAGCGATGCACAGCTGGCACTGCGCTGGTTCCATCGCGCCGCTCATGGCGGAAACGCGTTTGCCCAGGCTTGGCTCGGCGATGCGTATGCCACAGGGCAGGGCGTGAAAGCCGATCTGGCCGAGGCCTCGCAATGGTATGAGCGCGCGGCAATGCAAGGCCATGGCGGTGCGACTCGCGCACTCACCGCGATGGGTGTCGCGGCCGGAGAGCATCCCGAGCAGATGGCCCGGTTGTACAAGCTCTGGCTGCAGGGCGCCGAGCGGGGAGATGCCACCGCGCAGCGCGTGGTAGGCGACTTCCACATGCGCGGCGTCGGGACCGAGCGCTCGGCGCAGGAAGCGGAGCGCTGGCTCACAGCATCGAGCAATCAGGGAGATACGGCCGCCATGGTGCTGCTCGGCGGTCTGATTCTCGCGGACACCGACAACGACGCCCGATTTCCCCAGGCGGTGGAGCTGTTCAGGCAGGCTGCGGAACAGGGCAACGTGGATGCGGAATATAACCTCGGCGTGTGCCTGAAACGTGGTTTGGGCGTCCCGGCGGACAGCACGTCCGCCGAGCGAAGTTATCGTTCGGCGGGAGAGCGCAACCATGCATCCGCGCAGCTTGCCCTGGCGGACTTGATCGCCGCGAGGGCGACCACCGATGAGGAGCGGCTCGACGCAACGCGCTGGTACCGGCTGGCGGCGGATAACGGCAACGAATTGGCGAAGATGCGGGTGGGAGACCCTCTCATCCCCGAAACAGAGGAAGGGAATCGTGCCACTAACAACATCGAATAAAGTCTGGGCGCAACTCATTCTGGGCGTCACTGCCGCGGCGATGGTTCCCCTCGACGCACGCAGCGACATTTGGCCTGATCCATTTCATACAGGTGGGAGGATCGAACGCGACACCAGCGGGTTGACGGATCCGCTGGGCCACGATTGCGCGATACCGGGGGGCGGCCTCACCTTCGAGGGTGCCGCGAATCTCGCACTGTGCCGCAATCCGCAGACGCGCTCCGCCTGGGCCGCCGCGCATCAACAAGCCGCGGCACTCGGCAGCGCCGAGAGCGCCTGGCTGCCGACGATATCCGGCACGGGGCAGTGGAGCCGCTACTTCGGCAAGCACGCCGACGTGAATGGCAACATTGTGTCGACTCCCCAAAACACGACCGATGCGGCGGTGAATCTGACCTGGACCTTGTACGACTTCGGCGGCCGGACCGGCCGCATCGACAGCGCGCGCAGCTTGTTGGATGCGGCGGCGTATACGGCAAGCTTTTCCGTACAGCAGGTCATGTTGCTGGTCGTGCAGAACTATTACGGCGCGGTCGCCGCGGACGCATTGCTCGCATCGGCGAAAACGACCGAGCAGGTCACAGCCAAAAGCCTCGCAATCGCGCGCGCACTTGCGAGCGGCGGGCTCGGCGCGCTGGGCGATGTGCTGCAGGCGGAAACCGCTTATGAGCAGGCGGTGCTGACGCGCGTGCAGGCCGAACAGGCGGCGAGGGGCGCGCGGGGCACGCTCGCGGTGACGCTCGGATTGACGGCCGAGGAGAGCTTCACGCTGAAAGCCGATCCGGTTCCGATCGATATTCCGGCGCTGACGGCTCGCATGGGGGATCTGATGGCCCAGGCGGCGCACCAGCGGCCGGACCTCAAAGCGGCGCAAGCCCAGCGTGATGCGGCCGAGGCAAATATCACCGTGGCGCGCGCGGAAGGACGACCCTCCATCGCATTCGGCGCCGTGCACAGCTATGCGGACACCACGCAGGTGCCGGTTCAAAACTACAACGAGATCGGCGTCACGGTGACGGTGCCGATCTTCAGCGGATTCAAGGTGAAGTATGACGTCCGACAGGCGGAGGCTGCCCTGCAGACCGCGGAAATCAACCTCGACCAGGTCGGCTTGACCGTGTCACTCGATGTGTGGAACGGCTACTACGCGCTGGAGTCCGCCAATGCGCAGCTCTCCGATACCGCAGATCTCCTGAAGACATCCGACCGCAACCTGGAAGTGGCCCTCGGCCGCTATCAAGCCGGTCTCGGATCGATTCTCGATGTACTGACGGCGCAGGCGGCGGCCGCGTTGGCGCGTCAACTGCGCATCAACGCCGAATTGTCCTGGCAGGTCGCGCGTGCACAGGTGGTTCGCGCCGTCGGCAAGCTGACGAGTGCCGAGCCTCTCAAAACCGAAAGCCTGCTGCCATGAGCGATCCGGCCTGTGCGGCGGGGATTCCGCCATGGTAGGGGTCTCGTGGGAGCGTTTTGGTCCGCTGTGCCTGCTGCTGATCCTGGGCTCGCAGTGGCTGAACCGGCGCGCGCAGCGCATACGGTGGCGCAACGAAGTGCGCAGCCTGCGCGCGGGCCTCAAAGTGGGATTGCATTCTCTGCGCGATCTCTATGGGGAAAATCTGCACGCAGTCACCGGTTCCAAGCGCACTCTCGTGTCCGGCCGGCACCAGCTCAATCTTCTCAGAACGCAGCTCGGCCGACTGCCATCGCTCAAGGAGCTCGAGGCGGAGACGGTCATGCTTGCATGCATCGCCGCCGAGCGGGCGGAAACCGTGCTCGAGGCAGCCAGAAAAGCGCTTGCCGCGGACGTCGTCGTTCACCGGCGAGACGAGAAGCGTGCACTGGCTGAATCGGCATTCCAAACGGCATACGCCGCACTGGAAGCGGCCGAAAAACTGCTCGATGAAAGCGGCTCCACGGGGACCGGGAATGCCGCCGCCCGCGAGCAGGGACGCCCACCCATCGAACCCGATGAGGCGCGAACTGGACGCAGCGGCACTTTTACATAAGGCAATCTAGCGATGTTGGGGTGGGATGATGACGAACTTGCATGTACGTATGCCGATGCGGAGCTGGCATAAATGTACGACTTGATCGAATTTTACTTCGTGGTACTCCTTGCCGATCACGGCCACGATAAGCGAGTATGGGATGCGCACGGCAGTGATCGTGCGACATCGGCTCGGCCTCACTGAGTAAATGAATAAGTAAAAAATGCAGTTAACTTGGATCAATACGGTGGCAGGGTTCGGCGTCGGCCTCCTGGTCGGGCTCACGGGTGTGGGCGGCGGATCGTTGATGACTCCCATCATGATCCTGCTCTTCGGCATTGCACCGAGCACCGCCGTGGGTACGGATCTGTGGTTTGCGGCCATTACGAAAATCGTCGGCGCGTGGGTCCATGATCGCAAGGGGACCGTTGATTGGCAGATAGTGCGCCGAATGTTTTGCGGCAGCCTCCCTGCGGCCGTATTGACGCTGTGGTGGCTGCACGCGAGCGGCATGCAGCAAAGCCACAACCATCTCATGTTCAGGACGCTCGGTGCGACGCTCATCTTGTCGTCGTTCGCGGCGGTATTCAGGAAGCGATTTCATGCCTTTGGAGTACGCATGCGGGGAGCACGACCGATCGAGTTCAAGTCCGCACAACCGGCGCTCACGGTGCTCGCGGGCGCCATACTGGGATTTCTGGTGACCTTCACATCCATCGGAGCGGGCGCCCTCGGGGCGGTCATGCTGCTCTACTTGTATCCGATTCGATTGACCGCAAGTTCCCTGGTGGGGACCGACATCGTTCACGCGATACCGCTGACGATACTCGCCGGCACCGGGCATTTGATTCTCGGAAACGTCAACTACGGGCTGCTGGGGAACCTGTTGATCGGATCCGTGCCCGGCATCCTGCTCGGCGCGCTCTTGAGCACTCATGCCCCCGAGAAGCTGGTGCGCTCGGGAATATCCGTGATGCTCGCCATCGTCGGATTTAGGATGGTGCTGGCATGAGTACCGTGATTCCCGCGCGAGTCCTCACGCATTTGGAGCGCCTCGAAGCCGAGAGCATGCATATCATGCGGGAGGTGGTTGCCGAGACGGAGCGGCCGGTGATGCTCTATTCGGTGGGGAAGGACTCCGCGGTCATGCTGCACCTCGCACGCAAGGCATTCTTTCCCGCAACGCCGCCCTTTCCGCTGCTGCACGTCGACACGACCTGGAAATTCAAGGCGATGTACGAGATGCGCGAGCGGGCGGCGAAGGAGAGCGGCATGCAGCTGCTGGTCCATGTGAATCCGGAGGCCAAGGCGAAGGGCATCAACCCCTTCGATCACGGGGCCCTGCACACCGATATGTGGAAGACCGAGGGACTCAAGCAGGCGCTCGACAAATATCGTTTCGACGCCGCGTTCGGCGGGGCGCGCCGCGACGAGGAGAAGAGTCGCGCCAAGGAGCGTGTCTTCAGCTTTCGCTCGTCCAATCATCGTTGGGACCCGAAATCGCAGCGTCCCGAACTATGGAATTTGTATAACACGAGGAAAGCCAAGGGCGAGAGCTTGAGGGTGTTCCCATTGTCGAATTGGACAGAACTCGACATCTGGCAATACATCCATCTCGAGAAAATACCCATTGTGCCGTTGTACCTGGCGGCACCCCGGCCAACCGTGATTCGCGACGGGCTCATCTTGATGGTGGACGACGATCGGTTCCCGCTGAAACCGGGCGAAGTACCGGTGCGGCGCTCCATCCGGTTTCGCACTCTGGGCTGCTATCCGCTCACGGGAGCGGTCGAGAGCACCGCCGCCACGCTGGTCGAGGTCATCCGCGAGATGTTGCTGACGACGACTTCCGAACGGCAGGGCCGCGCCATCGATCACGATCAGGCGGCGTCGATGGAAAAAAAGAAGCAGGAAGGATATTTCTGACATGACCGCCGCGACCCCAGAAGCCTCCTATCGGGCGCAGACGCTCATCGACGAGGATATCGAAGCCTACCTCGTGCAGCACCAGCACAAGAGCCTGCTGCGCTTCATCACCTGCGGATCGGTCGACGACGGAAAGTCCACCCTGATCGGCCGGCTGCTGTACGACTCCAAAATGATCTTCGAGGATCAGCTCGCGGCGCTCGAGGCGGATTCAAAGCGGGTCGGCACGCAGGGCGAGAACATCGATTTCGCCCTCCTGGTGGATGGGCTCGCCGCGGAGCGCGAGCAGGGCATCACCATCGATGTGGCATACCGTTTCTTCTCCACCGAGAAACGCAAGTTCATCGTCGCCGACACTCCGGGACACGAGCAATACACGCGCAACATGGTAACCGGCGCCTCCACGGCGGACCTTGCGGTGCTGCTGATCGATGCGCGCAAGGGGGTGCTCACGCAAACACGCCGCCACGCGTTTCTTGCACACCTTCTGGGAATCAAGAGCATCGTGCTCGCCGTCAACAAGATGGACCTGGTGGGATACGATGAGAAGACCTTCCGCAAGATCGTCGCTTCCTTCGGCGAATTCGCGACCAGCATCGGCATCGGCGCCGTGGTGTCGATCCCGATATCGGGCCTCGCCGGCGACAACATCACGACGCGCTCCAAGAACATGGCTTGGTATTCCGGGGTGTCGTTGATCGAGCACCTCGAATTGGTGCCGCTCGAGGTCAACGCCGACCAGGACAAGCCGTTTTGCATGCCGGTGCAGTGGGTCAACCGTCCGAATCTCGATTTCCGCGGCTTCGCAGGCTTGATTGCCACGGGCAGCGTCAAGCCCGGCGATGCCGTGCGCATCCTGCCGTCCGGGCGCGTAACCTCGATCGCCCGCATCGTCAGTCAGGGCGGCGATCTCGACCGTGCGGTCGCCGGCCAGTCGGTGACGCTGACCCTCGCCGACGAGATGGATTGTTCGCGCGGCGATGTCATCGCGCTTGCCGGCGCGCCGCCGCAGGTGGCCGACCAGTTCGAGGCGACCATCGTGTGGATGTCGGACGAGGCCATGCTTCCCGGCCGGCCGTACTTGCTCAAGCTGGCCACGCAGACCGTGTCGGCGACGGTGGCCGCGCCCAAGTATCAGATCAACGTCAATACGCTGGAGCATCTCGCGGTCAAGACGTTCGACTTGAATGCGATCGGCGTCGCCACCGTATCGACCGACCGGCTGATCGTGTTCGAACCTTATGCGAAGAGCCGCGCGCTTGGCGGATTCATCCTCATCGATAAGATCACCAACGCGACCGTTGGCGCCGGTATGCTGCATTTCTCCTTGCGCCGCGCGCAAAACGTGCATTGGCAGGCGCTCGATGTGTCGCGAGACGCGCATGCGGGTCTCAAGAATCAGAAGCCGGCGGTGCTGTGGTTCACCGGCCTCTCGGGAGCGGGCAAGTCCACCATCGCCAATCTGGTGGAGAAGAAGCTCTTTAGAATGAACCGGCACACCTTTCTCCTCGACGGCGACAACATCCGCCACGGTCTCAACAAGGATTTGGGGTTCACCGAAGTGGATCGTGTCGAGAACATCCGCCGTGTCGGTCAGGTCGCCCGCCTCATGACCGACGCCGGTCTCATCGTGATCACGGCGTTCATTTCTCCGTTTCGCGCCGAGCGGAGGTTGGTGCGCGAAATGATGATCCCGGGCGAGTTCATCGAGATCTACGTCGATACACCCCTGGTGGTCGCGGAAACGCGCGATGTGAAGGGGCTTTACAAAAAGGCTCGCCGCGGCGAGTTGAAGAATTTCACCGGTATCGACAGCCCCTATGAGCCCCCGGAATCTCCCGAGATTCGCATCGATTCGACCACGATGGCACCCGAAGAGGCCGCGGATCTGATCGTCGATTATCTGATCAAATGAACGAGCGTTAGAGGTAGCCCATGGACAAGCAAGACAGCCGCCAGGCAGAAATGGATGCCCGGCATAGCGATGCCATTACGTGGCGCAATACCGTGCGCGCCGAGGACAAGGACTGGCGGCAGACGATTCGCTCGGAAGACAGGGAATGGCGCCTGACGGTACGTGAGGAAGACAAGGCGTGGCGCGAGTCGGAGAGAAATTGGCGCCAGACGATCCGCGACGACGACGCTACCTGGCGCGCCCAGAACCGCTCCGAAGACAACGATCACCGCGCGCGCACCGAACTGGTGACCAAGCGCTGCTGCGCGCTGGCCGCCGCGGCTCAGTCAAGCAAACCCGGCACACCGCCGGAAAGCATTTTCGCCTTGGCGAAGGTGTACGAGGAGTGGCTCGATCGCGGGCGCGACTAGATTCCAATCGCTTCCAACGAATCGCTCGCGTTCAGCGAATCGTTCGCGGCCGCACCGCCGTGACCGGAGGCCTGAGGTGCCGCAATCAAGGCATCGAATTGAAGTAAACTTGATAGGCACTGAGTGGAATTGTTTGCGTCGAAGCGCCCCGTGTGACCTGTACTACTTGATCTTGGCTGGTCTGGTTTACGAGCGCAATCGCTGTCGAGGTCGCATAAGCCGCAACATTGCCGTTGCTTACCTGGGCTGAGTAAAGCGTCGAGCCTGGTGAAAAATACTGTTCAAGCTGGGCGAGGCTGTCAGCAAACGGAAACCCCTTTCCGCCACCAACGGCCGCGGTATCGCTCCAAACAGAGGACTGATCCCCCATATCGGCATATGGCCCCGTCGAAATCTGATAGGGAGCTGGCAAATCCGCACTGGTGACACTTTCTCCGTCTGGAGTCCACTTCAGAGCGACGGACACGTCGGGCATCATGGATAAAAGTGTCTTTGATAAGAGGGTATTTTGCTGGTCGTGGTCAAAGATGGCGACGTAAGGTGCGCAACCGCTGTAGAGACACGGATTTGGGTAATATTCCGACCACCAAATCGGCAGGCTGCTTTGTTGCTTAAGCCATGCATTGACATCAGAAAAGTATTGATTGGCGGCGTACCAATCTGCAGGAACCTGGGTGTTGTCATTCCCCATCACCGATCCATCGACGACCAAAAAGTCGGCGCCTTGATTGTTGGCCAGCCAATAAGTCACAACGTCAAGAGCATTTTGTTTGATGGTGCCATACGCACCTGTGAGGGCCGAGCCTCCCGAAGCGGTACCGTAAAAATTGGTCATATTTACATAGGGGCCGCCCACTTGAATGGCGGGAGAAACTGCTTTTAGCGCTGCATAAATATCATTATAGAATTTTGTGTAGCCTTCGTAGTCCCAGCGATTGAGAGCGGCGTTCCAAAAGCCCTTCATCTCACTCCATACCAAAAAATATTTTACTTGTGGATACCTTGCTGCAATTGCCGCGGCATAATTTGCATATGCTTGAAAATAAGCCGCTTGGGGGGCGCTAAAATAATCCGTTGAA
>Ga0182012_10004041_pt1 | contig 15461 bp, 17 predicted proteins | sample 612S2SmetaG_FD_120486 | JGI IMG/M metagenome (GOLD analysis project Ga0182012, IMG submission 120486) | Permafrost microbial communities from Stordalen Mire, Sweden - 612S2S metaG | ecosystem: Environmental > Terrestrial > Soil > Wetlands > Permafrost | place: Sweden: Stordalen | collected...
GCCATCAGGAGTTGGATAGTCTGCGCCAAAGATGTCCAGATGGCTCCGCTTTCCGTTCGCCGCGTCAAAGGCAATGGGAATCAGGTGGATCTCTGGTGTGTGTCGCTCCGGATGCGCGAGCGTCCCTCCGGCCGCGTTGAAGTAGCGCAGCGACGCCGCCTTCAGCCGACCCTGACGAACGAGCCACCCGAGTCCCTCCTCCACCATCCGCTTCGACTGGCCGTAGGGGCTGTGAGGCCTGGTGGCGCGATCTTCGTCGATGGGCATCTCCACCTGATCGCCGTAGACAGCACAGGACGAGGAAAAGACGAAGCGTTCGACGCCCGATTGAATCAACGCTTCAAGCAGGCGAAAGGTCGACGCGACGTTATTGGAGAAGAAGGTCTCTGGAAAGGCCATTGAATCGGCCGGCTCGATTCTCGCCGCGAAGTGCACGCACGCGTCGAAGCCACCGAGGGACTTGACGAGTTCAACGTCGCCGCAGTCCCCCTCGACGAAGGTCGCTCGACCGGGAACATTTTCGCGCCGGCCACGTACGAGGCTGTCGAGCGCGACAACCTCGTGACCCTCATCGAGCAGGAGCTCGGCGGTAGTTGAGCCAATAAACCCGGCGGCGCCAGTGACCAGTACTCTCACGTTTTCGACCGTTCGTTCATTCGTTACGGCACCCCTTCGAGCGACCTCCAAAGGTTAGGTGACGTTGGCGACGAACGGCTTCACTGGTCGCCGACGTTTGGGTGCCGGGCCCTGGAGGTTACGGCCTCCCCTCCCAATAGGGTGCGAGGTGTAGGTGTTATCGGGCGATACGTGCCGTACGGGAACCCGTCAGTGCAGTGAAGGGAGATCCACATTGAGCGCAAATCTGAAGTTGACGCATAAGTCAATTGGCGTCGAGGTCCGAAGAGGCACCTATGAGGTCTTCGTTGACGGACAGCGGGCGGGATCACTCGATATGAACGACACGATCGAATTGCCCATCGAACCGGGACGTCACACCCTGAAAATTCTCAGTGGTCGAAAATCCAGCCGTGCGAAGACCTTCGAGGTCGGCGACCACCAGACCGTCGCCTTCCGATGTACCGGTAAGAGTTTCCTGCCGATCTTCCTCGCCTCGTTCTTCATCCCCAGCCTGGCGCTCCAACTGCGTCGTGAGGCCGATCGTCGCTGATATCAGCGCAACTGATTCGCCTCGACGCGACTCCACGCGGGAAAGCCCATCCGTCGACGACCTCCTCCACGCGACGACGAATGGTGCTGAATCTATGCTCGGGTAGGAAGAAGGAGAGCGGTGCCAGCAACGAGTGCCTTTGAGCGGTGGCGAGCGGCGTACGACGCGTCGAGCAGGCGCGACGCTACCTTCACGACGATGTCGGGCGTGCCCCTCGAGCCGGTCTACGGCCCCGACGACGCCGAGTTCCCTGGTCAGTATCCCTACACCCGCGGCGTGCACGCGTCGATGTATCGATCGCGCCTGTGGACCATGCGCATGTTCGCGGGCTTTGGCACGGCCATCGACACCAACCAACGCTTTAAGGACATCATCGCTGCGGGCGGTCAGGGACTTTCAACGGCCTTTGACATGCCGACCCTGCTCGGACTCGACTCCGACGATCCCATGGCGCTCGGCGAAGTGGGACGCTGCGGCGTCGCCATTGACTCCCTCTCGGACATGCGCGACCTCTTCGCCGACATAAATCTGGCGACCATCACGACGAGCATGACCATCAACTCCCCCGCCGCGGTGCTGCTCGCGTTGTTCGTGGCCCAGGCCGAAGAGTCCGGCGTTCCCCGCGACCAACTCGGCGGGACCTTGCAAAACGACATCTTGAAGGAGTACCAGGCCCAGAAGGAGTTCGTCTTCCCGCCCCGAGCCTCCATGCGCCTGGTGCGCGACACCATTGCCTTCACCGCCAAAGAGATGCCCAAGTGGAACTCCATCTCGGTGTCGGGCTATCACATTCGTGAGGCCGGATCGACGGCCGCCGAGGAACTGGCCTTCACGCTCGCCAACGGATTCGCCTACGTCGAACTGGCGCGTCAGGCCGGTCTGGACGTCGACGACGTCGCACCACGGCTCTCCTTCTTCTTCAACGCCCACATTGACTTCTTCGAGGAGATCGCCAAGTACCGCGCCGCGCGCAGACTCTGGGCGACCTGGATGAAGGACCACTACGGGGCCACCAACGAACTCAGTTGGAAGCTCCGCTTTCACACGCAGACGGCCGGCGTGTCGCTGACCGCCCAGCAGCCCGAGATCAATATCGCGCGCACCGCGATCGAGGCCCTCGCCGGGGTGCTCGGCGGCACGCAGTCCTTGCACACCAATTCCATGGACGAGGCACTGGCGCTGCCCAGTGAGAAGGCCGCGCGCATCGCACTTCGAACCCAGCAGATCATCGCCTACGAGACCAACGTGACGAATGTCGCCGATCCGCTCGGAGGATCGTGGTTCGTCGAAGCGTTGACCGACGAATTGGAGCGCCAGGCGCAAGAGATCTTCGCGGAGATCGCGGACTTTGGTGACGGCTCGATGCTCGAGGGCTGCATCAAGGGCATCGAGGAGAACTGGTTCCAGGGGCGGATTGCCGATTCGGCCTACCAACTCGAACGCTCCTTCAACGAGGGCAAGCGAACTGTCGTGGGCGTGAACGACTTCACGGAGGGCAACGACGACGCCGACCTCGAGATCCTTCGCATCACCAACGAGGACGAACGCAAACAGGTGCAACGACTGAACGACGTGCGACGTTCTCGCGACGACGCGAACGTACTCCTGGCCCTAGAGGAGCTCACGAGGGACGCCGAAGATCCCGAGGTCAACCTCATGCCGGCGTTGATCAACGCCGCGCGCGCCAACGTCACGGTCGGCGAGATGATGGGCGCACTGGAGAAGGTCTTCGGCCGCCACATAGAGGTCCCGACACTGTGAGCATTCGCGTCCTCGTCGCGAAGGTCGGACTCGACGGACACGATCGCGGCATCAAAGTCGTGGCACGCCTGCTGCGTGACGCCGGCATGGAGGTCGTCTACACCGGCCTCTTCCAGACGCCCGAGACGGTCGCGAGTGCGGCCATTCAAGAGGATGTCGACGTGGTCGGCCTCTCCATGCTCTCGGGTGCTCACCTCACACTCGCACCGTTGGTCGTCGCCGCCCTGCGGGCCAAGGGATCGGACATCCCGGTCGTCGTGGGGGGCATCGTGCCCAACAACGATCTCGACGACATGAAGGCCGCGGGCATCGCGGCGGTCTTTGGTCCGGGAGCGAGCGCGCAGGAGATGGTCGAGTCGATTCACGCGGTGGTGCGGTCGCGAGCCTGACGTCCGCGCCGGATCAGTCGCTACGAAGCGCCCGCGATGAGGTCCAGTTTCGTCGGCCACTTGTTGAGAACGGAACCGGGATCGGTCTTGAGCACGTCACTCAGCATCGCGGCGTAGACGTCGCGGAAGTCGACCGAGACGGCGAGGTCACCATCGACCAGTTGGGTCAGTGAGGGCTGCTCTCCGTAGAGGCCACCGGCGACCATGTTGCCCGCGACGAAGACGGGCGCGGAGGTTCCGTGGTCCGTTCCCTCGCCACCGTTGGCCATGACTCGACGACCAAACTCCGAGTAGACCATGACGACGACGTCGTTGGCCCGGGGCGTGGCGCCCACCTGGACGAGGAACGCCGTGATCGCATCCGAGAGCTGACCGACCAGCGTCCCCTGAGCCTCGAGTTCATCAGCGTGCGTATCGAAGCCACTCAATGAAACGGAGTACACGCGTGTGGGCACGTTGGCGGTAATGAGATTGCCGACCACGTCGAGTTGCTGGGCGAGCGGCGACGCCGAACTGGGCGGCGCCTTCTGCAAGACCGGCGACACGGTGGCCGAGAGCTCGAAGAGGTCGCCAATGGAGTTCGCGGCGTCGGCGACGAGCGCCGTGTCCTGGCGCGACGAATCCGCCATGAGTTGCATCTGGGTCGCGAGCGAGCCGTTGGGTACCTGCAGCCCACTGATGGGGAGCATTGAACCGACCCGGTGATTACCGGCGAGCAGGGGCGTCAAGGTCGAGTCGATGCCAATGGCTCGGAATGGATCGTGCGGAAGGTTGTCGAGGTAGCGACCAATCCAGCCACTCGATATCTCCTCGACCGGTGAGCCGGTCTGCCAGATGGCCATCGAGGAGAAGTGCGAGAGGTTGGGCTGGGGGTAACTCACGCCGAGGACGATGGCGAGTTTGTTCGCCTCCCACAGTGAGGCGAAGCCCGTCATGGTGCCATTGAGCGCCAGCCCGTTGCTGAGGGGGATCACCTGAGACGCGTCGAGGGACATGTTGGGCCGATTGGAGAGATAGGCCGGGTCCTCGTAGGGCACGACCGTATTGAGTCCGTCATTCCCGCCGTAGAGCGTCACGATCACGAGGATCGGCGTGCCGACCGGCATCGGCGTGACGGACGCCGCCTGGGCGACATCCTCGATGGTCAGGCTCGCCGCGATCGTCGCGGCACCCGCGGCGCCGGTGTACTTAAGGAACTGGCGTCGGTCGAAGTCACAGGTGTGCAGGGTCATGCGCTCACCAAGTATTCGGGAGAACAGAGCGCGAGCATGGTGAAACGGTTCGGGTCGCTCAACGCTTGATTGAGGGCGCGTTCGGTGCGCGTGCTCCACTGGGGAACGCCCAGCCAGTCCGCCGCCGCCTCGACCATCGAGGACTTCGCAACCTTGGTCAGCGGATCGAGATTGCCGTGCTCGAGAAGGTAGTAGGTCATGTCGATGCGGTACTGCGTCGAGGCGGCCGTCAGCCACGCCTCGTCGTAGGGCCAACCGCCCACGCTCGGCGGGTTGAAGGGGAACTGGCCCATCGAGTCGAGCATCCACGCCACGTCGCCCGACGAGGGCAGCTTCGACGGCGTGATACGGAGCGCGCGACAGCACGACACGAACCACTCGACGGGCGACTTCGCCTGACTGACACCGGGACGTCGCATCATGGGGTTCTTGGCGATCGTCGTGATGAGTTCCGCGATGTCGCGGTTCTCAAAGACCTTCGCGAGCGACGCCGGTGGCGCGATCGAGGTCGAGACGAAACGAAACCACAGGCGACGCGCGATGAACGCGGCGTTCTCGGGGCGCGACACGATGTAGTCACTCAACGTACGGGCGTTGAAGTTCTCACGCTTGCCCAGCACACTCTGCGCCTTGGTGTCGTGGTACTTCGCGTCGAACGTCACCGCGCCGCTCGTCTGGTCGACCTGGTAACCGGTGAAACCGAGCGCCGCTTGGTGGACGTCGTTCTGTGAGTAGTTGCCCACGCCGAGGGTGAAGAGTTCCATGAACTCTCGACCGAGGTTCTCATTGGGCGACGACGCGACGTTCTCTTCGCCGTCGAGCCAGAAGATCAGTGCACCGTCTTGGACCATGGCTCGCGACATGTCGGCGAAGTTGCCGAGGGCGTGCTTGCGCAGGGTCTCGTTCTGGATCTTCATGGGCAGCGCGTAGGAGACCTTCGAGATCGAAGTCGCCCAATGTCCGTGCCAGAACCACGTCATGCGCTCGATGAAGGGGTAGTCCGCCAGGACCATTCGGTCCATCCACCACATCGCGACGCTGATTGATTGTTCGTAGACCGCCTGCCAGTAGGCGGCGTTCGCCGTGGGATCCGATGGCGCCTGTCCCATGTCGGGGAAGGCGGGCGTGACGAGGGCGTCGAGGCCATGGTCGAAGCGACGAGCGAGAATCGTCGCGCGGGCCTGGGGGATGCCCGCGCGAAGCAGTTCGACGTACTCACCCGGCTTCGGTCCGAAGCCGAATCGATGGACGAGGCGTGAGAGCTCCAGTCGATCGGAGGCGGTCGTCATGCAGCGAGACTAGAGGGACGTCTACGCGATCATGAAGGTGTTGTGTCGATTTGTGCGCGATTTGATGATGCGGTGTCGAACTCTAGAAGCACGCCGCGAGATCGAACAGGAAGTGCTGGAGGGTCTGCACGTAGGTCAGGACGTCCGCGCTCGTGGCGGCCAACTGCTCGTCCGTGAGTAGGCCCTTACTCTGCGCCGTGGAGCGAAGCGCGACCTGGAGCGTCGTGAGCCAGGCCCACGCTTCGGTGTCATTCAAGAACTGTTCGTCCACGCTGAGACCGGCCAGTTCCGCGTTCGTGGACGTCTCGTTCTGGCGCGCGAGCATTGACAGCGGATCGTCCTGATCGAGACTGGGGTCAATGGGACCCGACAGTGCGACGTGCCACTCGTGCTCGGGATCACGCTCGGCCGCCAGCACGTTCGAGAAGGCGCTGCGCACGACGTCGCGCGCGTAGTCGTTCATCCGCACCTCGACCCTCCCATCACGCCGACGGGTGAAGAGTTTTGCACCGGCCACTAATTGTCCTGTTCGATCGTGCTCTGCAGTCCCGCAACCTGGAGCTTGACGCAGTACGACTCGGCCCGTTCGCGGTGTCCGGACCACACGAGTGCTCGGCCTTCGTTATGGACGGCGAGCATCAGCTGCGTGCACTTGTTGTTCGAGTAGCCAAAGATCTTGCGAAAGATCACCACGACAACGGTCATCGGCGTGACCGGGTCGTTCCAGACAATCACGTTCCAGGGCTTCTGGGTCTGCACCGCGTCGCCAGTCTGGGTCTCGCCCTCGGTCGTGGTTCGACGCAGCGGTTGGGTGGAAGCCATTACTCCAGTGTCGCAGACGACGTCCGCAAATGAAGGGAGTGACCATAGGGTGGCAGCGAACGACGGGAGGACAGATTGTCGACGAAATGGGCTACTGAGGCACCAACGCGGCTTCGTCAACGAGTCAATCGCAACATCCGAAATGCCGTCGGGCTCACGCGCAATCCGCCGCCACGATGCAACGATCGCGCCGAGGCCTACTTCGCCGTGGACGGCGTGGCGCGTATCGTGCACGCCGATCTCCCACCAATGCTGGTTGGTGGGCTCGGTTCGCTCTTCGTCCAAATGCTGCATCCGCACACAATGGCCGGCGTCGCGCAGCACTCGCGCTACCAGGACGACCCCCTGGGTCGACTGCTCCAAACGGCAAATTTCATTGGGTTCACGACGTACGGAACGAAACAGGAGGCCTACGCGTCGATCGAACGAGTGCTCTCGGTCCATCAGGTCGTTCGCGGAGTCGCCGATGACGGCGAGGCGTACGACGCGAACGATCCCCACCTCCTGGCCTGGGTGCACGCCGCGGAGACGTCGATGTTCCTGGGTGCCTACCGACGATTCGGTCAGTTGAAACTGACCGACGAGCAGGCCGACACCTACGTCCGAGAGATGGCGACGCTCGCGCGCGACCTGGGCATGATCGACCCTCCGGAATCGGTCGCGCAACTCGACGCCGCGATCCTGCGATTCCGCCCGGAGCTTCGCCTGAGCGCCGACGGCGCCACGGCTCGAGATTTCGTCTCGCGAGGCGTCGTCCACGGACCCACGCAGCGACTCGTCTACTGGCTGCTCGTTCAGAGTTCCTTCGCGCTGATGGAGCCGTGGGAGGTCGAGCTCCTCGGCGTGCGCGCTCGACCGCTCCGCAACCGACTCTTCCTCCAACCGGTGACGTGGGTGCTGTGCCGCGCGATACGTCTCTTCGTACCGCCGCCACCCACTACGTAGTGAGCGACAGTCCTCCGTCGACGACGACGACCTGACCGGTCACGTAGGGCGACAGCGCGAGCGACACGATGACGTCGGCGATGTCGTCGGGCGTGCCGCTGCGCTTGAGCGGCGCGACCGCCGACACGAAGCCGCGCACGGTATCCCAGTCCTTCGTCCACGGCGTGTCGACGAGGCCCGGTGCCACGGCGTTCACGCGCACGTCGGGTCCCACCACCTTCGCGAGCAGCGTCGTCATGTGATTCACCGCGGCCTTGGACGCCGCGTACGGAATGGAGGATCCAATCGGCCGTACGCCCGCCAGCGACGAGACGTTGACGATCGAACCCTTCGCGTCACGCAACGCGTCCATCGCGTGCACGCTGAGATTCCACGTGCCAAAGACATTCACCTCGAAGATCTCGCGCCAGACGTCGAGCGACGCCGCCTCGAGGTCCTGATGAGCAATGACCTTCGTGGTCCCGGCGTTATTGATCAGCACGTCGAGGCGACCGTGACGCTCGAGTACCCCTGCTATCAGTCGGGCACAGTCAGCGTCGGCCGCGACGTCGCCCTGTAGGTAGGACGAACCGGGCGTGGCACTGGCCAGTCGTTCCCCTTCTGCGACGCTGCGCACGGAGTTGAAGACCACGGTGTCGCCGAGGCCGGCGAATCGTAACGCGGTGGCTTCGCCGATACCGCTCGTCGAACCCGTCACGAGGACAACGCGTCCCGTCATGACTATCTCCTTCGCAGGCGCCACGACCCGGCCCAATGCTGTCCCGGTTCGAGGACGACGACATCCTTGCCGCTGCGCAGCGCGTCGGGCGGGCAGGTCATTGGTTCCACGGCGACCGCGGTGCGTCGGCGACCCTTCTCCAAGTGATCACCCGTGAAGACTTGAAGATAGGGGAAGTTACGGTCGACGCTCAGTTCGATCTCTCCCCCCACGGCGTCCACCAACACGACCGTCGCGAGACCGGAATCGTCGCGCACCAGTTCCGTGTACGTCGTATCGAGGGTGTGGCCATTGACGGACTTGCGGGTCGTGAAGTCGAAGGCGTGGCCCATGACGGGCAGTATCTGTCCGGTGGGCAGTTGGCGTTCGTTCACGGCCACGTACGCCTTCGCTGGAATCTCGAGTTCGGCCCCTTCGATGGTCGGCGTGGTCACGGCCAAGTAGGGGTGGAATCCGACGCCGAAGGGAATCGGAACGTCGTCACGATTCGTCACGGTAGTGGTGACCGTGAGGCCGAACTTTCCGAGGTGGTACGTCACGTTGATCTCACTCAGAAACGGGTACTCGGGCGTGGGGTGCAGCAGCAGCGTGAGCGAGCAGCGGTTCTGATTCACTGAATCGATTCGAAACGGTCGCCAGCGCACCAGACCGTGAATGGCGGTGGCGTGGACGGCGTCGTCGATGGCGGGATGGGCCGTGCGGTCTGAGTACGTCCACTGTCCGTCACCCATTCGATTCGGCCAGGGATAGAGCACTTGACCCCGCGCGCCGGTCGGTACCTCCTCGCCGGCGAAGCCCTCGATGACGGCGAGTCCGCCCTTCACGAAGGTTCGCAGGGTCGCGCCCACTTCAGTGATCACGGCACGTTCGTCGCCGTGCGCGATGGCGATCTGTTCTCCCGATGGAAGCATCAGCGGCTTTTCCTTCTAATCACTGGTCTGTAACCTTCGCCCGTTATCGTACGCCGTATGAGAATTCTGATTACGAACGATGACGGGGTGCAGGCTCCCGGGCTGGCCGTCCTCGCCCAACACGTGGCGAAGTGGGTCGACGAAGCACCGCCGGGCGAGGTCCGAGAGGTCATCGTCGTGGCCCCGCACATGAACTACTCGGGCATGTCGTCGGCCGTCGGCGACGTCTTCTCGAGCCCTACGGTCAAGTATCGGCGCTACCGAATCGCCGGAGCCGAAGGAGTCACCGCCTACTCCCTAGAAGCCCCACCGGCCCTGTGCGCCATCCTCGGCGCCGTGGGCAGCTTCAACTATCAGCCAGACCTCATCCTCTCGGGAATCAACGCGGGCGCCAACGTGGGTCGAAGCGTCCTGCACTCGGGCACCGTCGGCGCGATACTGACGGGCGCCCAACTCGGACTCTCGGGCCTCGCGGTCTCGGTCCAGTGGGGCGAGGACGTCCACTACGACACCGCGGCCGAGGTCGCGATTGAGGTCTTGAAGGAACTCTCCAGCGCACCGTCGCGCACTTTGTTGAACCTCAACGTGCCCAACCTCCCCGCCGGCGCGTTGAAGGGCGTTCGCCGGGGACGCATCTCGAGCGCGGGCATCGTGAAGTCGGCCTCGCCGCGGACTCCCGGTGAGGCACTCGGTGACGAGGGTGAGTTGACGCTTCGTCTCGGCGCCGCGACACCCGAGCTCGGCGACGTCAGCGACGAGGACGCCGATGAAGATGGCGCGTTGTTGGTCGCGGGCTACGCCTCATTGACACCGCTTCGTGGGCCCCACGAAGACGCCGACCCCGGACTCGATGGACTCATGCATTCGGCACTGACCGCCATCGCTCGACACCTCGAACTGGTCCGCTGAAACCAATCTCCTCGCCGTAGGTGCACCGCTCATCGCTGACGCGATGGCGTGTTCGACGCGTCGCGGGTTACCTCAGTCCTCGACGGGTGTGCGGCGCTGTTGTTTCACGCGACCCCGCGCCTTCTTCTCATCGACTCGACGGACCTTTGAACCCTTCGTCGGCTTCGTCGGACGTCGCGGCGGCAGCCGAGTCAGTGCGGTGGCAATCTTGAGCGCTAACTGCTCCAACGCCGCGCTGCGATTCTGGCCCTGTGACCTGAAACGACTCGCACTGGAGCGAACGACGGTGCCAACCTTCTCCAGAAGAAGTTCACGATCGGCGCGGCTGAGAACCAGCGAGCTCTCCACGTCGAACGATGCGACGACGCGTGTCAACGACCGGTTGGCGTGTTGACCACCGGGACCGCCGGACGTCGTGACGCGCAGGGCAACTTCGTCGCTGGGAATCGTGAGGCGCGCACGGATGTAGAGGGACCCATCGGCCAGTACCCGCGGTCCGGTGGTCATCGTTCGTTGGCCGGGAAGCGAACGAGCGCGAGTTGGCTCGACGAGGCCACAAGGGCGTCAGTTGCATCGAACAGTTCCGCGTGCTCCTCGACACGTCCGTCGTTGATGATGGTGCACCACTGACGCGCACGCAACCACTCCCCCGTCGGAATCGCGTGGACGTACGAGGTCAACTGCAAGGTCGGCACCCAGCCCGAGGATCCGAGGGGAAACGTCGCCGGCGGCATGCCGTCGCTCGCGAAGAGCAGGCTCCACGCGTCCCACTGGGACGCACCGTCATCGAGACGCAGCCAGCCACGCACCTCGCCCTTCTGCGAGACGCCGCCCGCCAACCACGCCGCGCTCGAGGGATCGAGACGAAAGTCGACGACCTGCATCAACTTGATCTCCTCGACGATCGTTCGACGAAGACACTGATCGAGCGGCGCGAGGTCCGGGAGTGGCGCGTCGAGGTATCGTACGACCGCACTCTCGCGAATCGACCCGAGGGTGGTGAGCGCTTCGCACAGCACTGCGCCCTCTTGGGCCAGTACGACGTGCACGAAGGAGACGCTGCGACCAACTCGTCGCACGTCCGTCAGCAGTTCGGCCCTGCCGACCGAGGGCGCTCCGACGTAATTTGTGGTGATCGCCGTGACGTGCACGTGGTCCGATCCCTCTGCACTCGCCGCCGCCAGTGCCGCGTTGGCAAGTACGCACTGGAGGTAGCCACCGTTGGGCTTGCCGAGGATCGTGTAATCGTCAGAGATCTCGACGACGTAGCGTCCCGGACCAGCCGGTTCAATGGCGGCGGCATCGCGCAATGAGCGATTCGTTTCGTGGGCGCTCATCCCCAAACCTTAACGGGGCAACGGGTTTCGACCGTAGGATTGGCGCATGAAAGAGAGGTTTCGATGAGGACAGTGCCCTATTTCATCAACGACGAACGAGTGGATGGAGAGGGCGACCTACTCGTCTTCAACCCCGCGACCGGTGAAGTGAATGCGCACGTACCCATTGCCGACGCGCGCCTCGTTGACGACGTCGTGGCCATCGCTCGCAAGGCAGCCATCACCTGGGGCAACTCGTCGCTCTCGCAGCGCACCAACGTCCTCTTTACGTTGCGCCAACTGCTGGTGGAACACGCGGACGAGTTGGCCGCCATCATCACCCAAGAACACGGCAAGACCATCGCCGACGCCAAGGGTGAGTTGGCGCGCGGACTCGAGAACGTCGAGTACGCCTGCGGTCTCATGGAGCACCTCAAGGGCGACTTCTCGAGTCAAGTGGCCGACGGCGTCGACGTGCACTCGGTGCGTGAACCCGTGGGTGTCGTAGCGGCGATCACCCCGTTCAACTTTCCGATCATGGTGCCCCTGTGGATGACGGCGAACGCCATCGCGAGTGGCAACGCCGTGATCTTGAAGCCCTCGGAGCGTGACCCGTCCGCGGCGGTGCGACTCGCAGAACTCTTGAAGGAGGCCGGTCTACCCTCCGGCGTCTTCAGCGTGTTGCACGGCAACGCCGATACCGTGACGCAACTCCTCGAGCACCCCGGCATCGACGCGATCAGCTTCGTCGGCTCCACGCCCGTCGCGCGCCACGTCTATCTCACCGGCACCGCGCACGGCAAGCGGGTGCAGGCACTCGGCGGCGCCAAGAACCACATGGTGGTGCTGCCTGACGCCGATCTCGACATCGCCGCGGACGCCGCGATCAACGCGGGTTTCGGGTCGGCGGGCGAACGGTGCATGGCGATCAGCGTCGTGGTCGCCGTCGGCGACGTGGGTGACAAATTGGTCGACAAGATCACCGAACGAATGGACCGGCTCACGGTCGGTCCCGGTGACGATGCCGCCAGCGACTTTGGTCCGGTGATCACGAAGGAGCACCGTGACCGCATCGTGAACTATGTGACGTCGGCGCCGAGCGACGGCATCACCGTCGTGCGCGACGGCACCTCATGGGCGTCCAAGCCCGGGTTCTTCGTCGGACCGTGCCTTCTCGATGGCGTGAAGCCGGGCATGAAGGCCTACGACGACGAGATCTTCGGACCCGTCCTCGGCATCGCGCGCGTCGCGACGTACGCGGACGCACTCGAAATGGTGAACGCGAACCAGTACGGGAATGGCGTGGCGATCTTCACGCGCGATGGTAACGCCGCACGCCTGTTCTCACGCGAGGTCACGGTCGGAATGATCGGCGTCAACGTACCAATTCCGGTGCCCGTTGCCTCGTACTCGTTCGGGGGCTGGAAGAACTCGCTGTTCGGTCACAGTCACATCTACGGTCCCGAGGGATTCGCCTTCTACACGAGGGCCAAGGTCGTCACGACGCGATGGCCACTTCCCTCGGAGTCCCAGATCGACCTCGGATTCCCGAGGACTCGTTGATCGAGACCTAGCCCGGCCCCCAACCCGGCGCGGCCCTACATCGCTGGATCGGTGCGAGCGCGACCTTCGTCGTCGAGGAACCGCTCCGGCTCAGCGGAGAAACGCTCTCGACAGCGATCCGAACAGAAGTAGTACGTGGCGTCGCCCACTCGCGCGCTCGCGGGAGCATCGGATGTACGCACTTGCATTGCGCAGACCGGGTCGATCGCGTAGCCCTCGCCCCCGCCGTGCCGGGCTCTCGTGTGAGCGAGCCACCAGACGACGCCGGCGACGCCAAGAGAGAGAACGTCCAAGTACGTCGTGTAGTTCCAAGCGAAGTGATCGACGCCGACGGTGATCGCTCGACGAGTGGGGACAGAATGCAGCGCGGAGAATATCCCCTGCGTGACGAGCCCGGCGATGACCATCGCCGTGTAGAACAGACCCACGATTCGCAGCGTCACGCGCGTGCCGTAGAACTTGCGATAGATGAGAATGAGCGGCATCGCGATCAGGTCGGCGAAGATGAACGAGATCACGCCGCCAAAGCTGATGCCGCCCGACCAAAGTGCTGCCGCGAGGGGCACGTTGCCGATCGAACAGACCCAGCTGATGACCGCAATGAGCGGCCCGACCAGGGCGTTCTCGACGATGGTCCAGAATCCGTGCCCGTGGAGGAAGAGGTCATTCCAAAGATGGTCGGGCACGACGATCGCCAAGAACCCCGCGACCAGGTAGCCAATGACCAACTCCCGGCGAATCATCGTCGCGTCCGCCACGGCGTAACTCGACGCGTCGGACCACGCCGCGCGCGAGCGAATCGTCGGGCGCGTGGACGGGTGATCGGCCGAACCACTTTCGTGAACGTCCGTCGACATGTGATGGGAGTGCGCGTTCGTCGAATTTTCGAGATTGGCACGCGCGCGAGTGGTCAGCGCTCGCGAGAAGACGAAGCCACCGGCCAGGGCGATGATCGCAATCATGACCGGTCCGCCGATGAACTCGGCGACCATGAATTGCCATCCGAGCAGGATCAACATCACGATGCCCAGTTCCACGACGAGGTTGGTCGACGCAATCATGAAAACGAGAGAAGTGGTGAGGTCCGCACCCTTCGCGAACAGTGACTTGGCCATTGCTGACGCCGCATAGGAGCAACTCGACGACGCCATGCCGAAGCCCGACGCTCGAACGATCGCGACCGGTCGGTGCGTGCCGAGTTTCGCCTGCATGGTCTCCTTCGAAACGAACGCCTGCACGGCCCCCGACAACGTGAAGCCGAGGACCAACGCCCAGAGGGTCTCCCAGAACATGAAGAAGCCCTCGCGAACTCCACGTCCAATGTCGCCGATCACGTCGACGTGCGCGAGCACGACGCTCATGACTTGACGAGTCGCGCGATGGCGGCCGTGGCCTCGGCGATCTTGGCGTCCTTCTCCGCGCCACCTTGTTGCACCGCGTTGGCCACGCAGTGCGAGATGTGGTCGCCCACCATCTCGAGTGCGACCGACTGGAGCGCACGGGTCGTGGCGGAGATCTGGTCGAGGACGTCGATGCAGTAACGATCGTCATCGATCATGCTCTGCAGCCCCCGGACCTGACCTTCGATGCGTCGAAGACGTCGTTGGAGCCGCTGCTTATCGTCCACGTACCCCGGTGTCGCCATCAGGTCTCCTTAGGTTTCTGTATACCCCTAGAGGGTATCGGACTCGTTCACCTGGCGTGCACGGTGACCATCGCCGATGCCCGTTCCTTCAGTTGATGCTCGGAGTTGCGCCTGGGTGTGCGCTCAGGACACGGACGATGCGTCGCCTACAATCTCATCAGCCGGGCGTAGTGCACCTTCTCTAATCAGGGTTCTCGTGCATCGACACCACCGAACGAGGACAGCCAATCTCATGAGCAAGCAACACACCAGCGTCCGCTCCTACGGGATCTTGATCGATCACGGCCGCGTTGCCCTCGTGCGCTCGTCCAATCCCCGCCACGTCCCCGCGCTGTGGTGGCTACCAGGTGGCGGGATTGACTTTGGCGAGGCGCCCGAAGACACCTTGATCCGAGAGTTCCGCGAAGAGACGGGCTTGGACGTCAACAACCCCCAACTAATTGGTGTCACGAGTGACGTTCGCCGACGCGACAACGGTGACAAGATCCATACGGTTCGCATCATCTTTTCGGTCGATCTCGCGGGGGGCGAACTGCACCACGAGGTCCACGGGACGACGGACCACGCCGCCTGGTTCGAACTCAGTGAACTCGACACCATGAACATCGCCGATTACGCGCGAGCCGCAATAATGTCAGCTCAAGGGAAGTAGCGCGCGGGCATCTCTCGCTTGAGGAACTTGCCGGGCGCATTGCGAGGCAGCGGCTCGTCCGTAAAGACCACCTTCGACGGAATCTTGAAGCTGGCCAGTCGCGATTTCAAGTGATCGCGCAACTCGTCACTCGTGAGGAAC
>Ga0182012_10004043_pt1 | contig 15458 bp, 14 predicted proteins | sample 612S2SmetaG_FD_120486 | JGI IMG/M metagenome (GOLD analysis project Ga0182012, IMG submission 120486) | Permafrost microbial communities from Stordalen Mire, Sweden - 612S2S metaG | ecosystem: Environmental > Terrestrial > Soil > Wetlands > Permafrost | place: Sweden: Stordalen | collected...
ATCAGCGGTCCGGCGTCGGCCGAGCCTTTTGTGCTCACCAACCCCGATCGCATCGTCGTCGACTTCGGCAACACGGTCGTTCATCCCGGCGTCAAAGGCTTCCCGGTCAAGGGCAAGGACGTGCTGGATGTCCGTGTGGCTCGCCATCAGCTTGAGCCGCCCGTCACCCGCCTCGTCGTGGACCTCGGTGGTCCGCACACTTATGAGGTCGTCAAGGGCGTTGGCAAAATCACTTTGAAGATCAACAAGGCCGCCGAATTGGCGGAAATTGCCGCACCGGCTCCCATACCGGCTCCCGCACCGGCTCCGAAGATCGTCACGCCGGCCCCTGCGCCCGTAGCCCAGTCCCGCCCGAGCGGCAATGTTCCGCCGGCGGTTGTCGTCCCGGCGCAGCCCCCGGCCAGCCAGCCTGCGGCCAAGCCCAGCGCGCGGATCGTTCTCGATGCCCAGAACACTCCGCCTCCGCCGCCCGCAGCTTCCCCTGCGAAGTCACCCGTGGCGTCACCGGTAGCCCAGACCTCGGTCATTCCGACGGTCAAGGCCGTGCAGGAGCGCATCGCAGATTCCTCTGACAAGGTGGACGGGCAGGACTCTTCTGCTTCCCGTCCCGCTCCGGCCGAAGTGCGCCCGCCGTCCGATCCTGGCCAGCGCGCCGGACAGGCCGCCGGAACCATGGCTGGCACGCCGGTCTCCTTGCTGACCAGCGCCAACGCCCCCAGCAACCGGTACACGGGTGAGCCCATCTCGGTGAACCTGAAGGACGTGGACCTCAAGGACTTCTTCCGCCTGATTCACGAGATCAGCGGCCTCAACATCGTGCTCGATCCCAACGTCCACGGCGCGGTCACCATCGTGCTGGACGACGTGCCCTGGGATCAGGCGCTCGACATCGTGCTGAAGAACAGCCAGCTTGACCGCGAGTTGCAGGGCAACGTGCTGCGCATTGCCGCCACGGAGAGTCTCCGCAAGGAAGCCGTGGACCGCCGCGCCCAGTCCGAGGCCGTCGCCCTCGCCGTGGACCGCCAGACTATCGTTCGCACCCTGAGCTACGCCAAGGCCCTGCAGGCCCTGCCCACGGTGAAAAAATTCCTCAGCGCCCGCGGTGATGTCATCGCCGACGAGCGCACCAACTCGCTCATCATCAGTGACATTCCCAGCGTGTTGCCTATCCTGGAGAAGATGCTCACGCAGCTCGACCGGCGCAGCCAGCAGGTGGAGATCGAAGTGCGCGTCGTCAGCGCCACCCGCAGCTTCAGCCGCGACCTCGGCGTGCAGTTGGGCTTCAACTGGGGCAACGGCGTCACCACCCTGGGCGGTTCCAACCCGAACGGCACCTCCAGCTCCATCACCAGTTCGGGCAGCGGAACCTCCACCGGCAGTTCGACCTCCAGCACTCTGCCGCCGCTCTTTTCTTCCTTCACGGCGGCGGGCGCCACCAGTGGCTTCTCCTTCAGCAACATCACCAAGAGCTACGGCATTGACGCCGTGCTGACCGCCGCCGAGTCGCACAACCTGGCCAAGGTGCTCAGCCGTCCCAGGGTCGTCACGCAGAACAACGTGAAGGCCCAGATCAAGCAGGGCCTCAAGATACCGGTGATGACCGCCGGAACCGCCAACGCCAACGCCAGCGTCAGCTACATTGACGCCGTGCTGCGGCTGGACGTCACTCCGCAGATCACCGCCGACGGAACCATCTTCATGAACGTGGACGTGGAGAACACGCAGGCAGATGGAACAACGGCGGCGGGCAACTACATCCTGTCCACGCAGTCGATCAATACCCAGATATTGGTCAGCGATGGTGGCACCCTCGTCATCGGCGGCGTCATTCAGACCAACAACTCGGTCAGTGTCTCGCAGACGCCGATCCTCGGCAGCATCCCCTTGCTTGGCAACCTCTTCAAAGAGCGCCTGGTCAAGACGGAAACCGACGAGCTGATCTTCTTCATCACCCCGAAGATCATCCAGAGCTAAGAATGTAACTTGCTCCTCCCCCCGGGGCATAACAGCGGGCTTCTTCGGAAGCCCGCTTTGCTTTCTTCCACTTACAAGCCCCGGGCATTTACAATTTCAGGCATGAGTCACCCCCCGAGCATGGACTACCCAGGCCGCCTGCGCCGCCTGAGTGCGCAACTGGTTTCCCCTCAAGAGGTTTCCCGGCAAGTGGACGCCTTGCTCGTCACGCACCTGCCGAATGTGCGCTACCTGACGGGCTTTACCGGCAGTGCGGCCGTGCTGCTGGCCTCGGCCAAACCCATGTTCTTTACCGATGGCCGTTATCGGGAGCAGGCCGCCCAGCAGGTGCGCGGGGCAAAGGTCGTCATCCCCCGGGGAAATGCCCTTTCCGCGGCCGTAAAGGCCTGCCAGGCGCAGCGCATCACCCGCCTTGGAGTCGAGGCCGACCGGATGAGCGTCAGCCAGTTCCAGACCCTGCGGCGCGAGTTGGGTAAAAGTGTCGAAATTGTGCCACTGGTCGGCGTCGTCGAAGCTCTGCGCGCCGTAAAGGACCCGGCTGAGATTAAGCTCATCCGCCAGGCCGTCGAACTCTCCAGCGGCCTATTTCCTGCGCTATTGAAGGCCCTGAAGCCCGGCCAGACCGAGCTTTCGGCCGCCGCGCGCTTGGAGTACCTTGCCCGCCAGGCCGGCGCCGAAGCCATGTCTTTTGAGACGATCATCGCCAGTGGCAAGCGCTCGGCCTTGCCCCACGGCGTCGCCAGCCCTGCCCGGCTGCCAGCGCGGGGCTTCGTGGTGTTAGACTACGGGGTAGTCACCCAGGGGTATTGCAGCGACATGACCCGCACCATTCACCTTGGCCGCGCAACGGCCCGGGAACGGGCTGTGTACGCCGCCGTCCTGGAAGCGCAACTGGCTGGAATCAATGCACTTCGCCCCGGAGCCACCTGCGGCCAGGTGGATGAGGCGGCCCGAAGGGTTTTGCGCCGCGCCGGGCTGGCAAAGTTCTTCACGCACTCCACCGGGCATGGCGTCGGGTTGGAGATTCACGAGCCGCCGCGCCTGGGTGCCAGAGGCGAAGCCGTCCTGGAAGCGGGGATGGTGGTGACCGTCGAGCCGGGAGCGTATCTGCCGGGCCGGTACGGGGTTCGCATTGAGGACATGGTTCTGGTGACCGCCACCGGCGCAGAGGTGCTGACGCCCGTGGGGAAGGCTTTAACGGAATTGCTTTAGCGTTGGTGTTGCTGTGGCTTTGGAATCGCAGAAGCGACAGAATTGCTGTAAAACACCCCTGCCGCCGGTTTACAATTCGCGGTTGCGCGCGACGGCCCGGGTGGGGAACAAACGACTTAGTTGGTAACACCAGGTGGTAAATCCAAACGCTGCGCCGGCAACACGCCGGACGCAGCCTGGCGGCCCATGAATCAGAAGGAAATCAAAGAGCTGATCGAGTTACTCGTCGAGAAGGACATCGCCGAATTTGAGCTGGAACGCGGCGAGATCAAAGTGCGCGTCAAGCGCGGCTACGCCCTGGTGCAGCAGCCTGCGGCCCCGGCCGTTGTGGCCGCGCCGCCCGTGACTGCCCCTGAGGCGGCACCGGTTGCCGCTGCTCCTCCGGTGGCGGCCACCGAGGAGGGCATTGAGATCATCAAGTCGCCCATCGTCGGCACGTTTTACGAGGCTTCTTCGCCCGGCGCTCCGGCCTTTACCAAGCAGGGCGACAAGGTGAAGCTGGGACAGGTGCTCTGCATCGTGGAGGCCATGAAGCTGATGAACGAGATCGAGTCGGAGTATGCCGGCGAGATCGTCAAGGTGTTAGTCAGCAACGGCCAGCCGGTGGAATACGGCCAGCCCCTCTTTAAGATTCGCGTCAGGTAGTTTGGCGGCGGGTCCGGGTTTATGCCGGACCCTTTTTCCTGCCGGCGGCGGTTGCGGCCTTTCGTCCCCCAAACGGGCACAAGGCGCTTCCGCCGGGAGCACACCAAAGAATGTTCAAGAAGATTCTGATTGCCAATCGCGGTGAGATTGCCCTGCGCATCATTTGCGCCTGCAAAGAACTGGGCATCAAGACCGTGGCCGTGTACAGCGAGCCCGACCGCAATTCGCTGCACGTGCGTTTTGCCGACGAGGCCATCTGCATTGGCCCGGCGCGCCCCGGCGAAAGCTACCTCAATATTCCGGCCGTCATCAGCGCCGCGGAGATTACCAACGCCGAGGCCATTCATCCCGGCTACGGACTGCTCAGCGAGAACGCCAACTTCGCCCACGTCTGCGAGTCGAGCGGCCTGAAGTTCATCGGCCCGCCCTCGGAGGTCATCCGCATGATGGGCGAAAAGGAAAAGGCCCGCCAGGCGATGAAGCGCTGTGGCGTGCCCATCCTGCCCGGCTCGGATGGTGTCATCGCCAACGAGGTTGAGGCGCTCGAGTGGGCGAAGCAGGTCGGCTTTCCGGTCATCGTCAAGGCCAGCGCCGGCGGCGGCGGACGCGGCATGCGGGTCATCCGCTCCGCCGAAGAGCTGCCGCACATGTTCGCCTCCGCGCATGCCGAGGCCGCAGCGGCCTTCGGTAACGGCGACCTTTATATGGAGAAGTTCATCGAGCGCCCGCGCCACATCGAATTCCAGGTGCTGGCCGATGAGCACGGCAACGTCGTCAGCCTGGGCGAGCGCGATTGCAGCGTGCAGCGCCGCCACCAGAAGCTGATCGAGGAGTCGCCCTCGCCCGCCGTCACGCCCGAGGTCCGCAAAAGGATCAACGCAGTGCTGGAAAAGACGATGAAGGAGATCGGCTACCAGAACGCCGGCACCGTCGAGTTCCTGATGGACGAAGACGGCAGCCTGCACTTCATTGAGATGAACACCCGCATCCAGGTCGAGCATCCGGTCACGGAGTTCGTCACCGGCGTGGACCTGGTGAAGGCGCAGTTGCAGATTGCCAGCGGCGCCAAGCTGAGCGACATTCTTACGCTGCCCATCGTGCCCAAGGGCCACGCCATTGAGTGCCGCATCAACGCCGAGCATCCGGAGAAGTTCACCCCCTCGGCCGGCAAGATCACGGTCTTCCACACGCCCGGCGGCAACGGCGTGCGCGTGGATACGGCGCAATACCAGGATGGCGTGGTGCCGCCTTACTATGATTCGCTGATTGCCAAGCTGATTGTGTATGGCCGCGACCGCACCGAGGCCCTGGCCCGCATGAATCGCGCTCTGGACATGTTCATCGTCGAAGGCATCCATACATCGATTCCGCTGCACAAGCGGGTACTGGCCGAACCAGACTTTGTGGCCGGAAAGTTCGACACAAAGTTCATGGAGCGCTTCATGCCGCAGAAGAAGCATTCGTAAGGATTACAAAAAAGGACGGCCCAGGCCGTCCTTTTGCGTTGACGAAGAGTTTGTAAGCAGAATTTGCCGTCATCATGTTGAAGCTGCCCGTGCTCTATCCCATCCTCGACGCCGATGCGCTGCTGTCGCGCCAGCCGCTGGCCAGCCCGCGCTCACTGGTCTGCGCCCAGGCGCGCGAACTTTACGACGGGGGCTGCACCGTACTGCAACTGCGGGCGAAGGAACTTCCCGTGGAGGAGATTCTGGAGTGTGCCCGCGCCCTGCGCCGCATGCTGCCCGGGGCATTGCTCATCATGAATGACCGCGCCGACCTTGCGGTGGCAGCAGGCTTTGACGGCGTGCACGTGGGGCAGGAGGATCTATCCGCCAAGGGCGCGCGCATGGTGGTCGGCCCGGGAGGCATCGTCGGCATCAGCACGCACACGGCCGAGCAGTTTGCCCAGGCGCTCACCGAGCCGGTGGACTACATCGCCATCGGTCCGGTTTTCGAGACAAAGAGTAAAGAAAACGCCGACCCGACCGTTGGACTGGAGGGCGTGGCCGGAGCGCGCCAGGCGCTGGTCGAAAGCGAGCGCGAAGTGGCGCTGGTGGCCATCGGCGGCATCCGCCAGGAGACGGCCCTGTGGGTGCGCCGCGCCGGAGCCGACTCGCTGGCCGTCATCAGTGAATTGATAGATTCCCCGGGAGATTCGGCTAGGGAATTTTTCCGCCGGATGTTGTAGAGTTCTTGGAAACATACAACCGGAGAACCGGGGCGCGCACCAGCCGCGGAGCCGGGCTCGACATGCTCGACCATTAAGACATTACGCCACGTGACAAGGAGAGCGGTGAGCCAACTCGCAGAGCAACCCCATTCGGCCTCGTCCCCGGAGTTTGTCAAAGGCCTGGGCCTGACCAGCGCGACGACCCTGGTGATGGGCTCGATGATCGGCTCCGGCGTCTTTATTGTGGCCGCCGACATTGCGCGCGTGGTGGATTCTCCCGCCCTCCTGATTGCCGCCTGGCTCATCACCGGCTTTATGACCATCGCCGCCGCCTTGAGCTATGGCGAACTGGCTGCCATGATGCCCCACGCCGGAGGCCAGTACGTATATCTGCGTGAGGCCCTGGGGCCGCTGTGGGGATTCCTCTACGGCTGGACGCTCTTCCTCGTCATTCAGTGCGGCACCATCGCCGCCGTCGGCGTGGCCTTCGGCAAGTTCCTCGGCATCTTCTTTCCCACCATCAGCAGCTCCAATTGGATTCTTCATCTATGGAAGGTTCCGGCCTTTCACCTTGGACCGATGGTGCTGGGCAACATGGAAGTGGGCCTGAACACGCAGAACCTGGTGGCGGTGGTCATCATTCTGCTGCTCTCGGTCATCAACATCTTCGGCGTCAAAACCGGCGCGATTGTGCAGGTGGCCTTCACCACGGCCAAGGTTCTCTCGCTCGTCGGCCTGGTCCTGCTGGGCGCCTGGGCGGGCAGCACCAGTGAGGCGTTGGCCGCCAACTTCGGAGCCAACTTCTGGCGCAACGCCGGGCTGGGCTCGCTGCATAAAATTCCCATGGGCGTCAGCGGAGCTACGGCCTTGGTCTCCACCATTACCGTGCTGGCCGTGGCGCAGGTTGGGTCGCTGTTCAGCGCCGACGCATGGAATAACGTCACCTTCACGGCCGGCGAGGTGCGCAATCCCAAGCGCAACCTGCCGTTGTCGCTGGCCATTGGAACCGGTTCGGTCATCCTGCTCTACATCGCCGTCAACTTCATTTACCTGCTGGTGCTACCCCTCTGGGGCGATCCCTACGCCATGACGAGCGTGGGCCGCGGCATCCAGTACGCCAGTGAAGACCGCGTCGCCACGGCCGTCATGCAGCAGATCATGGGGCAGACCGGCGCGCAGTTGATGGCCGCCGCCATCCTCATCTCCACCTTTGGCTGCGCCAACGGAATGATTCTGGCGGGCTCGCGCGTCTACTACGCCATGGCCAAGGACGGATTGTTCTTCAAGAGCGTCGGCCAACTGCACCCACGCTTTAAGACGCCGCACATCTCGCTCGCCGTGCAGGCCCTTTGGACCGTGGTGCTCTGCCTGAGCGGCAGCTACGGACAACTGCTCGACTACATCATCTTTGCCGTACTGCTCTTCTACGTGCTGACGCTTGTAGGTTTGTTCGTGCTGCGCCGCACGCGTCCCGATGCCGAGCGTCCGTACCGCGCGGTGGGTTACCCGTGGCTTCCCATCGCATATATCGTGATGGCCATATTCATTGATATTGTTCTGCTGATTTACAAGCCGCAATACACCTGGCCAGGACTGTTCATCGTTCTGCTGGGGCTGCCGGTCTATTGGATCTGGTCGCGCCGCACGGGGCAAAAGCCCCTGGCGGAGAAGACCGCTCGATAACACTGCCGTATTCACTTGTGCGAGGGGAGAAGAAACAGCAATGGCGAATCTGCTGGCGAAGAAATCAATGGCCCTGCTTCTGAACGAGGCAGCGGAACAGAACGAACATAGCCTGAAGCGTGAGCTAGGCCCTGTGTCTTTGACCGCCCTCGGAGTGGGAGCGATTATCGGTGCCGGAATCTTCGTTTTGTCCGGCCTGGGCGCGCACTACGCCGGACCCGGCTTGATGATGTCGTTCGTGCTCAGCGGCCTCGGCTGCGCCTTTGCCGGCCTGTGCTACGCGGAATTCGCCGCCATGATTCCACTGGCCGGCAGCGCCTACACCTACGCCTATGCAACTCTGGGAGAGTTGTTTGCCTGGATTATCGGCTGGGATCTTACCCTCGAATACGCCATGGGAGCCAGTACCGTCAGCTCCGGATGGTCCAATCATTTCATCGAGTTCATGCACATCTTCAAGATTGACATCCCCCTCTGGCTCGCCTACGACCATTGGACCGGATTGCGCGCCGCGCAGGATATTGTCGCCCGCCAGATGACCAGGGTGGCGCACCCCGAACTCGCTCCCGGAACGCAGGCCTTTTTGCAGGCTCTCGACGCGTTGAAACACGGTGATTCGGCGGAGCTCAGCCAGCGCGCGCATGTACTGCTGAATGCGCCGCAAGTCTTCGGCGTCGAAATCGGCTTCAATCTTCCGGCCTTCCTCATCGCCCTCATCATCACCGCGGTGCTTGTCGTGGGAATCAAGGAGAGCGCGCGCTTTAACGCTGGAATCGTTGCCATCAAGGTGACGGTGGTGCTCTTCGTCATCATCCTTGGCATGCGTTACGTAAACCACACCAACTGGGGAAGTGACTGGCACTCGTTCGCACCCTTCGGCTTCTCTGGCATCGGTGCCGGAGCCGCGTACATCTTCTTCGCCTATATTGGCTTCGATGCCGTTTCCACCACCGCCCAGGAGGCAAAGAACCCGCAGCGCGATCTGCCCATCGCCATCATCACTTCGCTCGTGGTGTGCACGGTGCTCTACATCGCGGTCGCGGCGGTTCTCACCGGCATGGTTCCCTGGCGCGAAATTAACATTGAGGCTCCCATCGCGCGCGCTTTCTCTGACCGCAACCTTGGCTGGGCTTCTCATATCATCACCGCCGGAGCTCTGGCCGGCCTCACCAGCGTCATGCTGGTCATGCTGCTCGGCCAGACCCGTGTTCTGTATGCGATGGCGAATGACGGATTGCTGCCCAGCAAGTTTTTCAGCGCGATCCATCCGAAATTCCGCACGCCTTACAAGAACACCATTCTGGTTGGATTGCTTGCCGCCATCGTCGGCAGCGTCACACCCATTGACGACATTGGCAAGATGGTGAACATCGGCACGCTCCTCGCGTTCGTCATCGTGTGCATCGCCATCATGATCCTGCGCCATACAAACCCCGGTCAGCACCGTCCATTCCGGACGCCCTGGGTTCCGTTCGTTCCTGTCATGGGCATCCTGTTCAACGGCTACATGATGTACAAACTGGGCTGGATGAACTGGGCGCGACTGATTATCTGGCTCATCATCGGCCTGTTCATTTATTTCTTCTACGGACGCTACCACAGCAAGGTGCAGTTGGCGGCCGCCGCAGCCAAGGGCGGCGACTAACCACACTTGCCAATAATAGCGAGCGCCCTCCCGCGGGAGGGCGCTCTGCGCTGGTGTACACTTTTTGCGCAGGCTCAGCGCAACCCGTCGCGAAGGGAGATCGGATGCTCTACATTTTGTTTTATCAGGCGGAAGGCAACTACGCGGAGCGCCGCGCCCCCTACCGCTCCGAGCACCTGCAACTGGCCGCCGCCGCCCACTCCACGGGAGATCTCCTGCAGGGCGGAGCCTTGGCCGAGCCCGCCGATGGCGCCATCCTGGTCTTCCGCACGCGCGAAGCCGCCGAGCAATTCGCCCAGGACGATCCCTACGTCGTCAACGGCGTGGTAAAGCACTGGAGCATCCGTCCCTGGACGGTGGTCGTCGGCCCCGGCGCCGATCCCGTGCCCGGCATCCCGCGCTAGAACCGTCATATTCCAGACTTGAAACCTTGCGCCGCGCAGAGCATTGTTATGCGTGGTGGGCCGGTGCCGCGCCATCGGTTGTAATTGGGCCGGCCGGATGAAGGTGGGCGAATGAGCACGGGCCAGAGGTTGATGCGAAGCCGCACCGCAATCTTCGGCATACTGCTGCTTGCCATGCTCACTGCTGCAGCCCGTGCGCAGCCCGCGCCGCAGTGTATGCCTGGCATGCGCGTGCTGGCCTCGGGCTCAACTTGCCCGGAGAACTGCGTGCGTCCGGCCGACTTTCCCGGCTACGATCCGGCGGTGCCGCGAAGTTTCTCCCGCAACCAGGAACGCGTCGGCGTTTGCGCGGCCATGGCCTCGGCCGATTACATCTGCTACGAACTCCGCCGCATGGGCCGCTGGCCGCAGTCGGCGGAGGCTGCCCAGGGCTGCTCGGCGCTCGATCTCGAGGTGCAGGCCTTCACGGAAGAGAAGAGCCATCTCGATCCCAACACCATTCGCAAACTCCTCGGAGCCTTCCTCGACGAAAACAGCCAGGTCACTGAGACCAATCGCGTGGACCACAACGCCGACGACTTCGTCAGCCTGGTCGAGGAGCGCGGCATCTGTCCGGAGTCGCGTTTTCCCAGCGAGTTTCCCACGCACGGCGGTCTGCGCGACGTCTATCTCGGCGTGGAGCGGCGTCTGCGCGACTATCAGCCCGCGCCCGGTGCCGCGGCAAGGATTGACGACGCCTGCCCCGAGTGCCGCTGGATCGCCCCCAGCCTGACCGACGCCGAGTGGAGCGACGTGCTGCGCTTTGTCGCCGCGCTGCCCGAGCGCGCGCAGAACACCTTTGAGATCATCGCTAAAATCAACGAATTGGCCTGCCCTGCGCCCAGCCGCATTCACCTGCCGGAGGATCATCACCTCTGCTGCGATGACTTTGCCGCCCTTGTGCAGCACCTGGCGGAAAAGGGAAGCCTCGCCGTCGCCAGCTTCCACGCCCACGAACTCAGCCCGCGCACCATTCCAGAATCGCGAGACCTGCACGCCGCCGTCGTCTACGGCGCGCGCGTCATTAAGAATGTTGATACGAAGAATGTCGATGGAAAAGACGCTGAACCCAGAAATGGCGACGAGGCCTGCTACTACACGATCAAGAACTCCTGGGGCCCGGCCGCCTGCCGAACCCTTGCGCCGAACGTGCTCTGCGATCCCGACACCGGAGCCTTTCTGGTGCGCGATCGCCTACTGCGCCGCATCCTCAAGGGCGCCTACTGGGGAGACTTCACCGCTCCGCAGGCTTCCATGCATCCAACTCCCTAGACGGGCATCCAAACAGTGTCGCAGGCTGTACGTGCCTGCCGGGGGTGACTGATGTCCTTCCGCCGTTACTTCGCCAACTCAGATGCGTCATGGGCGGTGCTGCTCATCCGTCTGATGGTGGGCTGGGTCTTTCTCTCCGAGGGGATACAGAAGTTTCTATTTCCCGCGGCGCTGGGCGCGGGCCGCTTTGCCAAGATCGGCATTCCGTATCCCCAGGTCATGGGGCCATTTGTCGGCTCGGTGGAGGTTCTTTGCGGCGCGCTGCTGATCGTTGGTCTGCTCACGCGCCTGGCCGCCATTCCGCTGGTCGGCGTCATCTCGGTGGCCATCTACTCCACCAAGGTCCCCATGTATTTCAAAACAGGTTTCTGGAACACGATGCACGAGGCGCGCACCGATTTCTGCATGGTGCTCGGCTTGCTCTTCCTGCTGATTGTGGGCAGCGGCGCGGCATCGCTTGACCGGGTTTGGCGCAAGTGATGCGCCTGGCTGGCGAAGTGATGGAAGCGCGCCGTCGTGCATCGGGTTAGAACTTCAATCCCAGCGCCCTGGTTGTGAACTCCACCAGCGGCGCAAAGCTCTTGCACAGCGCGCCGTACTGCTTCAGCAGTTGCGCCCCGCACAGTTGCTCCTCGCTCAACTCGGTGATGGCGACAAAGTCCTTGCGCTTCAGATCGTCGAGAAATGGATGTTCGCACGGGAAGCCCTTGGGCGCGCGCGACAGGCTGTCTCCCACCAAATCCAGCTTGCCGCGAGCTTTCTTCCAGCCTGCGGGATTGGCAACGATGGCCGTGCGAATCTTCGTCAAGGCCGCCGAGTCGGGATGCCATACGCCGCCTCCGGCAAAGCTGCCGCCGGGCTCAAGATGCAGGTAGAAGAGCGGCGCGTGCGCGTCCTTGCCGGCCTCGTGCGCAAAATGCAGGCCCACGTGCGTCTTGTAAGGCGTCTTGTCGGCCCCAAAGCGCGTGTCGCGATAGATGCGGAAGAGCGAACCGCGCGAGGGCCTTGCGTCGGCAACCAGGTGCGGAGCCAGCTTGGCCAGCGGCTCCGCCATGTCGGAGATGAAGCGCAGCGCCGGCTCGACCACCACCGCCTGGTAACGCTCTTTATTGCGCTGGAACCACTCGCGCGTGTTGTTGCGCTTCAGTTGCCGCAGGAAGGTGAATAACTCGGGAGTGAAGTAGCTTTGTGCCTTCATAGGCGCCATTGTAGAACGCTGCTTCGCCGGATGAAAACCAGGGTGCCACACTCCCTCGCACGGCCAGGAAAAATCCTTCGCCTGTATCGCGCGCAATGCTCTTTTCAGTTACAGTGTTATGCAATCTCGCACGGCTCCGCTCGGGCCTGCGCACCACTGACGCACCGCACAACACAACCATGCCGGAGGCACGCAAATGGATACCGACAATCCTTTGACCACCCCGCTCACCACCGCTTCGCGCCGGGGATTCCTCCGCGCCGCCGCCATGCTCGGTGCCGCCGCGGCCACCGCCAGAATCCTGGGCGAGCCCGAACTGGCCCACGCGCAAAAAATCAAGATGCCGCCCTACGTCGAAGGCGCCGTCTACATCAACGCCAATGAGAATCCTCTTGGCCCCAGTGAGGCCGCGCGCCGGGCCGCCGCCAATGCCATCGCCAACGGTGGACGTTACCGCGAGGACCTGACCGAAAAACTCGAAGAGCTCTTCGCCGCGCAGAACGGCCTCAATCCGGATTACGTGATGGCCTTCGCTGGCAGCAGCCAGCCCTTGCATTATTCGGTGCTCGCCTTCTGCTCGCCCGCTCGCCCGCTGGTCATCGCCGATCCCGGCTACGAGGCCGGTGCCATGGCGGCCAAGGCCTGCGGCGCACCGGTCCTCAAGGTGCCGCTCGCAAAGGATTACAGCCACGACGTGCGCGCCATGTGCGAGGCCTCGCCCCACGCCGGAGCCTTCTACATCTGCACGCCCAACAATCCCACCGGCACTGTCACCCGCCGCCAGCAGTTGGAGTATGCACTCGAGCACAAGCCGCAGGGCAGCATCCTCATTGTGGACGAGGCCTACCTGCACTTCTGCGACGAGCCCTCGTCGTTGGACATGGTCGCCGCTGGAAAAGATGTGGTCGTGCTGCGCACCTTCAGCAAGCTGTACGGAATGGCCGGCCTGCGCCTTGGCTTTGTCGCCGCGCGGCCGGATCTGCTGGAGAAGATCTTCATGCAGGGGGGCTGGACGATGTGCCCGGGTACCGCGGTCGCCGCGGGCATGGCCAGCCTGAACGATGCGGAACTGGTGCCGCGCCGACGCCGCGAACTGGCCGCCTTGCGCGGGCAGGTCTTCGAGTGGCTCACCCGCAAGGGCTTTCCCTTTGTCCCCTCGGTCAGCAACTGCTTCATGCTGGATACGGGCCGCCCCACCAAGGAGGTCATCCACGCCATGCAGCAGCGCGGCATCTTCATCGGCCGAGCCTGGCCGGCCTGGCCAACGCACGTGCGCATCACCATCGGCACCGCCGAGGAGATGCAGCGCTTCCAAACGGCCTACGAGCAGGTAATGGCCACGAAAACCTTATCCAAGGTAGAGGCGCTGCCCCAACGCCTAACCGACGCACCCTTCAAGCCGCGGATGTATCGCGTGGTGGGGTAGGGAAGAACCCTTCCCTGTTCCATATTGACCTGTAAACCCTCGTCACTTGTGGCATCGTGGCTTCATGACAACCCACGTGAGCAAGCCGAAGCACGAAATTGACCGGGTGCTCCTGGCCCGTGTCGAAGAAGAAATGGATGAGCCGCGCATGACTGAATCCGCGCGCGAGGCAGAGGGTCAGGTTCCACCCGAGCACGGACCCGAACAGGGCGGTTCGCCGCAGTCCATTGAGCGCAGCATCGAAACCGAAGGAGGGAAGAAACATGGCAAAGCTGACCACCGCAACCCGTGACCGCCTGACGGCGACAAGCTTCGCTTTTCCCAAGCAACGCAAGGAGCCCTTGGAGAATGCCTCGCACGTTCGCAACGCCGCCGCCCGCTTCCATCAGGTGACGGGTGTGACCGCCGCCGAGCGCCGCGCCGCCTGGAAGCGCATTGAGAGCGCCGCGAAGCGCTTTGGAGTGGAACTTACCGGCGCCGCCTGATCCCCTGCCGCGCCCGCAATAAATGGCCGCCTCAGCCGAGGCGGTTTTGTAAAGGTTTTTGGTAGCGCTACCGGCCCTCAGCGAGAGCCGGCATGGGTATAATCCCAGCACGGAGGTGTATCGTGAGCCTGAAGACCCGCCCTGCAAGCCTCTTTTCCGGCTGTTCTTTGCTCGCCGTCGCTCTGCTCTTCACCGCAGCATCAGCGCAGGAGAAATACGCTGTGCCTGACCAAATCAAGCCGCCAGCCGACCAGCGCTTGGTGCTGCAATCGCATGCCGCCGGGGTTCAGATCTACGTCTGTCAGCCCACGCTGGGCGGCGATGCTCATCTTGCCTGGGTCTTCAGCGCACCGGAGGCAACGCTCACCGACGACCGGGGGATGGAAGTCGCGAAGCATTTCGCGGGGCCGACATGGCAGTCAACCGATGGCAGCCTGGTAAAAGGCAAGGTCGTCAGCCAGGCATCTCCTGACCCCGAGTCCGTTCCGTGGCTCTTGCTCACCGCCGTTGATCACAGCGGCGCGGGCCTGATGAGCGATGTGCAGACCATTCAGCGCCTGAACACCAAGGGTGGCAAAGCGCCAACGACGGGTTGCGACCTCCAGCATCAGGGGGAGAAGGCGCGAGTCAATTACACGGCGGATTACAACTTCTACGCCCCGGCGAAATAACTCGGACAGGATGGCCACAGGCGAATAAGCAAGAAGAAAACGGGGATTCGGTCAATGTTGCTCATGTTCTGCGGATAAAACAGCATCTACTCAGATTAAGCAAGAGCACCGGGCGTTGTTCCGCAAGTCACCAGCCTGCACGTTGGGCTGTCCCTCCAAAGCAGTTGCCTTCCAAATTGAAAGTTCCTCGATGATCTCCCGCCCAACCTCCCAGCCCGAGGTGTGCGCGGAGAACCCTAGCCCGCGCTCTTCAGTCTGCCGGGGAGGTCTCCAAGCGCTTGTTCATGACAATTCCGCCGGCGACCAGGCCGGCGACGATGATGGCGAAGAGCGCCAGCCAGCCCCAGTACTGGCCGGGATTGCGTACGGCACGAACAAAGTGCCGTCCATAGTGCTCGGCCAGGATGGCAATGAATGAGTAACGTGCCGCCCGGCACAGACTCACCACGATGAGGAATTTCTTTTCCGGATAGTCAGAAACACCTGCGGCCGCGAACAGGAAACTCGTGGGGGTTGGCAAAGGCACGGCCGCGGAGACAGCCAGAGCCGCGGTGCCCCATTTCTCAAACAGCTTCAACAAGCGGGGAACTCGGCCGCTTCCGAAATGCTTGACCAGATATTGCAGACCAGCGTG
>Ga0182012_10004044_pt1 | contig 15454 bp, 10 predicted proteins | sample 612S2SmetaG_FD_120486 | JGI IMG/M metagenome (GOLD analysis project Ga0182012, IMG submission 120486) | Permafrost microbial communities from Stordalen Mire, Sweden - 612S2S metaG | ecosystem: Environmental > Terrestrial > Soil > Wetlands > Permafrost | place: Sweden: Stordalen | collected...
TCGGCCATCGTGGTGTCTCCTTCTCATCGATTCCTGGAAGAACCGACGAGTCTGGACGCCGCGGTGGCCGGAACCATCTCCAGCTCAGCCGCCGCCCGTTACACCACTTCTACCGACACGACCTCGTAGTGCCGCTTGGGCGAGTCAGCGAGATCGTCTGGGCTCCAGCGGCAGCCACTTGTGTGCCAGTTCGACTAGCTGAGGGTCCGGCTCGCGCTCTTCATACTTCACGACGCCCTTACCGCCTACCGAAATCGAGCCTTGCGTCTGTGTACGCAACTCGAGATGTGCCGCAAGCCGTTCGAAGCTCTGCGTGTCTAGAACATTCGCGAGGTCATGGAGGATGATTGGCACGAAGCGCGCTTGGGTCGGCCACTCGCCAAACCGAGCGCGGTAGGAGGCGCATGTCATCAAGAGTCGCGAGATGTTTTTGCTGGACCCGTTGGGCATCGTTTGATCCACGATACAGACGACGCGCTTTCCGGCCGTCGCGCCCGGCACGTCGGGTGCGGGTACTCGGCTGGGGAACAATCTGGGGAACCAGTTGAGCGCACCTCGGAGGTACTCGGGCGTGCGCGCGTCAGCCGACACAGGCCTGGACGACCGAGCGGGGCTGCATTCCACTGGCTGGGGGCCGGATCCCCGGAAGCCTCGTCTCCTCGGAGGTACCACCGTGTCTGGGCGCCCCGCCTGAAAGCCAGTTGAAAGCCAGTCGGTGCCGTTTTGGAGCGTTCTGGAGCGTTTCGCGGCGGTGAGTGGTTTCCTTATATCGCGCGCCATAGAGCCAAATCTGGTGCTTTAGAGCCGCGCCGCGGAAGCGGGGGACGCGTTTCGAATCCCGGTAGCGGTACTAGTCGCCCCCCGCGGGTCTCGATCTGGCAGGATGCCCGCGTGCGTCGAGCAGAACTCATCGCGAGTTGCCGCGTCTTGGGCGGGACCGCGGCACCGTGACCGAGCCGCTCCCGGCCAGTGAGCACACGCGGGCGCTGAACGCCGCGGCCGTCGCAGGGCTGCCCGAGGAGGACCACGAGGACTTCGAAGATGCCTCGCGGGGACTGATCGCCAGCGAGCCGAGCCTCGTGTTGCGGGGCGAGGACGGTCGCGTGGTCTGGGACATGGAGGCCTACCGCTTCCTCGACGCCGGCCCCGGGGTGCCCGAGACGGTGCACCCGGCACTGTGGCGCCTGGCCCGGCTGAACATGGCCCATGGGCTGTTCGAGGTCTGCGCGGGGATCTACCAGGCGCGCGGCTATGACCTTTCGAACGTCACCTTCGTGGAGGGGGAGACAGGGGTCATCGTGATCGACCCCCTGGTCTCCAAGGAGTGCGCCGCGGCGGCACTGGCGCTCTACCGCCGCAACCGGGGCGAGCGGCCCGTGAGCGCCGTCATCTACAGCCACAGTCACGTCGACCACTGGGGCGGAGTGAAGGGCGTCGTCAGCCCGGAGCAGGTCCAGGCCGGCGAGGTGCCGATCTGGGCGCCCGAGGGGTTCATGGACTTCGCGATCAGCGAGAACGTCCTCTCGGGCACCGCGATGCTGCGACGGGCCGAGTACATGATGGCCCCGCGCCTGGCCCGTGGTGAGCGGGGGCAGGTCGACGCGGGGATCGGCAAGACGACCTCGGCGGGCACGGTGACGTTGATCGCCCCGACCGACGAGGTGACCGAGACCGGACAGGAGGTGAGGATCGACGGGGTACGGATCGTCTTCCAGCTCGTCCCCGACACCGAGGCCCCGGCGGAGATGAACTTCCACTTTCCCGAGCTGCGCGCGCTCGGTGTGCCGGAGAATGCGACCCACTGCCAGCACAACCTGCTGACGCCCCGGGGAGCGCAGGTCCGCGACGCGCTCAACTGGTCGAAGTACCTCGGCCAGACGATCGACATGTTCGCCGCCGGCTCGGAGGTCCTCTTCGCCCAGCATCACTGGCCGCGCTGGGGCGCCGAGCGGATCGCAGACTTCCTGGCGGCCCACCGCGACATGTACCGCTATCTGCACGACCAGACGCTTCGCCTTGCCAACCGCGGGCTGACGGCGAGCGAGATCGCCGCCGAGGTGACGTTGCCCGCGTCGCTGAAAGGCACCTGGGCCTGTCGCGAGGGGTACGGGACGACGAGCTTCAACGTCCGTGCCGTCTACCAGCGCTACCTGGGGTTCTTCGACGGGAACCCCGTGCGGCTCGATCCGCTGACACCGAGCGAGGCGGCGGCCGGGTACGTCGAGCTAGCCGGCGGCGTGGATGAGCTGCTGCACGCGGCTGGCGAGGCAGAGGCGGGCGGCGACTACCGCTGGGCGGCCGAGCTGGCGTGCCATGCCGTATTCGCCGAGCCGGGCTCCGTGGCGGCCCGCGAGCTCCTGGCCGGCGCTCTCGAGCAGCTGGGCTACCAGGCCGAGAGCCCGATCTGGCGCAACTTCTATCTCGTCGGTGCCAACGAGCTGCGGGAGGGGCCCCCGCAGCGTGAGGGAGCACGGCGCCTGGCCAGCGCGGACGTCGCCCGGAGCCTGCCGCTGGAGCGCGTCTGGGATGCGATCGGCGTTCGCCTGGATGGGCCGCGCGCTGGGGATAGCCGGATCGTCATCGCCTGGGAGTTCACCGACCCCGTCGAGCTGTGGACCGTCCGGGTCGAAAACGGCGCCCTGTCCGCGACGCCCGGTCAGCTCGACCCGGAGGCCCAGGCCAAGGTGACGTTGACCCGCGCCGCGCTCGACGCGATCGTTCTCAAAGAGGGCGATCTCGGCGAGCTGTTCGCCACGGGCGCGATCGTGATCGAGGGAGACCCGGTGAAGCTCGGGGAGCTGTTCGGGCTGCTCGACGAAGGGGACCCGGACTTCGCGATCGTGACGCCCTGACGGGCTCCAGCCGACGTGTCGGCTGCGATGACACCGAAAGCGGCTGGTGTCCGGTAGGATTCCTCTGAGCAAGGCGAGTTCTTGAGGAGGGGCAAGCCCGCATGGCCGGCGTCGTGACGCCCGCCGTGGCGGTGGACCTCCTCAGGTGCCAAACCGACGGAGAGCGGAGGGGAGCAGGGATGACGTCAGGGGTGTCTGGACGGCTCGGGCGAATAGCGGGAATCGCGGCGCTGGTATGCGCGTTGGCGGGGCTCAGTGCCTCCGCGGCGCTCGCCGAAGGCAACGAACCGTTTGAAAAAGAACGCCTGGCGGCCTACAAACTCGGCGTTGAAGGCTACATCTACGGGGAGCCGCTGCTGGACACCCAGCGGATCTACCAGACGATTACGGCGGTGACCGAGCCTGACGCGCAGGGAGACGCGCCGGTGAACCAGTTCTCGCATTTCCAGAACCTCTCGACGACCAAAGAGGGCTGTGTCGTGGCACCGAACGACGACACGCTCTACTCGATCGCCGAGCTCAAGCTCAAGCCGCAGCCGATCGTGATCCACGTCCCGACGGTCGAATCGGGTCGGCTCAACGTCGTCGAGATGCTCTCGCCCTACACCGAGAACTTCGCGACGATCGGCCAGGACGCCTCGGGCCTGGTTGCGCCGGGAACCTATGTCATCGCCGGCCCTGGCCGCTACAGCGAAAGCGAAGAAGTCGACGGCCTCAAAGTCATCCACTCGCCCTACAACCAGGTCTGGCTGATCGCCCGTACGGTCGTCAAAAGCCCGGCCGATGTCGCGACCGACCGGGCGATCCAGGCCGAAGAGAAGCTCATCCCGCTGAAAAACTGGCTCTCCGAAGGCCTCAACTACGTACCGCCGACGTCGGAAACAAAAACGACCACGACCTGTGGTCAGGTCCCCGGCACGGCGAGCACCGAAAATCACCTCCGTTACTGGAAGGCCCTGGGCAAAGCGCTGAAGGACTTCCCGCCGCCGGCCGCCGATCAGCCGATGCTCGAACAGCTTGCGGTTGACCACATCGGACCGGGGATCCATCCGACGAAGTCCAACGACAGCGCCGGGACCCTCCAGGGTCTGAGCGAAGCGGTGGTCCGGGGTCCGACGCAGGTCCTGCTCGACGTGAAAAGCAGCATCGAAAGCGGCTTTGCCGCCCACAACGGCTGGCTCGTGGGCAAAATCGGGACCTATGGGACCAACTACGTCCAGCGGGCCGAGACCGACCGGCTCGGCGTGGGCGCGCCGACGCCCAACCTGTCGATCTATCCGCTGGCGCTGACCGACCACAACGGCGTCAAACTGAACGGGGCGGAAAGCCGCTACGTCGTGCACTTCCCCGCCAGTGACTTCCCGATGCCGGTCCAGGCATTCTGGTCGCTGACGATGTACGAATCGAGTGGTTTCTTCGTCGCCAATCCGTTGGAACGCTACAGCCTGGGTGACCGCTCGAACCTGCAGTTCAACGAAGACGGGTCGCTTGACATCTATGTACAGACCGCGGAACCGACGATCGAAAAACAGCGTGACAACTGGCTGCCGGCACCTGCAGGTGGCTTTCAGATGATCATGCGCCTCTACGGCGTCTATCCGGAAGACATCGCCGGCGTCCTTGAAGGTGGGCCCGGCAACTGGCAGCCGCCTACGGTCCTTCCCTGCCTGGAAAACGGGCAGACCGCGGACGGCACCGAATGCGCCTCCTAGGACAGTCCTAGAGGTAGGCCCGACACGCAAGGGGGTGCCTCGCGAGAGGCACCCCCGTCGCGTCAGGGCGTGGTCGGGGTGCGCCCGCCTGGCAGCGGTATCGACCGCAGGACAGCGTCTGACTCAGCCGCCGCAGGATCGCCCCGCTCGGCGGCTGCTCGCGCCGCCGGAGGCAGCGGCGGAACGCCATACGCGTCGAGCAGTCCCTCGTGCACGTCCCGCTCGCCGGCGAACAGGATCGCTTCTCGGCCCGGGTACTCCCAGGCCCAGGGATACTCGCCGGCGTAGGCACGGGAGGCCCGCAGGACCGCGTCGGCCCGCCGCGCGGCGGCACGCGCCCGTGGGCGGTCGCGGCAGATGAACACCACGACGGGCCTCGCCCGCCCGCTTGCGCCGTAGCGGCTCGTCTGCAGCGACCAGCCGGAGACGAAGTGGTCGTAGCGCTCGAGCTTGGTGAGCCAGACGTCCGCGGAAATGCGGTCGTCTGGCTCGAGCAGCAGGTCGACCTCGCGCTTGCCGTCGGCGCCGCGCAGGGTGAGGATGGCCGCGGGGCGCAACGTGTCGAAGCGCTCCGCCTCGACCAGCTCACCAGAGCGCAGGCGGTGCAGGAAGTCGTGGGGTACCCGGCCGCCCGGCAGGGTCAGATCTGCCGGTGAGAGAGGTGCCCGCGCCGGGCCCGGGGCACGCGGGGGTTGCAGCACCGAATGCCGCGGGCCCCATAACCCGGCGCTTTCGGTGAGCGAGGCGAGGGCCAGTGCCCAGCCCGCGACGTGGAGCTCCCGGCGGGCGTCATCGATTCGTCCGTCCGGCGCATGCTCGGCGCCGGCCTGTTCGGGACGCCCGGGGGCCCCGAGCAGGTGAGCGACGTCGTGGCCCTGCTCGGCGAGCAGCCGGCAACCGAGCATCGAGATCGCATAACACATCGGCACCCCTCCGCCGTCGGGGCGATGGAACTGGAGCCGCTCGACGAGGCCGGCGTCGGCCAGTCGCTTGAGCCGTCGCTGCGTCGTCGTGGCGGCCCGCCCGGCGTTGAACCGCCGATGGATCTGGCTGCTGAGCAGGTGGCCCAGCTCCGCGACGGCCAGGAGGATCTCGATGTCCAGTGCCTCCGGGCGGAGCTCAGCCCGGCCGTGCGTCGTAACCCGGCGAACCCGGCTGGCCGCGTCGAGCGTGACGAGCTCGCGGTAGCTCTCGGCCGCACGGGCCGGCAGCGGGCTCAAGGTCGGGGAGCCTGTCTGCAGCGGCCCGGAGGCACCACCGGGGGGGCCGGCCGTGTGCGACGGCTCCGCTGCCACGCCCGGGGGGCCGGCGGCCGGCGCTCGCGACCCGGCCACGGGGCGCTCCGGCTCCCAATGGGGCTGGCGCAGCTCGGTGAGATGACGCGCTCCGCGCTCACGCTGCGCCCGGGCATGGTGCTCCAGGCGAGCCCGGTCGACCTGCATCGGCAGCGTTTCGGCGATGAAAGCCGCTTGGCGGCCCTCGGCGGTGCTCCAGCTGGCGATTGCGTGGTGCTTCGGCAGGCGCAGCCGCACGTCGGGCCGCCCGAGGGCCGACAGCCGCCCCGTCTCGGGCCGCACCGTGTCGGAGAACTCCGCCATCGTCAGCGCCGCCCCTGCGCGGGCGTCCTGGGCTGAGGCCGTGGCGAAGTAGACGCGATGCGCGAAGAGGCCGTCGAGCTGCTCGCGTATCTCCCGATCGGCCCACTGGGCATCGGTCTGCCAGCAGGCGACCGTCTCCAGGCCCGCCGAGCGCTTGAGCGCCATCGTCTCGGCGAAGCCTCGGTTGAGCACCAGGGGCGCCTCGTCGATCTTCAGTGCGACGGCGATCCGCTCGGTGGCGGCGACAAGGTCCTGCTGGCGCGCAAGCGCGGCGTCGAGCATCCCGACGATCAGCTGCATCAGCACCGAGGTGTTGCCTGCCCCCATCGACCCCAGCGCACCCTTGACGATCAGGACCTCCCCGCCCGCGATAACGCGGTCGAGGTCGACCCGCAGCGATTCGTTGAGCAGCACCCGCTTGATCGAGGCGGAATTGAGCAGGCGGGCCAGCTTGTTCACAGGTGCATCGAGCTTCGAGGTGGTCGCGCTCCTCGCGTCCGCCAGCTGGGCTGTCAGCTCGGAGGTGAAGAACTGGCTGATCTCCTTGAGCTCGGGCAGCGCCCGGACCGCCGTCCCGACCGCCTTGCGGTAGGCATAACCCTCCTCGCCGACGGACAGCAGGCGGGCCGCATCCCAGAGCGAGCAGCGAGGGTCATAGGCGAGGACCGCGATGATCGCGTTGCGTAGATAGCGGTCCGAGGACGCGCGAATGTCCGCATCGGTGAACAGGTTCTTCAGGGCGCCCACGACGTAGTCGGCGATCACGTCGGGCGGGGCCTCGACCGCCAGCGGGTTGAAGCCGCAGGTCGGGTGGGCGAAATCGAGCAGCGTGCAGGCGCGCCCGATCGGGACGGCGCTGAGAGCGGCGTCGGCGGCGTCGCCCTTCGGGTCGAGCAGGATCACGGCGCAGCGCTCACGCGTCAGGTCCTCCGCGAAGCTGGCGACCAGATAGCTCGACTTGCCCTGCTCGACCGTGCCAGGCACCGCGGTGTTCTGGCGGCGCATCGCGAGATGGATCGAAACCGGGCCCAGCGCGTCGCGCAGCGTCCCCGCACCCGACGGACGGAAGATCTCCGGCGGGGCGGGTGCCAGCGGCAGCCCGCTGCGCGAAAAGGGAACGCGCGTATAGCCGACTGAAGGCAGCTGCCACAGCCCCGCCAGCTCGGTGGTCGCGAACACGCTCCGGCTGAGCCCCGGCAGTGGGTTGCCCTCGCCTCGTTCGACCCTCCGCCTCCAGGCCCCGGACGCGCCACGGCGGAGGGCTGAGCGCTGGACAAGGTGGTTCTCGGCGCGCTGCGAGCGCAGGACGGAGGCGACCTGTTCACAGGTGCCGCGGCTCGCTCCGACGACTCGGATGTCAACGAAGAAGAGGGCCTGGTGCTGAAGCTCGAGCCCGCCCCGCAGCTCGACCTCCTCGAGCAGCGAGCGCTCCCGCCGCCTCGCGTGCTCGCCCCGCTGCAGGTTCGACTCGTGCCGTTTGTACAGCGATCGGGCGAAGCCCTCGAAGCAGAGTGGTGCAGGCGTCAGTGCGAACTGGACGAAGGACGGCTCGGCGGTGGCGCCCATCGCGGTCAGCAGTCGATCCATCAACGGCTCCGGTTCCCGCTCGTACCGCTCGATCGCTCCGGCGGCCCGCCCGATGAAGGGGCGGTGCTTGCGCAGGCGCAGTAGGAATGGCGGTCGCCCCGGCCGCTCGCCACAACGCTCGATCCGCAGGTTGGGGTAGGCGACCTGGAGCGCCGCCTCGATGCTTCGCTCCTGCCCCGTGGGGCAGCAGACGCCGAGCCAGGCCCGCGCGACACCCGCGGAGTCTCCGGGAGTGTGATGGACCTCGACGGAGACCGAGGGCTGTCCGCGGAGAAGCCGCTGCCACCAGCGCCGTGCGAGACGCGCGTGAATGGCCGAGAACATTCGCGCCAGCGCGTGGGCGTCGGCCACGTCGGCGCGGTAGGGGATCACGCGCAGGCGGGTGTAGTGGCGCCCGTGGCGGTCGTGAAGACGCCCCAGCAGGGGGATGCAGGCGCCGCCTGCCGCCCCGGCGAGCAGTTGGGCAGGCAGGAGATGGACTCCGGCCGAGACGCTCGCCGCTGCGCCTGTCAGGCCGCGGCCCCACAGTTCCAGGACGGACCGCGCCGAGACGTCAAGCCGCCCCTTGGCTGCACCTCCGCTCAGTATTCGGCCGGGGCCGCCGCCGAGCAGCCAAGCGATCAGACCGAAGCCGAGGAGCGTCGAGGCGAGTCCGAGCATCCGCCAGAGCAGGAAGCGAAGCACCTCCTGCCGCTCCGACGCGGGCCGCTGACTGTGACGGGCCCGGCCACGACGGACCCGCCGGGTTCAGCGGGGCCGGGTCGCGCGCTCGACCGCAGCGCCGCGGGCGGTCAGCCGCCAGGCGTTGGCCGCTCCCTTCTCCTGACCCTCGCCCCGGTTCTCCACCAGCTCGAGCCGGGCCAGCCGTGTGAGCAGCTTCGAGATCTGTCCCTGGTCGGTGATCCCGGAGCGGATCGCGATCTCCCTGTTGCTCGCCCCGGGGTTCTCGGAGATCGCCGTCAGGACGCGCACCGTCCTGTAGGTCAGGCGCATGTCAAGGCCCACCAGCGGGTCGGCTGGGAGCTCGTTGGCGTGCTCGGCGGCCGGCCGGCTCGGGCCGGAGGCGGCTCGCTTCAACTCGCCGGCCGCGGCCCGTACGCCCAGGTATGGAAGGACGATCATGCTCATCAGCGGGCCGAGGAGCTCGATCAGCGAACCCCTTTCCGGCTCAAGAATTCGCGCGTGGATGACCGCGAAGACCGCGCCGACGAGTCCCTCGGCGGTCACCTGCGGCGGATCCCCGCTGGCCCGGGGCGCCTCGCGCCCCTGGTCGATCGCACTGGCCAGTTCGGCAAACGTCTGGCTGCGTCGCTCGAGCACCTTTGGGCCCGCTGCCTGGGCCTCGACGATGCACAGTCGTGCGCGTCCGGGCTCCTCGTCGAGCAACGTCAGGAGCGTCGCCAGCCCCGCCCTGATGGCATCGCGCCAGCTCGTCTGCTCGGCATGGGCCGCCCTGATGCGGCTGGCCCCCTGTTCGAGCGTCTGTTCGAAGGCTGCAAGGAAGCAGTCCTCGCGGTCGGCGAACAGGTCGTAGAAGGTCTTGCGTGAGACCCGTGCGCGACCGATCACCTGTGCGACGGTCATCCGCGCGTATCCGACCTCCGCGACGGCATCGACGGCCGCCGTCAGCATCCGTCTGCGCTGGATCTCGGCGACCTGTCCCAGGGGATGCCCATTCGGGCCGGGGCGCAGACCCGCCGCGCCGCTGGGTGGTGTGTGTCTTGATTCCATTTGCTTGATTGCCATGTTCATCACCGGTGCCTCCCGGGATGGTCTCCGCGCCGCGCTGGCGGCGCTCCAGACGGGTCGGTGTCCTCAGGCATCGGCAGGGCGTCCGGCCCTTGGCGGCGCGCCTGATCACGACGGACTCTGACTCCGTTCTATCGCGTCAACCCGCGAGTCGCCGTCCGGATATTCAGAATTCTGACCGCTCGCGTCACGGGCTTCGGTCATCCGACGCGGACACCGCTCGTCCACGCCTGAGGCCATCTGTCCAACCTCCTGACGCCGCGGCGGTCGCTTGCGCCGCGGGCGATCCGGGCCGGGCTCAGCTGTACCCGGCTTCCGGGTCGCCTGGCGCGATCGCGAGCGTGCACATGCCCAGCGCCCCGCAGGCGTCGCTCCACCGCGCCACGCAGCCGGCCCCCCGTTTCGCAATCGGGCCGCGCAGTCGCCTCGCGCCCGAGCAGGCGGGCAACTGCACGTCGAGTCCCGCCGATCGGGCGCCTGGCGGGGCAGCGCCGGATCGTTCCCTCCCGCCCGGGGCGACTGCGCGCCGGCCCGGGCGTTCCGCACGCGAAGCGAGCTAGCTTAGGCGGCCCTCTAACTCCCCGCTTCCCCCGTCTTCACATGCCCATTCGCAGGGCGCCATCGAGAATCCAGCCGCTCGAGCGGGCCGCTCGTGCAGTTGTCGCCTTCACGCCAGGTCGCCCCATCCAGAGCCCCGTCCGTCGTCTTCCCCGAGTCCCCCGTAGGGGGATCTCGGACCTCGCAGACGCGCTCCCTCCGCGTTCCTCGACGCCTTGACGCCTGCTCGTCGGATTCGTAGAAGCGCCCCGACCAACCCACCCCGAGATCGCCCGGAGAACGCAGATGACGACCGCCACCCCCCAGCAACCAGTCTCTCGTCGCCGACCCCGCTCGGCACCGCCCGTCCGCTCACGCCAGGGGAGGGCGCGCGCCGAGGGCTCGTGGAAGATCCGCACTCTCGAGATCGACGGCGAGCCCGCGCGGGAGCTGATCGCTCGCCCGGGTGCTGCAGGGAGCGTGCTCGTGATCGACCGCGAGGCGCTCAACGGCGCCGACGAGCGCCTGGTCGCGCACCTGCCCGCCGATGAGCCGCTCGGCAACGCGACCCTGATCTGCACGCTCTACGCCGATGCTGAGCCCGAGCAGCGTCGCTGCCGCAGGGTCAGCAAGTGCGATGCGTCCGCGATCCCGCTGCCCGAACTCGCGCCCCCGGTCGAGCGCGACCGCGCCTGCGTGCAGGTGGCCGACGTGAGCTTTGCCATCGCGCGTCTGCCAAGCCGGATGTCGATCCCCGAGCTGCGCTGGACGAGCACCGGCGAGCCCGACGGACGGGGCCCGCGGACGCTCAGCCTGCGTGACGCGGTCGCCGCGGCCGAGGACTACGAGCCGCTCTGCTCGATCACCCGAGCGGCGTTGGCGCGTCACGCCGAAGATCCATCTGTCTCCACGACAACGCTGCGAGCCGAGCTGGCCCGCGTGCTCGAGAGCCCGATCATCCTCAACCGAGGTCTGCGTCAGGCGGTCCTCGCGCAGGTCGCGCGGAACGGTACGAGCCTGAGCGAGATCGCGATCCGCTGCGGGCGCGTCAAGCGCGACAGCCGCGGAGGCCAGAGCGGCGAGACGAGCTGGCTGGCGCGACGCATCGGCATCCTCCCCGAGGGAGGACACTGCGAGCCGACCGTCTGGGTCCACAGCGACGTGCTCGCGCTGATCGCCCGCGACGGGCTCGGCATCAGCCCGCGTGAGGTCGAACTGGCTTGACGCCCGACGCGCCGGTCCTGCTCGTGATGAGCGATCGGTCGCTGCGCGAGACACTCGCGCGGGAGCTCTCGAGCGACGGGTTCGAAGTCCAGGAGGCCCTCACCGCCGCTCACGCGCGCAGCCTGGCGCCCCGGCGCCCGCCCTGCTTTGCGCTGATCGGAGGCCTCGACGGGGATCGCGCGCGGGGCGCGCTTCTCGAGGAGATCAGGTCGGCAGCTCCCCGGGGTGGCGTATGGGACCCGGGCCTTCCGGTTCTCGTTCTCGGCCCGCCCGGCGGCCTCGAGGCGCTACGCGCCCTCGAAGCCGGCGCCGATGACTATCTGGCGTTGCCGGCGCACTACCTCGAGCTGCGAGCTCGGCTGCGCGCGATCCTGCGCCGCACGCATCAGGTGCCCCCGCGCCCCCTTCTCGCCGGCCCGCTGCTGGTTGATCGGGACGCTCGCCAGGCGAGCGTCCGCGGCCTGGCGGTCGAGCTGTGCCACAAGGAGTTCGAGCTCCTGGCCCTGCTCGCCTCCGACCCCCGGAGGGCCTTCGCCCGCCAGGAGCTGCTGCTCCTCATCTGGGGCTATCCCCCCGACGCATCGACGCGGACTCTTGACACACACGCCAGCCGCCTGCGGCGCAAGCTCGCCGCGGTCTCGGGCGAACGCTGGATCGCCAGCGTCAGGGGAGTCGGCTACCGGCTGAGCTGAGACCCGAGCCGCTCGGCTCGGCAGCCGGCCTGGAGATCTGCGTGTCGGCAGCGCCGGCACGAAACCACGCCTGTCCGCCGCCGGCGGTCAGGCCATACAGAAAGGAGAGGCGTCATGGCCTCCCTCGAAACATCAACCCAAACAGGGGCGCAGGCCCCTGCGCAGCTCGGAGCACTCGTCGAAGGGTTGCTCGCCACCGGGAGTCGTCTGGCGATCGCGGTCGTGCTCGGGTTGCTGGCCGCGCGCCTGATGCGCCGCCGCGGCACGCACTGGGGCTGGGCCGCCGTCGCGGCTCTCGCCGCCCATCTGCTCGGCGAGGTGCTGGGCGGGCTTTCGCCGGCGCTCACGCTGGGCGGCGCCGTGGCGGCGTGGCGCGGACGCCGCTGGCACCGCCGAGACCTCGACGCGGGGGCCGATCTCGCGCAGGGCGCCCGCGCCCGCCGCTCACCGCTCACCGTGGCGCGCCTGCTCCTCGCGCGGGCGGGCGCCGGCGGACACGGCCGCAGCCGCGAAGCGCTGGTGCTCGGTCGTGACGGCGACGGGCGCCCGGTCGCGATCCCCTTCGGCGGCCCGGCGGGTCGGCACACGCTCGTCGTCGGCGCAACCGGTTCGGGGAAGACCGTGACCCAGACGCTGATCGCGCTTGCAGCGATCGAGCGGGGGCAGGCAGCGATCGTGATCGACCCCAAGGGCGACCGCGCCCTCCGTGCCGAGCTCCGCACGGCAGCGGCACTGCACGGCCGGGAGTTCCTCGAGTGGACACCCGGCGGGCCGGCCGTCTACAACCCCTATGCCCACGGAAGCGAGACCGAGATCGCCGACCGGCTGCTCGCCGGCGAGCGCTTCACCGAGCCGCACTACCTCCGCCAGGCGCAGCGCTACCTCGGTCACGCCGTCCGCGCGCTGCGCGCCGCTGGGCGCGAAGTGACGCTGGCGGAGATCGTCGGGCTGCTCGACGCTCCTGCTCTCGAGGAGCTCCTGCGCGAGCTCCCCGAGGCACAGGCGGCGGCGAGCCACGCCTACCTCGACTCACTCAACCCGCGCCAGCTGCGCGACCTCGCCGGGGTCCGTGACCGGCTCGCGATCCTCACCGAGTCAGACGTCGGTCGCTGGCTCGACCCGGCCCGCGCCACGGCGGGGCGGATCGAGCTGCTCGGCGCGGCTCGCTCGCGCGCCGTCGTCTACTTCGGGCTCGAATCCGACAGCCGCCCGCTGCTCGCGCAGATGCTGGGAGCCGCGGTGGTCCAGGACCTGCAGAGCACGATCGCCGCGCTTCAGGGCACACCCGCCCCGACGCAGGTCCTGATCGACGAGTTCTCCGCCGTCGCGGCCGAGCATGTCGTGGCGCTGTTCGGCCGCGCTCGCTCCGCGGGATTCAGCCTGTTGCTCGGCACCCAGGAGCTCTCGGACCTGAGGCTACCCGGACGCGAGCGGCTGCTCGAGCAGATCATGGGAAACCTGTCCGCGCTGCTGGCTCACCGCCAGGTCGTCCCGGCCTCGGCTGAGCTGATCGCCGCGATGAGCGGGACGCGCGGCGGCTGGCGGGTCTCATTCGCCAGCAACGGCCGAAGCACGAGGGTGAGGACCCGAGAGCCGCGACTGACGGCCGAGGAGCTGATGCGCCTCGAGCCAGGCGGGTGTGTCGTGATCCCTCTTGGTCTGCCCGCCGGGGCGAGCATCGTGCGGATCGCCGCCGCCGAAGGAGGCCGGCCATGAGCTCCCGCCAGATCGAGCAGGGCTGCCCCGCGGACCTCGCGGCAGCGCTCACCTGGATCGCCGGCCTTGGAGCGGTCACGGCCGAGGCGCTTGCCCGCGACCGCGGCTGGAGCGTCCCCTCGGCACGGGCCCGGCTCGCCCGCGCCGAGCGGGCCGGGTTGCTGTCGGCCTGGCGGCCGCTGCGAGCCCAGCCGTCGCTCTACACCGTCACGCGCGCGGGGCTGCGGGCGGCAGGTGTGAGCGGCATCGAGCCCGGGCGGGTCAGCGCCGCAGGTGCCCGCCATGCCGTCGTCTGCTCGCTCGTCGCAGCCGAGCTGGGTCGCACCTACGACGGGCGGCGGGTGATCGGCGAGGCCGAGCTGCGCCGCGAAGAGCGCTCCGGGGCCCTCCTCGTGAGCACCGCCGCGGGCTGTCCCGGAGGGGCGACCCACCGTCCCGACCTCGCCCTCGTAGCGACCGGCGCCCGGCCGGGGGTGATCGCAGTCGAGGTGGAGCTGACCGTCAAGTCGCCCCGGCGGCTGCGGGCGATCTGCCTCGCCTGGGCGCGTGCCCGTCAGCTGGACGGCGTCGTCTACCTGGCCGCCCAGCGGGTCCGGCCCGCGCTCGAGCGGGCGATCGAGGAGTCTCGCTCAGGCGCGCGGATCGCCGTCCTGGCACTCGAGACGCTTGAAGGCGACGGGGGCGGGGGTGCGCTCGAGAGAGCCGTCGCCGCAGGTGCGTAGCTTGGCTGCGGGGGGTCAACCAGCGAAGTAACGGAGACCAGCATGTTCACGATCAATCGAGTAGTCCTCATCGGCCGGCTGACCCGCGACCCGGAGCTGCGGTCCACCCCGGCCGGCACGGCCGTCTGCGGACTGCGAATCGCCTGCAATTCCAGCCACCGCGATCCCGGTGGCGATTACGTCGAGCGCCCCAACTACTTCGACGTGACCGCCTTCGGCGCGGCAGGGGAGAGCGTCGCCGAGCACATGCGCAAGGGGAGCCGGGTTGCGGTCGACGGACGCCTCGCCTGGCGCGAGTGGGAGACCGCCGACGCCCAGCGCCGGCAGGCGGTCAGCGTGATCGCCGACACGGTCCAGTTCCTCGACCGGCCCGACGGGCGTGACGGCGCCGGCCGAGGCGAGGGCCCCGACGGTGAGCTCGCCGGGGTAGGGGCGGGCGAGGAGGCGCTCGCGCTCTGAGCGCAGGCGAGGGCGCAGGAGCACGCGCGGGGTGGACGGGCATTCAACACCGTCCGCCCCGCCGGGGCCCCTTCGGGGCTTTTTCTGTTTAAGGCCTCTCGCGGCCGCGTCGCACCGAGGGCGCGTGATGCTTAGACTGGCGCCCGCCAGCAGCCGTCGGAGTGCACGCGAGGAGTAGGTCGATGCCAGTCAACACCCGAGCGATCGGAAAGCAGTACCCGCCCGTCGAGTACGCGGTCGGCCGGGAGAAGATCCGCGAGTATGCGCGCGCGGTCGGCGAGACCGACCTGGTCCATCTCGATCTCGCGGCCGCCCGCGCCGCGGGCCATTCCGACCTCGTGGCGCCGCCGATGTTCGCCGTCGTCTACAGCGCGCCGGCCGTCGGGCCGCCGATCTTCGACCCGGAGCTGGAGCTGAACTTCGCGATGATGGTCCACGGCTCCCAGGAGTTCCTGTGGGGGCCGCTGGTGGTGGCCGGGGACGAGATCACGACGACCGCGACGGTCAAGGACATCTCCGAAGCGGACGGTCGCGGCTATTACGTGTTCGAGTCCGTCTCGGTGAATCAGCGCGGCGAGGAGGTCTGCCGGGGGACGTGGACGAACA
>Ga0182012_10004046_pt1 | contig 15447 bp, 24 predicted proteins | sample 612S2SmetaG_FD_120486 | JGI IMG/M metagenome (GOLD analysis project Ga0182012, IMG submission 120486) | Permafrost microbial communities from Stordalen Mire, Sweden - 612S2S metaG | ecosystem: Environmental > Terrestrial > Soil > Wetlands > Permafrost | place: Sweden: Stordalen | collected...
CTACGCCGAGGTCAACCGCCAGCTGGTCCAGGACGGGAAGCGTCCCGCCGAGGGCCGGCCCGAGCTGATGGGGATCACCAAGGCCTCTCTGGCCACGGAGAGCTGGCTGTCGGCCGCCTCCTTCCAGGAGACCACCCGGGTGCTCACCGAGGCCGCCATCGAAGGCAAGTCGGACCAGCTGTTCGGCCTCAAGGAGAACATCATCATCGGCAAGCTGATCCCGGCCGGATCGGGGATGGAGCGCTACCGCGACATCAACCTGGAGATGCCCGGTGCCGAGGCCATGCCGTTCTGGGCCCTCGGATCCGAGGGGGACGCCGGCACCGAGGACCTGGCCGCCTGGCTGCGGGACACCGGAGGCGACTCCACCCTGGGCAGCTTCAGCTCGGAGATCGACGCCAGCTGGCTCGGAGCCGTGCCCGGCGCCGAGGATCTCGGTGCGACGCCGGACTTCGCCGTGCCGGACCCGTCGGTCTCGGACGGTCCGCTCGAAGCAGGAGCCTGACGGGCGGGGACGTCCGCCCACCCACCGGGTGGCGCGACGTCCCCTCCCACCCGCGACGTCCCCTCCCACCGTCGGGGCCTGTAGGGTGGAGCCGGTTCCCAGGCTTGCCCGTCGGGCAGGGATGCCGTACCATGGGGACCTTGCGGCTGCGCGCCGAAAGGCTGACCTGTCCGCCCGCCGCGCACCCGAGTAGGTCCCTGAAGTAGTAAGTCCTGAAGTATCCCCGGCAGTTCACAACGTAGAGGTAACGCGTGCCCACGATCTCCCAGCTCGTCCGTAAAGGTCGGGCGACGAAACCGACCAAGTCCAAGACCCCGGCCCTCCGAGGTGCCCCCCAGCGCCGGGGGGTCTGCACGCGCGTCTACACCCATACCCCGAAGAAGCCCAACTCCGCCCTGCGGAAGGTGGCCCGGGTGCGGCTGACCAGTGGCCTGGAGGTGACCGCCTACATCCCCGGTGAGGGTCACAACCTCCAGGAGCACTCGATCGTCCTGGTGCGCGGCGGCCGCGTGAAGGACCTCCCCGGGGTCCGCTACAAGGTGATCCGGGGGACCCTCGACGCGTCGGGGGTCCGTGAGCGGAACCAGGCCCGTAGCCGCTACGGCGCCAAGAAGGAGTCCTGACATGCCCCGCAAAGGCCCCGCCGTCCGTCGGGAGCTCATGCCCGACCCCGTCTACCACTCGGTGCTGGTCACCCAGGTGGTCAACCGGGTCCTGAGCCGGGGCAAGCGCACCCTGGCCGAACGCATCGTCTACGACGCCCTGTCCGACGTGGCGGAGAAGTCGGGGAACGACCCGGTGGCGGTGCTCAAGAAGGCCGTGGAGAACACCCGCCCGGAGCTGGAGGTCCGCAGCCGCCGGGTCGGGGGTGCCACCTACCAGGTCCCCGTCGAGGTCCGTCCCCGCCGGGCCACCACCCTGTCCATCCGCTGGCTGGTGGGCTACTCCCAGCAGCGTCGGGAGAAGACGATGGCGGAGCGCCTGTCCAACGAGATCCGCGACGCGGCCAACGGCATCGGTGCCGCGGCCAAGCGCCGTGAGGATCTGCACAAGATGGCCGAGTCCAACAAGGCCTTCGCCCACTACCGCTGGTAGGCACGGGCCCCTGCCCCCCCGCCCCGGCGGTGGGCACCGACCGAAGAGTACGACCCGAGAGCTGATGAACCATGGCTGAAGCATCCACCCGCCACCACCCCCTGGCCAAGACCCGCAACATCGGGATCATGGCCCATATCGACGCGGGCAAGACGACCACCACCGAGCGGATCCTCTACTACACCGGCAAGAACTACAAGATCGGCGAGGTCCACGAGGGCGCCGCCACCATGGACTGGATGGTCCAGGAGCAGGAGCGGGGCATCACGATCACCTCGGCCGCCACCACCTGCATGTGGCGGGACACGGTGATCAACATCATCGACACCCCCGGCCACGTGGACTTCACGGTCGAGGTGGAGCGGTCGCTGCGGGTGCTGGACGGTGCGGTGGCCGTCTTCGACGCCGTGGCCGGTGTCGAGCCCCAGACCGAGACGGTGTGGCGCCAGGCCAACAAGTACGAGGTCCCCCGGATCTGCTTCGTGAACAAGATGGACCGGACCGGCGCCAACTTCGAACAGTGCGTCGAGATGATCAAGGACCGGCTGGACGCGGTGGTGGCCGTGGTGCAGCTGCCCATCGGCTCCGAGGGCGGATTCCGCGGGGTGGTCGACCTGGTGCACATGCGGGCCCTGGTGTGGGACGACGGGATGGGCGAGGAGTGGACCGAAGAGGAGATCCCCGCCGATCTGAAGGCGGCCGCCGAGGAGGCCCACACCCAGCTCATCGATGTGGTGTCCAACCACGACGACATCATCATGGAGAAGTACCTGGGCGATGAGGAGATCCTCCCCGAGGATCTCCAGCGGGCCATCCGGACGGTGACCCTGGGGAGCCACGCCGTCCCGATCCTGTGTGGATCGGCCTTCAAGAACAAGGGCGTCCAGCCCATGCTGGACGCCGTGGTCGACTACCTGCCGAGCCCCCTCGACATCCCGCCCACCATGGGCCTGGTGCCCCGCAAGGAGGGGGTGACCGTCGAGCGGCCCCCCGATGACACCGCGCCGTTCGCGGCCCTGGCCTTCAAGATCATGACCGACCCCTATGTGGGCAAGCTCACCTACCTGCGGGTGTACTCCGGAACCCTCACCAAGGGTTCGGGGGTCATCAACTCCACCAAGGACCGCAAGGAGCGGGTGGGCCGCATCCTCCAGATGCACGCCAACTCTCGGGAGGACCTCGACGCCACCTACGCCGGGGACATCGTCGCCGCCGTGGGCCTCAAGCAGACCACCACCGGGGACACCCTGTGTGATCCCGACAACCAGGTCATCCTGGAGTCGCTCACCTTCCCCGAGCCGGTCATCCACGTGGCCGTCGAGCCGAAGACCAAGGTTGACCAGGACAAACTGTCCAAGGCCCTGTTCTCGCTGTCCGAGGAGGACCCGACCTTCCGTGTCCAGTCCGACGAGGAGACCGGCCAGACGGTCATCTCCGGGATGGGCGAACTCCACCTCGAGGTGCTGGTGGACCGGATGCTGCGGGAGTTCAACGTCGACGCCAACGTGGGCAAGCCCCAGGTGGCGTACCGCGAGACGGTGCGCAAGAAGGTGGAGAAGGTCGAGCTGCGCTACGTCCGCCAGACCGGCGGTAAGGGCCAGTACGGCCACGTGGTCATCACGCTGGAGCCCACCGGGCCCGGTGGCGGCTACGAGTTCGAAGACAAGATCACCGGGGGTGTCATCCCGAAGGAGTACATCCCCTCGGTCAACCAGGGCATTCAGGAGTCCATCACCTCCGGGGTGCTCGCCGGCTACCCCACGGTGGACATCAAGGTGACCCTCACCTACGGCTCCTACCACGACGTGGACTCCTCGGAGATGGCCTTCAAGATCGCCGGATCGATGGCCATCAAGAAGGCCGCCAACCTGGCCGACCCGGTCCTCCTGGAGCCGGTGATGGCGGTGGAGGTGACCACCCCCGAGGACTACATGGGGGATGTGATCGGCGACCTGTCCGCCCGCCGGGGCAAGGTCGAGGGCATGGAACAGCGGGGCAACAACCACATCGTCAGGGCGCAGGTACCGCTGAGCGACATGTTCGGCTACGCTACCGACCTGCGCTCGCGCACTCAGGGCCGGGCCACGTACTCCATGCAGTTCCACGCCTACAACGAGGTCCCTGAGTCGATCGCCAAGGAGATCATCGCCAAGGCGCGCGGAGAGTAGCACCGCACCAACCACGCAGTATCCGCACCACGCAGTATCCGCACCACGCAGTATCCGCACCACGCAGCACCACAACAACCACGCAGTACCACCGACAGACGAGGAATGACGTCAGGCACCCGCCTGCGTCGTGGCGGGCCCGAGGGGGTACCGTCCGAGATCAGGGAGCATTACCCCAGCCATGGCCAAGCAGAAGTTCGAGCGCACGAAGCCCCACGTGAACGTGGGAACGATGGGACACATCGACCACGGTAAGACCACGCTCACCGCGGCCATTACCAAGGTGCTGTCCGAAAACGACCCCACCACGTCGTTCACCCCCTTCGACCAGATCGACAAGGCGCCGGAGGAGAAGCAGCGCGGGATCACCATCCAGATCGCCCACGTGGAGTACGAGACGGACAACCGCCACTACGCCCACGTCGACATGCCCGGCCACGCCGACTACATCAAGAACATGATCACCGGTGCGGCCCAGGTGGACGGGGCCATCCTGGTGGTCTCGGCGGCCGACGGCCCCATGCCGCAGACCCGTGAGCACGTCCTGCTGGCCCGTCAGGTGGGTGTGCCCTACATCGTGGTGGCCCTCAACAAGGCCGACACCGTTGACGACGAGGAGCTGCTCGACCTGGTGGAGCTGGAGGTCCGCGAGCTGCTCAACGAGTACGAGTTCCCCGGGGACGACACCCCCATCGTGCGGGTGAGCGCCCTCAAGGCCCTGGAGGGCGATCCCGAGTGGACCCCGAAGATCCTCGAGCTGATGGCGGCGGTGGATTCGTACATCCCCGAGCCCGAGCGTGACGTCGAGAAGCCCTTCCTGATGTCCGTGGAGGACGTCATGTCGATCACCGGCCGGGGCACCGTGGTGACCGGCAAGGTGGAGCAGGGGATCGTCAAGGTCGGCGAGGAAGTGGAGATCGTCGGGCTGCGCGACACGCAGAAGACCACGGTGACCGGCATCGAGATGTTCCGCAAGCTGCTCGACGAGGGTCGGGCCGGCGACAACATCGGCGCCCTGCTGCGGGGAACGAAGAAGGAGGAGGTGGAGCGGGGCCAGGTGCTGTGCAAGCCCGGTTCCATCACCCCCCACACCAAGTTCGAGGCCACGGTCTACGTGCTGAACAAGGACGAGGGCGGTCGCCATAAGCCGTTCTTCACCAACTACCGGCCCCAGTTCTACTTCCGGACCACGGACGTGACCGGCAGCATCACCCTCCCCGAGGGCACCGAAATGGTCATGCCCGGTGACAACACCGACATGACCGTGGAGTTGGGCAAGCCGATCGCCATGGACCAGGGTCTGCGGTTCGCCATCCGTGAGGGTGGTCGCACCGTGGCGTCGGGCCGGGTCACGAAGATCCTCGAATAGTCCGGCCCCAGCCAAACCACCCAGGAGAGGACCCCGTCCCATGGCCGCAGAAGGCCCCCGTCAGAAGATCAGGATCCGGCTGAAGGCCTACGACCACGAGATTCTCGATCAGTCCACGGAAAAGATCGTCCAGACCGTGCTGCGCACCCAGGCCAAGGTGCTCGGACCGGTGCCCCTCCCCACGGAGAAGCACCGCTACACGGTGGTCCGGTCGCCCCACAAGTACAAGGACAGCCGGGAGCACTTCGAGATGCGGGTGCACAAGCGCCTGGTGGACATCGTGGAGCACACCCCGAAGACGGTCGATTCCCTCCAGAGGCTGGACCTCCCGGCGGGGGTGGACATCGAAATCAAGATCCAGACCGTCTGACCCCGGCACCTGGGCGCCCCGGCGCCCAGGGGGGCGGCGTTGTCACCGCTCCGGCGATGGTATATAGTCGCCAGTCGGCCCGGTTCCGGGTCACCAGAGACGAGTAGGACGTGTTCGAGCGCCCGCAGAAGGCTTGCGGGGACCTCGGACCAGACCAGGCGAGCGCTCCGCTCGGGTACTTCCGAGCGGAGCGTCTGCGTGCGATCCGCGACCCCGACGGCTGCGGCGATGCCGGCAGAGCAGGGTGGAGAGCAGGTCGTAGTAGCGAGAGACGATCCAGGCCGGCCGGCGTGGATCGGAAGAGATGTACGTCGAGATGGAGAAGCTCCAGTGGCCACCAGGGCGATCGTGGGCGAAAAAGTTGGCATGACCCAGATCTGGGACGATCAGAACCGGGCGATACCGGTGACGATGGTGCGCGTCTCGCCGGTCCGGGTCGTCCAGGTGAAGACCCCCGAAAAGGAGGGCTACGCCGCCCTGCAGGTGACCTGGGGCCACCGCCGGACCTCCACCCTGACCAAGCCCGAGCAGGGCCATTTCGACCGGGCCGGGGTCGACCCGGGGCGCAGGCTGGTGGAGCTCCGGATGGACGACACCTCGGACTTCGAGGTCGGTCAGCAGCTCACCGCCGATCTGCTCAAGGCCGGCGAGCTGGTGGACGCCATCGCGGTGTCCAAGGGCAAGGGTTTCGCCGGGGCCATGAAGCGGCACAATTTCAAGGGCCAGGGGGCCTCGCACGGCAACCACAAGAAGCACCGTTCTCCCGGTTCCATCGGTGCCTGCGCCACCCCGTCCCGGGTCTTCAAGGGGACCCGGATGGCCGGACGGATGGGAGGCCACCAGGTCACCACCCTCAACCTCGAGGTGGTCCAGGCCGACCCGGAGCGGGAGCTGATCCTGATCAAGGGCGCCGTCCCCGGCCCGCGGGGCGGCATGGTCGTCCTGCGGGACGCCGTCAAGGCGCCGCTGGTCAAGGGAGGCAAGGTCGGATGAGTGCCGATGCGGTCACGGTGACCATCGACCTGGAGTCGGCCAGCCCGGCGGAGATCCGCCGGTTCCTGCGTCCCGCCCCCGAGCCCCGCTCGGTCACCCGTCGTTCGGTTGACGGGACGGCCCTCGGGGAGGTCGGACTGGACCCCACGATCTTCGGGATCCAGCCCAATCTGGCCGTCCTCCACCAGGTGGTCACGGCCCAACTGGCCGCGGCCCGTTCCGGCACCCAGTCCACCAAGACCAGAGCCGAGGTGCGCGGCGGCGGGGCCAAGCCGTTCCGGCAGAAGGGCACCGGCCGGGCCCGTCAGGGATCGACCCGGGCCGCCCAGTGGGTGGGAGGCGGCGTGGCCCTCGGCCCCAAGCCCCGTTCCTACGCCCAGAAGACGCCGAAGAAGATGATCCAGCTGGCCCTGCGCTCGGCCCTGTCCGACCGGGCCCTGCAGGGCCGGGTGGTCCTGGTGGACTCGTGGCCCTTCGAGGTGCCGAGCACCAAGGCCGCCCTGGCCGCCCTGGCCGCCCTGGGCGTGTCCGACCGGGTGCTGGTGGTCCTGGGCGAGGAGGACGGCTACGCCGACCGCTCGTTCGGCAACCTGCCCGAGGTGCAGACCCTGGTGGCCGGCGAGCTGAACGCCTACGACATCCTGGTCAACGACTGGGTGGTGTTCACCGATGCCACCCTGCCCGGGGAGACCGAGGAGTTCGGGTCGGCCCCGGCGGCCGGTTCCGGGTCCGGATCCGTGCCCGAGTCGGTGGCCACCGCCGAAGCCGGTGCCGCCGCGGCAGCCGCCGCCTATGACGCCGCGGCCGAGGAGTTCTCCGCAGCCGACACGGCGGCAGCCGACACCACCGCAGCCGACACGGCGACAGCCGACACCGCGGCAGCCGGAGCAGAAGACACCGACGCCGACGAAGAGGGAGGCGGATCGTGAGAGATCCCCACAACGTGCTCATCCGGCCGGTGGTGTCGGAGAAGTCCTACATGCTCATGGACAACAACGTCTACGTGTTCGTGGTCGACCCGTCGGCCACGAAGATCGATGTCCGCCACGCGGTGGAGCAGGCCTTCAACGTCCGGGTGGACAGCGTGAACACCCTCAACCGCAAGGGCAAGGCCAAGCGCAACCGGAAGAACAACTCCCTCGGCCACCGCCCGGACACCAAGCGGGCCATCGTCACCCTGCACGAGGGTGACTCGATCGACCTGTTCGAGAACTGAGAGACCGGACCAGACCATGCCACTCCGCTCGCGAAAGCCCACCAGTGCCGGCCGGCGCTTCCAGACCGTCTCGGACTTCGCCGACATCACCCGCGACCGTCCGGAGAAGTCCCTGCTGGCTCCCAAGCCTTCCACCGGGGGGCGCAACAGCCACGGCCGCAAGACGGCGCGCCACCGCGGCGGCGGCCACAAGCAGCAGTACCGGATCATCGACTTCAAGCGGGACAAGGACGGCGTGCCGGCCAAGGTGGCGGCCATCGAATACGACCCCAACCGCAACGCCCGGATCGCCCTGCTCCACTACCTCGACGGCGAGAAACGCTACATCCTGGCCCCCTCCCAGGTGACCGTGGGCGACCGCCTCCAGTCCGGCCAGGGTGCGGAGATCCGGCCGGGCAACGCCCTCCCCCTCCGCTTCATCCCGGTCGGCTCGGTGATCCACAATGTCGAGTTGCGTCCCGGTGGCGGCGGCAAGATGGCCCGGGGTGCGGGCATGAGCGTGCAGCTGGTGGCCAAGGAGGGGGCGTTCGCCACCCTCCGCCTCCCCTCCACCGAGATGCGCCGGGTCCCCATCGACTGCCGGGCCACCCTGGGCACGGTGGGCAACTCCGAAGCCGAGCTGATCAAGATCGGCAAGGCCGGCCGCAACCGCTGGAAGGGGGTCCGCCCGCAGACCCGGGGCGTGGCCATGAACCCCGTCGACCACCCGCTGGGCGGCGGCGAGGGCAAGACCTCGGGCGGGCGCCATCCGGTGTCCCCGTGGGGCCAGCCCGAGGGTCGTACCCGGTCCCGCAAGAAGGAATCCGACAAGATGATCGTCCGTAGGCGCCGCACCCGCGGTGCCCGGCGGTAGGCAAGACAGAAAGAACGTCACGCTATGCCCCGCAGCCTCAAAAAAGGTCCGTTCGTCGATGACCACCTGCTCAAGAAGGTGGATGTCCTCAACGCGGCCGGCGACAAGAAGGTCATCAAGACGTGGTCCCGCCGCTCCACGATCATCCCCGACATGGTGGGTCACACCATCGCCGTCCACGACGGCCGCAAGCACATCCCGGTCTACGTGACCGAGTCGATGGTCGGTCACAAGCTGGGCGAGTTCGCCCCCACCCGGACCTTCAAATTCCATGCCGGCCAGGAACGTGCGGGGAGGCGCTGACGTGCCCGGTGTGAAGACCAACGAGCGTGAGGGCACCCGTGCCGTCCTCCGGCACAGCCGGGTCTCGGCGTACAAGGTCCGCCAGGTGCTGGACCTGATCCGGGGCCAGGATGTCGACCGGGCGGCGGAGACCCTGTCCCTCGGGGACCGTGAGGCCGCCATCACCGTGGGCAAGGTCCTGGCCTCGGCGGTGGCCAACGCCGTCCACAACGACGGGCTCGATGCCGAGGAACTCTACGTGTCGGCCTGCTACGCCGATGAGGGCAGCACCCTCAAGCGGTGGCGGCCGCGGGCCCGGGGCCGGGCCACCCGCATCCGCAAGCGGACGTCGCACATCACCATCATCGTGTCGCGGCTGCCCGAGGACCGGATCGCCCGGCGTCGGGCCCGCAACGCCGCCAACACGTCCCAGCGGTCGCGGCGGGTGGCCGGGTCGCGCCGCCGTCAGCGGGCCGAGTCCGCCTCCGACCGGTCGCAGACCAGCGCCACGGAGGCGACGACCACGGAGACGGCCGACACCGGGGCCGAGGCCTGGCCCGAGGATGCCGTCCGGGCCGACGACGTGGTCACGGAGACCGAGGCCGGACCGCTGGAGGAGTCCGACCTCGATCCGGAGGCCGACGACACCGTGGCCGACGGCACCGACGACGACGTGACCGCAGGGACCGACGACGAAGGACCCGGGGACGAGGCGTCCGCAGGGACCGACGACGAAACAGGCGGCGACGCCGCCGAAGAGAAGGGCAAGTAGATGGGCCAGAAGGTCAACCCGTACGGGTTTCGGCTCGGCGTCACCACCGACTGGAAGTCGCGCTGGTTCGAGGAGCGCAACTACCAGAACTGCGTGATCGAGGACTGGGAGATCCGTGACTACCTGATGTCCCAGCTCGAGTCGGCCGCGGTCAGCCGCATCGAGATCGAGCGCACCCGGGACCGGCTGCGGGTGGACATCCACACCGCCCGCCCGGGGATCGTCATCGGCCGCCGGGGCGCCGAGGCCGACCGCCTGAAGAAGCGGATCGAGGAGATCACCGGACTCAACAACCGGATCCAGCTCAACATCCAAGAGATCAAGCAGCCCGAGTTGGACGCCGCCCTCATCGCCCAGGGCATCTGTGACCAGCTGGCCCGCCGGGTGGCCTTCCGCCGGGCCATGAAGCGCTCCATCCAGACCGTGCAGAAGGCCGGCGCCCTGGGTGTCCGGGTGCAGTGCTCGGGACGCCTGGGGGGATCGGAGATGTCCCGCAAGGAGTCCTACCGCGAGGGTCGGGTCCCTCTCCATACCCTGCGGGCCGACATCGACTACGGCTTCCGTGAGGCCAAGACCACCTTCGGGCGGATCGGGGTGAAGGTGTGGATCTACAAGGGCGACATCCTGCCCTACAAGATCTCGACCGAGGACAAGATCACCCGCGAGGCCGCCATGGCCGTGGGGGAGACCTCGGGCCAGGGTGGCGAAGCCCCCCGCCGGCTCATCACCGCCGGTGGCGGACGCCGTCGGGCCGAGCAGGGTGCCCCCGGCAGTGTGGTCACCGTGGATGCCGACTCCGGCGGCGAGACGGAGATCCCCGAAGGCCTGGTCGACCGGTCCACCGCCGACATCGTGGCGCCGCCCGCCGTCCCCGACGAGCTCGAGCGCATCCTCACCGAGGACGAGGAGATCGAACGGCGCACCCGCGAGCATCACGAGACGCCGCACTTCCGCAAGGAGGTCGACTGACATGTTGATGCCCCGGAAGGTGAAGCACCGCAAGCAGCAGCGGGGTCGTATGGGCGGCAAGGCCAAGGGGGGGAGCGACGTCACCTTCGGTGACTTCGGCATCCAGGCCCTGGAGCCGGCCTGGCTGACCGCCCGGCAGATCGAGGCGGCCCGTATCGCCATGACCCGCCACGTGAAGAGGGGCGGCAAGGTGTGGATCCGGGTGTTCCCCGACCGGCCGGTGACCCAGAAGCCCGCAGAGACCCGGATGGGGTCGGGCAAGGGGAACCCCGAGCACTGGGTGGCCGTGGTCAAGCCGGGGCGCATCCTGTTCGAACTGGCCGGCGTGGAGCCCGACCTGGCCCGTGAGGCCATGGAGCGGGCCATCCAGAAGCTTCCCTTCAAGGCCCGGTTCGTGATCCGGCCGGGTACCCACGGCACACCGGAGGTCCAGGTCTGATGGTCACCGCAGCGGAGATCGCCGACTACGACACCGAAGAGCTCGAACGCCAGCTCGGGGACACCCGGCGGGAGCTGTTCAACCTGCGGTTCCAACTGGCCACCGGCCAGCTGGACAACTTCTCGCGCCTCACCCATGTCCGCAAGGACGTGGCCCGCATGCTGACCGAGCTCCGCAACCGCGAGATCGCCGAGGCCGAGGGCATGGCCATGGACGAGCTCCCGGCCCATGTGGCCGCGGCCCGCCGTCGGTCGGAGGACGACGCCCTCGGGCGCAGCCGGACCACCGCCGCCGAGCGCCGTGCCGCAGCCCGGGCCGCCGAGGAAGGCGCCGCCGGCGACGAAGGGCCCGACGAGGAGCTCCACGGGGTCCCCCTGGACGAGTTGCTCGACGAGGTGGCCGACGACGACGGCATGGCCGTGGCGGACCAGGACGTGGACCACGACGACGACACCCCGGTCGGGGACGGGATCGCCGATGACGAGGGCGACCCGGAGGAGAAGAGCTGATGGCTGACACAGAGACCGGCGGGGATTCCGCCGAGCGGATCAACCGCCGCAAGGTCCGGGAGGGCCTGGTGGTGTCCGACGCCATGGACGCCACCGTGGTGGTGGCGGTCATCGAGAGGGTCCGCCACCCCCGGTACGGCAAGACCGTCCAGCGCACCAAGCGCCTGTACGTCCACGACGGGGAGAACTCGGCCAAGGTCGGGGACCGGGTCCGGGTGGTCGAGACCCGCCCCCTGTCCAAGCTCAAGCGCTGGCGCCTCTCCGAGGTACTGGAGCGGGCCCGATGATCCAGCAGGAATCTCGACTGAGGGTGGCCGACAACTCCGGGGCCAAAGAGGTCCTGTGCATCAAGGTGCTGGGCGGCTCGCGCCGCCGCTACGCCTCGATCGGGGACATCTTCGTGGCCACGGTCAAAGACGCCATCCCCGGGGCCGCCGTCAAGAAGGGTGAGGTCGTCAAGTGTGTGGTGGTCCGGACGAAGAAGGAGAAGCGCCGGCCGGACGGGAGCTACATCCGTTTCGACGAGAACGCCGCCGTCCTCATCAACGACCAGCAGCAGCCCCGGGGGACCCGTATCTTCGGGCCCGTCGGCCGGGAGCTGCGCGACAAGCGCTTCATGCGGATCATCTCGCTGGCGCCGGAGGTGTTGTAGATGCGTATCCGTAAAGGTGACACCGTCCAGGTCCTGTCGGGCAAGGACAAGGGCAAGCAGGCCAGCGTGGTGCGGGCCCTCCCGGCCGAGGGCCGGGTCATCGTGGAGGGGGTGCATGTGGCCAAGCGACATGCCAAGCCCACCCGCGCCACCATGCAGGGTGGCGTCATCGACAAGTTCATGCCGGTGTCGGTGTCGTCGGTGGCCATCGTGTGCGGGACCTGTGGACCCACCCGCATCGGGATGAGGATCGACGACCAGGGGCGCAAGCTCCGGGTGTGCCGCAAGTGCGGGACGGACCTGTGATGGCCGTCGCCACCACCACCCGGCCCCGCCTGAAGGAGCGCTACGACCGCCAGATCCGGGCCGAGCTCAAAGAGACGCTGGGCCTGGCCAACATCATGGAGGTCCCCCGGCTGGACAAGATCGTCATCAACATGGGCGTCGGTCGGGCCACCCAGCAGAAGTCCCTCATCGAAGGGGCCATGCGGGATCTCGAGATCATCGCCGGCCAGAAGCCGGTGGTCACCCGGGCCAAGAAGTCCATCGCCTCGTTCAAGCTCCGTGAAGGACAGGAGATCGGAGCCAAGGTCACCCTGCGGGGCGACCGGGCGTGGGAGTTCTTCGACCGGCTGCTGGCCATGGCCATCCCCCGGATCCGCGACTTCCGGGGGCTGTCCCCCCGGTCCTTCGACGGGCACGGCAACTACACCTTCGGGGTCACCGAGCAGCTGATCTTCCCCGAAATCGACTACGACCGCATCGACACCACCCGGGGCATGGACATCACCATCGCCACCACCGCACGCACCAATGACGAGGGTCGGGCACTGCTGTCCGCCTTCGGCTTCCCGTTCCGACAGGAGAACCAGTAACCCCATGGCGAAGAAGGCCCTGATCCAAAAGCAGCAGCGCACGCCCAAGTTCAAGGTGCGCGGGTACACCCGGTGCCGTCGGTGCGGCCGGCCGAAGTCGGTGTACCGCAAGTTCGGCCTGTGCCGGATCTGCCTGCGGGTGATGGTGCACGCCGGTGAGATCCCCGGCGTGACCAAGGCCAGCTGGTGAGAGGAGGCGACCGACGATGACCATGACCGACCCCATTGCCGACATGCTGACCCGCATCCGGAACGCCAACACCGCCCACTTCGACACCGTCAAGATGCCGGGGTCGAAGCTGAAGGAGTCCCTGGCCGCCATCCTGGTGGACGAGGGCTACATCGTGGGCTACCAGGTGAACGAGGACCCGTCCAAGCCCGGAAAGACCCTGGAGATCACCATGAAGTACTCGCCGGACCGCGAGCGGACCATCTCGGGGATCAAGCGGGTGTCCAAGCCGGGCCTGCGCATCTACGCCCGGGCCGACAAGATCCCCCGGGTGCTCGGTGGGCTCGGGGTGGCCGTGGTCTCCACGTCCAAGGGCCTGATGACCGACCGCGAAGCCCGCAAGCGCCGTATGGGTGGAGAGGTGCTCTGCTATGTCTGGTAACGCTGTTCGGCCGGGACAATCCGTGTCCCGCTCGTCGCTCCGGGGAGGTGCCCGCTGATGTCCCGTATCGGCCGGTCCCCCATCCCCGTCCCCTCCGGGGTGACGGTGGCCCTGGGCGACGACAACACGGTGACCGTCACCGGACCGCAGGGTGAGCTGGCCCGAGCCGTCCCCGCCGCCATCACCGTCCGCCAGGACGGCGATGTCCTGGTGGTCGAGCGGCCCGACGACCAGCGCCAGAACCGGGCCCTGCACGGGCTGACCCGCTCGCTGGTGGCCAACATGGTGGCCGGTGTGACCCAGGGCTTCTCCAAAGAGCTGGAGATCGTCGGCGTCGGGTACCGGGCGGTGCCGAAGGGCCCCTCCGGCCTCGAGTTGGCGCTCGGGTTCTCCCATCCGGTCAACGTCAACGCCCCCGACGGGATCACCTTTGAGGTGCCGTCGGCCACCCGGATCATCGTCAAGGGAATCGACAAGGAAAAAGTCGGCCAGGTGGCCGCGGACATCCGCAAGCTGCGCAAGCCCGAGCCCTACAAGGGCAAGGGCGTCCGCTACGCCGGCGAACGGGTCGTGCGCAAGGCCGGGAAGGCAGCGAAGTAATGGCCCGTACCGATCACAAACTGGAGCTCCGCCGACGCCGCCACTCCCGGGTGCGGCGCCGGGTGCACGGGACGTCCACCCGCCCGCGGCTGGCGGTGTTCCGCTCCAACAAGCACATCTCCGCCCAACTGATCGACGACGACGCCGGCGTGACGCTGGCCGCCGCCTCGACCACCGAGGAGGCCCTGCGGGGGTCCTCGGGCGGCAACATCGACGCCGCCGGGGCCGTCGGCCGGCTGGTCGCCGGCCGGGCCACCGCCGCCGGTATCACCACCGTGGTCTTCGACCGGGGCGGATTCGCCTACCACGGGCGGGTGGCCGCCCTGGCCGACGCCGCCCGTGCCGAAGGACTGGAGTTCTAGAGCCATGGCCACGAACGAGCTGCAATTCGAAGAGCGCACCATCCGGGTCAACCGGGTGTCCAAGGTGGTCAAGGGCGGGCGCCGGTTCTCCTTCGCCGCCCTGATGGTGGTGGGCGACGGCAACGGCAAGGTCGGCCTGGGCTACGGAAAGGCCAAAGAGGCCGGCCTGGCTGTGCAAAAGGGCATCGAAGAGGCCCGCAAGAACATGTTCGACGTGCCCCTGGCCGGGTCCACCATCACCCACCCCATCGTGGGGGAGAGCGGGGCCGGTCGGGTCATGCTCAAGCCGGCCGCTCCCGGCACCGGGGTGATCGCCGGCGGTGCGGCCCGGGCCATCCTGGAGATGGCCGGCATCCGCGACATCCTGGCCAAGTCCCTCGGCTCGTCCAACGGGATCAACGTGGCCCACGCCACCATCGCCGGACTCAAGGGCCTGAAGCGTCCCGACGAGATCGCCGCACTCCGGGGCAAGCCGGTCGAAGAGGTCGTGCCGGCGGCCATGCTCCGGGCCTACCGCGAGCGCCGTCGTGAGGCCGACCTCTTCACGGAGGTGGGCTGAGATGGCCGCCGCACCGCAGGAGTCGCCGTCCACCACCGCCTGGCTGCGGGTCAGCCAGGTCCGGTCGGCCATCGGTACCAAGCCCAAGCACCGCGGCACCCTGCGGGCACTGGGACTCCGGGGCATCGGGCAGTCCAATGTGCTGCCCGACCGACCGGAAATCCGTGGAATGCTGGCCCGCGTCCCCCACCTGGTGGAGGTCACGCCCGCCGACAAGGACGAGAAAGGTCGACCATGAAGGTCCATGA
>Ga0182012_10004047_pt1 | contig 15446 bp, 11 predicted proteins | sample 612S2SmetaG_FD_120486 | JGI IMG/M metagenome (GOLD analysis project Ga0182012, IMG submission 120486) | Permafrost microbial communities from Stordalen Mire, Sweden - 612S2S metaG | ecosystem: Environmental > Terrestrial > Soil > Wetlands > Permafrost | place: Sweden: Stordalen | collected...
GGCCAAGCAACTGTTGACTTTGCGTGGACCCAGTGGTGTACGCCGTGGTGCGGCCCTAAATGATTTAGGAATGATCGAGGATGGTTCGATCCTCATTCAAGATCGGAGAATTCTTTCGGTTGGTCCTACCCGCCGAATCGAAAACTTGAAAGAAAGCCGGGGCGCCATCGATGTCCCCGTCCATGGTTGTGTGGTCATGCCAGGTTTTGTTGATCCTGCCATCCACGTGACTCTCTTCGAGAACCGTGCCTCTTCCGAGTCCGTTGCGAAACGCAAGAAGGCCCTCAACTTTTACGAAGAGAGTCTGCTTCTCATCCGATCCTGCTTGCAGCACGGCACCTTGAACGCTCAATTCAAGGTCTATTCCGAGGCTGGTTCACACGTGGCTGATGTAGCCGCGCTGCGTCAATTGGCGACAATCGGCTCCGTGCCTGTGGGAACCGTACGCAGTCTGCGCCTGTTGGCCGATCCCTTTGACGACGTCAAACCCGATACCTTGGCCGCGCGCTTCGCCACCCTTCGTCGCCGCAGTCTAACGCAGTTTCTAGAAATTCTCGCCAACGCTGAGCAAGCGCCGAACGAGCCGTTCTGGGAAATGCTCAGTCAAGTGGGCCTACCTCTCAACTTGATTTGGCCTGGCGGATCGGCCGAGGTTCTGCGCAATCTGCTGGCTCTGTCGCACGCCCGCTCTGTCTTCTGTCCGGCTGAGCTGAGTTCGCAGGAGTGTTCCGTTCTCGCGCATTCGCCTTCCATCGCCGTATTCAGTCCCTGCAAGGAACTTTTAGAGGAACGCGAAAACCCTTCTGCTAAGAAATTAGCGGACGCAGGTGGCGCCATCGCCCTCGCTAGCGGGTATGATTCTAAAGATGCGCCTATTTTCAGCATGCAAATGGTGGTGGCTCTAGCCGTGCTTCGCCTGCGTCTCAGTGTGGAGCAAGCCATCTCCGCTACAACCATCAATGCCGCGCACGCCGTGGGTTGCGCCGATGAAGTGGGTAGCCTGGAACCCGGCAAACGCGCCGATATTCTCGTCTTGAATCTGTCCGACTACCGAGAAATTCCACGGCGCATCGGCGTCAATCAGGTCGCCATGGCGCTGCGCGAAGGCAGCTTCCTTATCAATCGCAAACGGGCGAAAGCGAGCGTTTGACGTTGCTGGTTGAGTGCGTGCCTAACTTTTCCGAAGGACGTGACGCGGCGCGGGTGGCCGCCCTCGAAGCCGCTATTTCCTCGGTTACTGGCTCGCATGTGCTTCACCGGACCAGTGACGCCGACCATAACCGCAGTGTCATCACCTTTGCAGGCGAGGCCGAAGCCGTTCTCGAATCCGCGGTTCGCGCTACCGCCCGAGCTGCAGAGATCATCGATCTTAACGCGCATCGCGGTGTCCATCCGCGCCTGGGTGCTCTCGATGTTCTGCCGTTCGTTCCGCTGGGCGATACTACTCTTGATGAATGTGTCGCGTTAGCTCATCGCGCCGGCGAACGCATCTGGCGCGAACTCCACATCCCGGTTTATTTCTATCAAGCCGCCGCCCGTCAGCCGCATCGCACTTTGCTTGAAAAGGTTCGCCATGGCCAATTCGAAGGTCTGCGCGAACTGGCGCTCACTGACGAAACGAAACGTCCCGATCTCGGCGGACCGGCTCTTCATCCCACTGCAGGTGCTGTCATCGTCGGCGCTCGTCCGATCCTGATTGCCTACAACATCAATCTCGCTACGGCCGATCTCAGCATTGCCAAAGCCATCGCACGCGCTATTCGCACTAGCAACGGTGGCCTACCTTGCGTAAAAGCGCTCGGCTTGCCTCTTGAATCGCGCCGCCAGGTGCAAGTTTCCATGAACCTGACCGACTTCAACATCACGCCGCCACACGTAGTTTTTGCCGAAGTGAGCCGTCTTGCCGCCGCCGCCGGGGTGGCCGTCGCAGAAAGCGAATTAATAGGTCTAATGCCGCGCAAAGCCGTCGAAATGGGATTCGCGGATGCTCTCAAATTCCCTGAATTTAGCAGCAACTCAGTTATCGAAAATTGCCTCGCCAACTACGCAAAGCCGAATTCTATCTCCTGAATTCTGCCTTCTGTATCCTCTCCTCGTTTTCTTCCCCCGTATCATAAGAAGATGGCATCCGTTCTCACTCCCGAGCCTGAAGTTGTGACAGCCGCGCAAGAGGTCATGCATCTCGAGCGCGAATACCTGTTGCAGAATTACGCACGCTATCCTCTCGCACTCCATCGCGGCAAAGGCTGCTACGTTTATGATCTGGAAGGAAACCGCTACCTCGATCTCATCAGCGGTATTGGCGTGAATTCGCTGGGCTATGCCCATCCGCGTATCACCAAAGTCATTCGCCAGCAAGCCGGGCTCTTACTACATACGTCGAATTTGTACTACCACGAATATCAGGGCCGCCTAGCCGAGCGCCTCGCCAAAATCAGCGGTCTCCACCGCAGTTTTTTTTGTAACTCCGGCACCGAATCCATGGAAGGCGCGCTCAAAATGATTCGCGCCCATGGCAATTCCATTTCGCCCACCAAGTACGAAGTCATCTCGCTCGAAGGTTCTTTCCACGGCCGTACTCTCGGCGCCATTTCCATAACCGGCCAGGCGAAATACCGCAAAGATTTTGAACCGCTCCTACCGGGCGCGCGCTTCGTCGAACGGAATAACATCGCCGCGCTCGAAGCCGCCTTCAACACGAATACGGCGGGCATCGTGCTCGAATTCATTCAGGGGGAGGGTGGCATCTATCCCATCTCGGAAGCATTCGCCCGCCGCGCGTACGAACTAGCCGCGCAATACAACGCGCTTCTGGTGTTCGATGAAATTCAATGCGGCGTCGGCCGCCCTGGCGCTTATTTCGCCTATCAACTGCTCGACCCCGCCCTTCTGCCCGACGTGGTTATCGCCGCCAAGCCTATGGGCTGCGGTTTGCCCATCGGCGTTGTCGTCGCAAACGAGAAAGCGGCGGCGGCGATTAAGCCCGGCATGCATGGCACAACTTATGGCGGCGGCCCGCTGGTCTGTCGCGTTGCTCTGGAATTTTTCGATATCCTCGACGAACCGCTGCCGTCCATCAACACCGTTGGCGGCTATTTCCGTATGCGCCTCACTGAACTGATGCGCAAGTTTTCGTTCATTAAAGAAGTGCGCGGCCAAGGTCTTATGATCGGTGTAGAACTCGAAATGCCCGGCAAAGATCTTGTACTCGACGGCATCAAAGAAGGCGTCCTCTTCAACTGCACGCATGAAAAGGTGCTCCGCCTTTTACCGCCCTACATCCTGACTGAGCAGGATGTTGACCGCGCTATGACGGCCTTAGTAAAGGTCTTCCGGAACGTGAAACCTCAGTAGCTTTTTGGGAATTGAGCGAAATGGGAGTAACGAACTTACTCCTTTTCTTCTCTAACCAAAGCGCCGAAGTTGTACCCTTGAAAGAGCGATTTTGACGAAGCGAACTTACCTATTTATTTTTCCAGCGTTCGTACTGCTGTTTTTAAACTCGTGTGCGAATAAGCGAGCGAACTTGCAACTGGAGCCAGATCCGCATGCGATCTCGCGTAGATTGAACATTCCCGCGGCGCGCCATCCCCGCGTTGCCCTTGATCCTTCAGGCGACACAGTGTATGTTCTGGCCGTTGCCGGATCTGATCCTGTCTCGCAGTTAGTGCTGCTTACTTCCGTGAACGGTGGCGATACGTTTGAACCGCCAGTCTCTATCAACGAGCCTGGCACCAATGTTAGTTCGCACGGCGAAAACAGCCCAGTGTTGCTCTTCGGTCCTGGCGAGAAACTCTACACAATGTGGGAACAGCAGGACGGGGAAGCGGCCGCCATCATGTTTGCCGCCTCTCTCGACTTTGGTGCTACCTTCGAAAAACCGGTGCGGGTCTCCGACCAACCCACGCCCACTTACAGCGGTTACCCCACGTTTGCCGTCGCTCCGAACAAAACGCTCTGCGCCGCATGGCTTGATTTCCGCGACCAAGCCGCTCAATCTGACACTGCGTCCATCTATCTTTCGTGCTCGATTGATGAAGGATCTACGTTTTCCAAGAACCTGAAAGTCGCCGACGGCGTCTGCCCCTGTTGCCGCCCCTCGATCGTCTACGGCCCACAAGGCCAACTGATGGTCTTTTGGCGGCGCGTGTTCCCAGGCAACATTCGTGATATGGTGGTTTCCATTTCGAACGATCAAGGCAACACGTTCGCACCGCCCGTACGCGTGGCCGAAGATAATTGGAAGCTCGAAGGTTGTCCCGACTCTGGCCCGGCCGTTGTGAAAGTAGGCCACCGCATTTACGTTGCTTGGTTGACCGAGGCTACGCGCGCCCGTTCGGGTGTGCGCCTTTCGTGGACCGATGACGGGGGCAAGACTTTCTCTTTGCCCGTGATGGCGTCTACTAAAACGCTCGACGCCAACCACCCAGCCTTCGCACTCGAAGACGATGGCACGCTCCTGCTCTCTTTCCAAGCCCGCGATCCCTATCGACGCGGTGGATGGACGCCGCCGCGCCCCTATGCTGTCGAAATTGACAAACATGGCGATCTATCCGACCCTGTACTCATCGCCGACGGCACCATGCCTGTGGAATTTCCGACAATCGCCGCCGGCAACGCGGGTCGCGTCTTCTTCGCCTGGACCGAATCGACCACCGATTCCACCGGCGAAAAAGGCACCGTCATGCTTGTCCGTGCCCGCACCCCGGATCGGTAACGAAAAGTAAACAGGACGCTGTTTACAGTTTCCTATTGACTTGCTTAGAGAAGCTCTTCCCTGTTATCCCCATCCAACCTCTTCACAATCTTGCTCACATCCTGCGCACTGCGCCGGCTCGCCACCAGCAGTGCATCCGGCGTATCCACGATCACCAGATTCTCCACACCCACCAGCGCAACCAGTTTCTGTGCATCCACATAATTGCCCCGGCTGTCCTCTGCAATCACTTCGCCGCCGCGTGTGGCGTTACCATTCGCATCTTTATCCGCCAGATCGTAAACCGCTTCCCAACTACCCACGTCGTTCCAGCCGATATCATCTAGCGCTAAGCCCACCACGTCCTTCGCTTTCTCGATGATTGCGTAATCTACCGAGATGTTCTCGCACAGCGGATAAACCTCCGCCAGCTTCTTCGTGAAGTTCTTTGAATCGACACTCGGCAATCCAGCGAGCAGCGTCGCTGTCTTCGGCTGGTGCTGTCGCATCAACTCCAAGACCGTCGACGCCTTCCAGAAAAACATCCCCGCATTCCAAAAGAAGTGCCCGCGTTCCACAAACTGTTTGGCCGTTCGCGTGTCAGGCTTCTCACGAAAGCTCTTCACCGGGATGGGAGTGTTCCCGCCGGGCATCACGTTCTTCGGGAATTCAATGTAGCCGTAGCCAGTCTCGGCCCAGCGCGGTTGAATGCCCAACACCACTACATCCTGTGTCTCTGCGGCCCGAAACGCTGCCTTCACAAAGTTGCGAAAGCGCGCGTCTTTTAGGATCAAGTGATCGGCCGGGAAAACGCCTATCACTGCGTCCGGATCAAGCCCCGATAGAATATGCGCGGCGAGTCCAATGCAAGGCGCCGTATTGCGCTGCGCTGGTTCCGCAATAATCTGGCGCTTGGGCACCTCCGGCAACTGCTTGCGAATTTCCTGTTGCAAGTAGTCGTTCGTGATTACCCAGATATTCTCGGGCGGAATAACTGCGCTCATCCGGTCCACGGTTTGCTGGATCAAAGACCGCTCTCCAAAAAACCGCAGAACCTGTTTTGCGTTGCGTTTGCGGCTGCGCGGCCAGAAGCGAGTGCCGCGTCCGCCGGCCATGATTAGGCCGTATCGGTGATTTGCCATAAAAGAAAAGTATTCGCAGCCAAACGCTGCGTATTACGGAGTCGGATTGCCGTGGTTGACCGGTATTTCGTGGTTCGGCAACTGGGAATCGGGAAAACCATGAATCAAATTCAAGGTTCTGTTCCAACGAGTCCGCGAAAAGAAATGCTGTGCCAAGTCCGCGCCGTGCGAAACCAGAGAACTAAAACTCGAACCTGCGAGATCGTCCGTCGAGGCCCTGTACGACCAGTAAATGACAATCGGCTTGCCAATGATATTCTCACGCGGCACAAAGCCCCAATAGCGGCTATCGAGCGAATTGTCGCGATTGTCGCCCATCGCGAAATAAGAATTCTTCGGCACTACAACCTCGCCGTTTACGACGTTATCCTGCAACATCTTGCGCTGTAGCTCTGCTGCTAAGGCCGTCGATGGCTGATAAGGGGTCGGCTCACCGGGAAAATTGTCGCGGTATTCGTCGTAGTTATCCAACTTGTGATAAACGTACGGCTCATTCAGCTTCACGCCATTGCGGTACAGATCGCGATGCACCATGCGCAAATGATCGCCGGGCACGCCAATCACGCGCTTCACGAACGTGTTCGTCAAGTCGCCAGGAAAACGAAACACAATAATGTCGCCGTGTTTCGGTTCTTCGTAAGGCAGAATATATTTGCTAATGCTGCCGCTGGGCGCGTACGCCAGCTTATCCACCAGCAGGTGGTCGCCAATTAGCAGCGTGTCTTCCATCGATCCGGTCGGAATCACAAAGGCTTGCACCAGCGTGGTGGTTCCGAACAACAGCAACAGAATCGTAACCGCCCACTCGGCAATACTATTGCGCGGTGGTTCCTTCGGTTCGCTCTCTTTTTCCGTTTCTGCCGCTTTGTTGTCTTTGATTTGCTCTGCCATTTTTATAGGTTCGCCGTAACTTTCATTGTATCTTTCGCCGCCTTCGCCCAATCGGCGCGCTTCTGCTGCACAATAGAAAGGATGAAACGTGTTCAAAAACACTTCGTGCTGCCCGCACTGCTGTGGGGCGTCGTGTCCGCGTGCGGCTCAAAGCCGGTTGAGCAAGCGAGCCCAGCTCCCGCCGCCGATGTTCGACCGTCCCAGCACGAAGAGATGATTCGCCGCGACACGTCCGAACCGGTGGCAACCTCCTCGCAAGCTGGAACCTTGACCATCCCCGCCGGACAAACCATTTCCATTCGCACTGCCGAGGGTATTGATTCAGACCACTCTCAGCCCGGTCAAACCTTCAGTGCCAAGTTGAGCGAGCCAGTCACCTTGGCCGGTCAGCTCATTGTTCCGCGGGGCACTTCCTCGTCTTTGCTTCTGTCCAAGGTAGGTTCAGACCTCGAACTTCGCCTGGCCACCATCATGTATCACGGTCAAGCCCTGTCTGTCTCAACGGTCCGTTCCTTGCCTGGCAAATCCATCCACATCGAATCCGGAACCGAAATCAGCTTCCAAACTGCTGCGCCTGTCGTTCTTCCGCGTTAGAACGTAAACCGCAGTTGCAACTCTAATCGCCGATTATTTGCCAGTTCCGAAAAGCCTTCACCATTCACCGAACCCGCAATCTGGTTCGCCCTGCCAAAGAGGGGAGACGTGATATTGCCAATCACCGGCCCTTCATTCGTGTGGTTTAACAAATTTCGAATCGACATGGAAACCGTCAAATTAAAACGGTGTGCCGTGTTCGGACTTCCAAACAATCCGCGCGTCCCTTGTGGCGCCGAAAGCATCGGCCCCGCCGTCGCAGGTCCGTCGCGTCCTGTCCTTGCGGCCGAAGAGCCATGCTCGGCCCCAAATCCCCACGTGCGACCAATCCGCAAATTCACCGAATAAAGCCCCGGTCCCCGTCCATAGTTGCGTGGAATAATGGCCTCGTTTGCGCCCGGATTCGCATCCAGCAATCCATAGATAGTCTGTTGCACACCGGGCAGGGAAGCATTGGTCGAAATGCCGGGCCGCGCCGTAAATACCGTCGTCCCATAAGGATCATTGCCGGTCGTGATGTTAAACGGCACGCCACTCTGCAGCGTCACAAACGGATTGAGCCGGATGTTCCAACGCGTAAGAATATTGCCTCCCATCACCACCCTGTTGCGCACATCCGTGGCCGCCGCTCCATACTCTCCCGCTGAGCTGTAAGGGTTCGCGGCAAACGTTTGCGGCCCATCCGAATTGCTCATTGCATGATTCAACACGTAATAGCCAAACAACGAAACAGCCGCGTTCATCTTTGAGTTGACGTTCACAATCATTTGATTCTGGTTGTAAGTGCCCGCTGCGGTCAGCAAGAAAATCGGCCCTTCGCCTGGATACGGATAAACGCCACTCCCCGGCAGCGGCGCGTTGATATCGGCTGACCGCAACACGTGCAATGCCCGCGAGTTCGTGTATGTCATCGCCAGCGTCGTTTTTTTCGGCAACTGCCGCTCCAGCGTCACCGCCGATTGCATGATCGAAGGCGCACGCAAATGCGCATCCACTTCGTCAATAGACTGTGTCGTTCGATTCCCGCTCAGCGAACTCAGCACCGGCACGTTCGGGTAAAAGTCTGGATTTGAAATCACATACTGCTGCTGCACCAGTCCGTTGTACCGGTTTGCCGTCAACACGTTCGCCAGTGAGAAGCGGTCATAAAAGACTCCAAATCCGCCGCGAATCACGGTCTTATGCGCGCTGACCTTGTTCCCCGGAGACCACGCCAACGCCACTCGCGGTGCTATGTCCCGCCCGTCATGAATGTTCGTCTGCGCTTCATAGCGAAGTCCCAGATTCATCGTCAAATTCGCGCGCACGCGCCAGTCATCGCCCACAAAAACTCCGCCATCCGCTTGACTCACTGCCAGGTTCGGCGTCCCGCCATTGATCGAAAACTGTGATGCCCCGCCTCCCAATGCTCGAATCTGCGCCGGCATATACCCGAGTTGCTGAAACAGCAGCGTTCGGCGGTACACCTCAATTGATGAAATCTGAATCATCGTTGGCGTACCGCTGGCACTTAGAATCTCTTGGTTCGCCGCATTCAACTCCGGCGCCAATTCACCCGCGAAGGTAAAGGTGCCATTGAAATTTGAGGGCGACATACTCTCAATCGTCTGCCCACGCAGTCTCACGCCAAACCGCCATGCATGGGTCCCGCGCAGCGTAGTCGTGTAATTCTGCAGCGCGAAATTATTCTGAATGTCCAGCCCGTGACTGATTTGTGCGCCGCCTCCATTGAACGCGCCCAGCACCTGGATCTCCGGCGCAATTGTATTCGCATCCGTTTGCGTGCCGTGCCGGAAATATTGAAAACGCGTTTCATTCACCGTAGTACCGTGCACCAACGTCTCAATCGCCTGTGCCGTCTGAAAGAGATTCACCAGATGATAACCGCGCAAAATCAAATCGAAACTCCCAATCCCCGCATCCCGCACATCCGCCCTCGTCCACAAATAGCGAAACGCCAAAGTGTTGTAATCGTTCAATTGATAATCCACATGCGGCCCAACCAGCCAGTGCCGCTGCGGCGTAGTCAACACACTCGAAAACGGGCCGGCTAGTGTCACCGCATTCGTCACACTTCCGTTATCAACCGCTTGCCGTTCGAAATCAAAAGTGAATGAAGCGCGTTTACTCAATGGTCCGCTAAAGCTGTTCTCACTCTCTTGCAGCAGAAACGGGACTTTCTGCGACGAATAAGGATTCCGCGTGTTCCACCAATCGGTGCCCAAATTGTACGCAATGCTGCCGTGAAATTGATCGCTACCTGGCTTGGTGAAAATCTCAATTCGCCCGAGCCCCAGCTTGTCGTATTCCGGCGAAAACGGATTCGAATTGATCCGAATCTCTCGAATCGATTCCTTCGGCGGCAACTGACCACCGCTAAATCCATCGACAAAGATCGCTCCGCCGCTTGGCCCTGCTGCCGGTCCCGCCAACGCGGCTAGATCGTCTGCTAAATCCTGTGGATCGTCCGAAAGAGCATCCAGGTCCTTCCCGCTGATAATCGTTGCGCTCGCGTTGCTGGCCGTCTCCATACTCACGCTCGGTCCCGCGTCATCTTCAACGGTGACTCTTTGCGTAATGTTCATGATCTTCAAAGGCAGATCGAGCGTGTTCACGCCAGCTTAAAACGATCTTGATTGGTGCAGCCAGTTCGAGATGTTCCGCCGTCGCAGTTACCAAGCATTCGCCCAGCACCAGCTCGTTGATCGTGTAGTTGCCTTGCGTTTTCGTTGTGGCAACTTTGTCCGCTGAACCGGCCCGCTGCACGCGCACCGTTGCTCCTGGGACCACCGCTCCTGATTCATCTGTCACACGACCACTCAATACCGCCGTCTGCGCAAATAACGGCGATGACGCGGCAAGGCACACCAAGGGCAATAGGAATTTCGTCAACCAGCAGCTCCCAAAGAAATTTATCTTTAGTTTAGCCGCCTGATACAACTATGCGTTGCCGAACAGCTCTAAATAGCCGCACCGTGAACATGGAAAGCTCTGGATTTTGTACTTCGCCCTGTCCGATGTCTTTGTCCCAGTCCAAATACTTCTTTCAGGTTGCCCTTCCACCCATCCGTCATCTAGCGCCTCCCATCCAGTAGTCCGTATATATTCACAGCATTGTCATAACTCACGACATACACGCGTCCATCCACGATCAGGGGCGGCACAAACTTCACAAGTGTTCCCATCCGATCCCGCTTCGCATCTCCCTCACTACTCCATAACTCCTCCAACGTTTCCGCATTGAACGCATGTACTGTCCCATCTGCATTCCCATGGTCGGCACTCTTGCTTGTACCCACCGTCGCCCAAACAATCCCTGTGCCAGCTTTCGTCCCATCGGAGGAAACAGTCAGTGCTCCTCCGGGTGATCCATGCGACGCTACCCGTCCCTTGGCGCCCACTGTGTCATCCAATAATGGACCTCCGAACCGGAGCATTTCCAAAACACCCGCCTCATTCCAGACGAATAACTCGGGGCCGCCAGGACCCTCCCAGTAAGCCGGACCTGCCATCAACCTCCCACTCTTGAGAGCCACCGCCTGCTTCCGCCCAAGGTCGTCCTCCGTGAGTCCTCCCAAGTGAGTGGGATCAAGCGCAAATAACTCACCCTGTTTATTCCCGCACAGTAAAACACCCTTCTCCGGAAACAGCATAGGACCGCTCGATCCAAGGTCCGCATCCTTCGCGTTCTGTTGTGCGTAATCATGCGGCGTATAAAAATCATCCACCCACAAACGCGAACCCTCCGCTCGCACCTTGATTACCGAATTGCCAAAATCCTGCTTCCCATCCCAGCCGCCATTTCCCACTTCAAAGTAAAGCGCTCCGCTCGCGTCCACTGCCGGACCTCTGCCGGATTGCCAGATGCCACCATCTTCACTGTTAGCCGTCACGCACAACACGCCTTCTTGTTTCAAACTCGTTGCGTCATAACTCATGATCCAACCGTGATACGGCCGGATGTCCTCATGCGACGCCCATGCAATCACCACACGCCCATTGGATAATGCCAAAGCAGTCCGCTGGTTACCGCCTTTGGGATCGAACGTTACAAAGCCATCCCGCGCATCCTTGGCCCCGCCCTTTACCCGCGCTTCAATCACCACGGGGGGCGCTTGGTCGTCACCGCTTCGCAGATCCAGCTTGTGTAATCGCTGCACATAATGCCCGTTCTCTTTCGTGCGCGCTACTAGGTACATTGCCTGCGCAGCTAGATCAATCACCGGCGTGCCCTCAATTCCCGCGTTCCCTACAACATTCAAATCATTACTATTCGTGATATCGCTAACCGGCACTGGTGTCACGCCCGCGCGTTCGTCCGTGAAATCTCGCAGCCACACTGGCGGACCACTCTGCTGTGCATCGAACGCGTAAACCTTGTCATTCATCGTGGCCACGAACAGTAGATTCCGCGGCATGCCTCCGACAACGACCCCGTGCACAAACAAGGGCTGCGCATACACGGCTCCATCTACGTAATAGCGATACAGTCTCCCAAAGATCTTCCCGTTCACATTCGATGCAGTCAGCGTTGTCTCGTGCGAATTAACCGAGTGCGAATACGCGTCGTATCTGTTCATCAGCACATTTACTTGTGCTGGAAGCGATTGGGAAACGGCAAATGTCAGGAGAAGGAAGCGGGAGCGGTTCAGCATAGAGTCCGTTCCAACAGTCTACTTGCTCCGCACCGGCGGGCCATCTGGCCTTACGTCTGTTTGCGCCGCCGCGAGGCCACCGCTTTCGCATGTTTCGATAACGCTGCTTTGCTCGCTCCCGTCCCCGACTCCTTCTTCAGCGCCTTCAGTGTCGCTCGTGACCTCGTCGCACTTGTCTTCGACTGTCCGCCCTCCTGCGCCTTCTCCAAATCCTTCTCCGCTCTTTTGCGAGTTGCCTCCGACGTTGTTCCTTTCTTCGGTGGCGGCAAATCTACGCCTGCGCGTCGCGCCTTGGAAAGTCCGATCGCAATCGCTTGCTGCGGCGATCGAACGCCATGCTTGCCCTCCCGAACATGTTCAATTTCCTCTCGAACAAATTCACCTGCTTGCGTAGAAGGAGCTTTGCCCTCCGCTTTATCTTTATAGGCCCGTTTGATCGTCTTCTTTTCCGGCACTGCGATATCTCCCAATCGCATAGAGCAAGATCGAAACAATTGGGTTACCGCCGTCGATAACACTGACGAAACTGGCAGCGTAATCAGACATCTTCTACATCGTCGAACTGACAGGAGAAGAACTTTTGTGAAAACTATCTATGCCCTAGGACTTGTTCTTGTCTGCTCAATGGCAGTCGCTTTCGCCGATGTAAAAACCGACTACAACCACAAGGCGGACTTCAGCAAGTACCACACCTATTCTTGGATCAAAGTCCAGACAGAAAATCCGCTCTGGACCGATCGAATAACACGCGCCGTGGACTCCGAACTACAAGCCAAAGGATGGACCAAGGTTGCGTCGGGCGGAGACGTATCTGTCGCCGCCTATGGATCGACTCACAATGAACGGAGCTTGGAAACCTGGTACGACGGCTTCGGCGGCGGGTGGGGTTGGCGCGGCTTCGGCGGCGACACAATGGCCACCACCAGTGTCGAGAAAATCCCGGTCGGCACCTTGGTCCTTGATATGTTCGACAGTGCAAACAAGCAATTGATTTGGCGCGGTTCTTCGAGCGACACCCTCAGCGACAAACCCGAAAACAACGAGAAAAAGTTAGACAAGTCTGTCGCGAGTATGTTCAAGAAGTTCCCACCGGAATCGAAAGGCTAGCGTTTGATGCGGCCGCGAGATCTTCGTTTCTCGCGACCGCAAACCTCCCTCAGAACGCCAGGCGAAGCCCAAACTGCCAGCGCCTCATTTGTGACAATGCTGCCAGCGACAGAATTTGCCCCGCCGTTGGCGAATCTACAACCGAAACGGGTTGCCCAAGATTCACATGATTGAAAGAGTTAAACAATTCGGCTCTGAATTGTAAGCCTACCTTCTCGGTCACCCGGAAGTTTTTCGAAAGTGAAGCATCAGTATTGAAGAGGTGCGGGCCGAAAAACGAATCGCGCGCGACATTGCCGAACGTTCCGGCCGCTGGCCTGCTCCATGGCCCTCGCGTACAGCCGTTGGCATTCAACTCCGGCGTAGCTCCTGCCAGGCAGCCCGAACTTGTTGAACTCGGAGTGGCCACAGCGAACCAGTTCGCTGCTGTCTGGTTCGCCACGCTCGCATTCCCCACCAGATTCGGCCGGCAGGGACCTGTGTCCTCATCCTTTCCGCAATCTTGATAGGAAGGCGTAAACGGTAGCCCCGACTCCCAATTCCAAATTCCCGAAAGCTGCCACCCGCCTATCGCCAGATCCTGCCAGCGCGGAGCTTGACTCAAGTACTTCCTGCCTTTGCCAAATGGCAGCTCATAGACCTGGTTGAGGTTGAAGACAAATCGCCGCACACCGCCTTCCCGCCCGTAATCGATGGCCGGATTCCAGTAGAAATAATCGTTCGCGAAATCGAACGCGCTCGACCACGTGAAGTTCCCTTGCAACACCAGCCCGTGGCCGTAACGCTTCTCACCGCGCACCTGCATCGAGTTGTATTTTGTAGTCGCATCGTCACTGAAGTACTTGATCGTTTGCGTCCAGCCGAACTCGTTGTAGAAATATCTTCTTTGGTTCGTGCTCAAGGTGCCAAAGCCCACAATGCTCGGCTCATTGATGTTGTAGTTGGTCCCGCCCGGTGTCACGTGTGTGCCTTTGTTTGCCACATACGCGGCAGAAAGTAAAAACCCTCCGCCGAACTGGTGCTCCAAGGTGAAGTTCCACGAATCCACCACTGGCAGGCGCATTGTATTATCGCTTGTCGTTGGCAGCACATTTGGCGAAATTCCATTCGGCAAAATCGGGTTGCCGGTTGCGCCTAACGGTTGCGTAGCCAGGATCGTGCTGGGCACCAGCGTGTTTGGCCCCTGTGCCAGCGTAAACACCGGTAGCCAGGGGTTCGCCGGATTCACCGACTGATTCGCGAGCACCGGCAAATTCTGCGTCACGTTATGTCCGAAAGACACGCCAAAAACTCCCACATCGTACGAACGTCCGTAGCCAGTCCGAATCACCGTGTTCTTCGTTACCTGATACGCAATACCTAACCGTGGTGCAAAATGTTTATACGAGGTATTTATGTTGCCATTCAAGCCAACCTTGTTTTGTCCCGCAATCAACACCTCACCTGTTGCGAGGTCTTGAAATCCGCCTTGCCCGGCGCCATTGACATACTGGGGAAAATAGATTTCCCAACGGAGACCATAGTTCAACGTCAACTTCGGAGTCACTCGCCACGTGTCTTGCGCGTACGAAAAGAAGCGATGCTGCCGTTCGGCCGCGCTCGTGGAATTACTCACATAGCGTGTAAACGTCTGCACTTCGCCCAGCAAATACGAAGCCATCGACAACCCGCCTCCCGTGGGCCCCTCTGTCGTCGTCGGATCAAACGTCAGTTGACCCGATCGATGTGAGTCACTGGGCACCCGCAAATTCTCGGCCCAACGCAAGTCGCCGCCAAACTTCAGCGAATGATTGCCGAATGTGTGTGTCACATTGTCTACCCACTGAAATTCCTGCTCCTGCTCGTTCAATGGGCAATTACACGCATTCACTCCCAACGAATAACCCCACGATGTTCCCCCCGTACCGTTCAACGCAAAAGCGGGTAAGCCCGACGTATATGTGCTGTCGAGATTCAATCCAGGAATGCCGGCATCCTTGGCCGGCGACGTGCCCAAGCCATTTGGATTAACGAACACGCGATACCGGAAGAAACCGAACCGGAAATCATCCAACCAGTCGGGTCGCGCAATATAATCGATGCCGTACGAAAGGCTCTGGCTCCGCAGCGAAGATTGACCCGCATACGTCGTTGTCGCGTAGTTCGGTCCTCCCGCCTCCAAACCAAACGCGCCGGGCGCATTTTGTCCCACTTGCAAGAAGCTGTAGCGCCCAAACATGTGCATTTTCTCCGTCTGATACCGGTCGGCTCGAACATCGAAAGAATCCGTGTTTACGATTCCGCTCCCCGACGCGCTGTAGTTCGGACTCGCGCCCGTTGCGCCCGCAATATTTGGCAGCGGGATTAGATTCAAAATATTCA
>Ga0182012_10004052_pt1 | contig 15440 bp, 11 predicted proteins | sample 612S2SmetaG_FD_120486 | JGI IMG/M metagenome (GOLD analysis project Ga0182012, IMG submission 120486) | Permafrost microbial communities from Stordalen Mire, Sweden - 612S2S metaG | ecosystem: Environmental > Terrestrial > Soil > Wetlands > Permafrost | place: Sweden: Stordalen | collected...
CAGGCGCCCGTCCGCCATCATCGTGCGCAACGCCTCAAGCCCGGCGTCGGTGAAGAACAGCATGGGCAGGCGGCCGGTCACGTCGAGCCGCATCAGCCCGCGATCCAGCAACCCTTGGGCGGCCTGCGGGATCTTGGGCTTGCCGGCGTTCGGGCCGCCGCGCCAGTTCTTCAGCTGGAATCCCTCCGCCACGCTCGGCAGCGTCGAGAAGAACATATCGAGTTCGCTGCGGATGTAGTCCCGCTCCGCCTTGCTGAACCCGGCGATCAGCGCCTGCTGTGTGTTGTCCATGGCGGCCATTCTAGCAGCCCCCGAGCGGCCGCCGCGATATCGCCGAATTGCAAACGCTGGTCGCGATCTCGGGCGCCCCCGCTCTCAGGCTTGGCCTAACGGATTTTATCCGCCGTTCCTGTGGACAACTCAGGGGCAAACCTTGCCTTACGATGCCAGGAGGGGCGGTTTCCGGGCGCTTGCAGCGGAGTGCTCAAAAAAGAGGCGAGCGAGTCTAATTTATTGAATTCGGCAGTGTCATTCTTGCATCGTGTCTGCCTGTTTCGTCCGGCCGCTGCCGCAGACGTTGGGCGCCGTTGGGCCTGTGCAGCACCCGACTATTACTGCGGATTGGGACGCAAGCTTGCCAGGCTCAATCGCTGCCTGACAGAAGGCCGGCTTGGGGCCGCCGTGAGTACAAGCCGGACATCCGGAAGGCCAGGGGCCGTCGAAATGCAGGTGCTTCTCGTCCACTGCCATCCGTGCGCGGACAGCTTCTCCGCTACCCTGCGCGACAATGCTGTGGCGGCGCTGACGGCGGCCGGCAATCAGGTCGAGGTGCGCAACTTGTACGATGAGGGCTTCGCGCCCGCGCTGACCGCCGAACAGCGTCGCCAGTTCTACGACGAAACCGCCAACCTGAGTGGCATCGAAGACCATGTCGGTGCTCTCCGCCGGGCAGAGGCGCTCCTCCTGGTCTACCCCACCTGGTGGTTCGGTCCGCCAGCCATGCTGAAGGGCTGGCTCGATCGGGTCTGGGTGCCAGGCGTCGCTTTTCGCCTTGGCGGCGCCGGGGAGCTCCGCCCGCTGTTGACCAATATTCGCCGGATCGGCGTCGTGACGACCTACGGCTCGCCGCATTGGCGTCTCTGGCTTGTCGGCTGGCCGGACCGGCGCGTGGTCGCGCGAGGTCTGCGGCCCCTGTGCGCCCGGCGCTGTCGGTTGGACTGGATCGCCCTGACGTGCATGGATGGCAGTACGGCAGCAAAACGAGAGGCGTTCCTGGTCAGGCTGCGAGTCCGGCTCACCCGCTGGCGATAAAATCCGGGGCATCAGCCCGGTATCCCAGGCGAGCCCTGGTCCAGCGGCCACTTGTTGCGAATCGCTGCCGATGCATAGTATCAGCCAATGAACAAGCTCGCACGGGATCGCGCCGATCTATCGGTCGCAAGACGTGCACTATGGCGAGCGATGTCACCCGTCGCGTCGGACAGGGCGGCCGATTCCTTGTCGGCGCCGGGTTCTAGCCCCCCCGTTTGAGCGGGGGGCTGAACCCGAGGCCACGCAAGCCCCAGATCATGACGAAACGGGCGGCGCCCCGGCCGCTACCGCTGGCGCCGCGCGCGTTCCGCTTGCCGCTGGTGCCGTACCGCGTGAAACCGCCGCTCAGGCCAACGTCTCCAGTCAGAGCGAAGACGCGGTCGCTGGCAAACGCCTCGCTCTCAAGTTGTCCCTGCGTCGGGACAGCCGCTTGGCCGCCCCGTCCGGCGGCGCCCGGGTTCCAAAATCGGCCAGGCAACGGACCATTGGCTCAGTCGCGAAGCCGATTATGCTCGCCGCCGTGCTCGTCATGCTGGTGCTGCTTCTCGCCGGCGGCTACTGGATGCTCTCCCGCGACCGCACGGCCGCAGGCTTGCTGGCCGGGCTGCGATCGGATCTGGCGATGCTGGAGCGGACGGCCACGCCACCGGGCCCGGGGCAGGCCGGCCATGAAGTGCCAGCAGCGGCACGCGAGGTCAGCCGACCCAGACCACCCGAACCGGCGCCAGCGCCGGTCGCAGCACCTACTATCAGCCCGCCAACCGTGCCTTCCGCTCCGCCGCCGCCCGTAGTTGCCGTAGCACCCGCCCCCCCGGTGTCGGCCCCCGCCCTGGCCCCCGTGCCGAGCGCCGCCCCGCCGCCGCCGGAGTTGATCGGTGCCGGTGGCAAGGCGTCTGCTCAGCTCGCTACGGTCTTCTCTCGGAAGGTGGTGACCTACGAATGGCATCGGCTACAGAAGCTCCTGCCGGACCTGCTGGGCAGCCGCGAGCTGGTTGTCAGCAAGCACCACCGAGGCGGCCGCACACGCTGGATGCTGCGGACCGGTGGCTTTGACACCAGCGCCCAGGCCGCCGAGTTCTGTCAGCTCATGCATGCCAAGGGGTTCCACTGCCAGGTAATCAAGGCGGAGTAGAGCGACACCTTGTCCGCGCTGCGGATTGTGCCGGGCCGCTGCCCGGGCAGCCCGTGGTGGCGCATGCGGGGTTCTCGGGCCGCCGCCGTTGTCGCCGGGAGCGCCTTCGAGGTGGTGTTCCAGTTTTCCAGCGCGGTCTCCGCCTCCGCCTCCGCGTCTAGGGGAGCAGGTTCCATAGCGGCGACCCCCGGTGGCACGGCGTAACCCAGGTCAATGGGCCGCGCCGTGCGGCGTGCCGGACCGCCAGCGGAGCGCGCAGTCAGGGGGCGACGCCAGGTTCCTCTAGCATGATTGAGATTTTGAAGCCGTTCGGCGGTTGCCGCGGTGTAGAGGACGTAGGGGGCGTTCGTACCCATTCTCCGTTCAGACGCGCGCAGAGGGGCGGGACGCCACGGCCTCGCGCCACCGCCTTAGATTGACGGCCTCCTCCGGCACCGCTTCCTTGACAGCTCGGGCGAACACGACCGAGACGAAAGCAGTGATGTCGGCCACGGTAAAGTGATCGCCAGCAATGTACTCGTTCGCGCCCAGGCGGCGGTCCAGATCGGCGAAGAACTGGCGAACCCGAAGGCTGCTCCAACGGCTGAAGTTCGAGCTTCCGCCGCAGCCACCTCCCAGAATTACGGCGGGACCTCTGCACGAAAGTGCCTGACCGTCCCGCTCTCTGTGGTGAAGACCTTTGCGCTCTAGCCCCAGCAAAATCGACGTGCTGCGGTCTTTTTTTGCCCCAGTTGGGGAAGTCGGGCTATCGGCAGATCGCCGCCGAGCTATCCGATCGGTTCGGAGTCCAGTTCACGGCCAGCCAGGTCGGCACCAAGGCGAGGGCGCTGAAGGCCAAGGCCAGCGTCGCCGCACCTGGCAAGGCTCCGGGCAGGAAGGCGAGGGGCTAGAACGGCGAGGGCCGGAAGGGGGCGCCCTCCGGCCCGGCTTTGCTCACAGCAACACGATTGGTAGTGAGTGGCGTAAGGGCGGATGACCAGTCACAACGGGCGCAAGCCAGTCGATCAGCCACGCCACCGACTGCAAATCTAGTAATAACTTGTTTATTAGGACCAACACCAGCATAAGCATAGGCGTCATCCTTTCATTTTCTTACCTGTTATGGCGTGCCCCGTTGTTGGCGAACCGCATCCCCGTCAACTGCATTCCGCCAACCTTTAATTGACGGAGAACAGGTTATGGGGGCCCTGCTGTTGGCCACCTGCATTCTGCCAACTTTGTATTGAAGGAAACAATACCTCATGAGAACCGTCTTAGAGCTAAGGCAATTATTCCGCCGCCCCCACAATGGAGCGCGGTAATTTAGGACTATGGTTCCATTATCACACGAACGTGAGCGTCTGTTGCTGTGAAGCAACGCGCTGTGTCTACAAAGACACCATTTAGGGCCGATGTGGTGTGCGGCGGCTCGCCACCGGCTCGTTTTTTGTGCAATAGGGCAAGCGGCCTGGCACGAAAGGATGCAAACACTGGTGCTGCTGAGTCAGAAGGGTGGATCGGGCAAGACGACGCTGGCGGTGCACCTGGCAGCGGAAGCAGCATCGCTCGGGGTGAATACGCTGTTGCTTGACCTCGATCCGCAGGCCAGTGCGAGCCGTTGGGCGGATCGGCGCGGCGATCGGCCGCCGGACGTAGCCAGCGAACACCCGGCCCGCTTGGAAGCCGCGCTCGCCAATGCCAAGGCGCGTCTCGATGTACTTTCTCGCGGGTCTGATATGTCCTTCCGCACACGCTCAGGCGAGTATACAGGGATTTACACCGCCCTCGCCGACGTGGCGGCTTACCGCTGGCCGAGTTCCAACGAACGAAGGATGCCGGCCGCAGTGGCGGCCGGATCAACCCCTTTGAAAACGATGTCCTGGAATAATTCTGTCTCGCGCTCATCGAGGGGCGCGGTATCATCCGCATGCTGGACCGTCAAAACCAGCCTCGCCGTTGGCTTGCGAACTTTCATCATCCGCGCAAACGCTACGGCGTTAAGCGTTTTCGGCAGCGTGTCGATATCAACCACCGCCAGGTCAACGCCGGGTGCCTGATCGACTATGTCGAGCGCCGCAATGGGCGTGGCCACTTCAATCGGGCGGAGACCGGCAGAGCGCAACGCACCGCCAAGTGCGGACCGATACGGTGCGTCGTTGATCACGAGCAGCACTTCCCGGAGGGCGAGGCCCTCATCAAGCGGCATGTGAACGTTCCCCCCAAATCGCTACGCAACCGGAGGTTACCAAATCCCAACTGACGCGTGCAAGTGATGACACGGACAGTGATGACACGGACTGCTGATCCCATAGTGTCAGCGTAACCCTGACGGCCAGCCTGTAACTGATGCTCCTGCCCGGCCGGAACCGCCCAGTACTCGCCCACCCAGGCCAGTGACTAATTAGACGAATTGAAAAATACCAATTCGATAAAAAGGTAATTTACGCCGGCTGTATACCCGGCGACGTAAAGCAGACCGCCAGCACATCGCCCGACAGGCAAAGTAACACTTACGTGTTGGCGCCAGCGAATGCTGCGCGGCGTCTCCTCCGTCTCACGTCCACCGACAGATTTGCCCCGGGCGGTCTGACGACCTGTCGCGACCATCCTCGACAGGGAGCCGAGTTGCCGACATTGGTGGGAGTAACGCGGCGAGCAAAACGGCCTCCCGCAGCGCGCGAGCACGACTTCACTCCTCGTCATCGGCAGTCCGCCGGATCAGCACCTCGCGCTTGCCGACATGATTCGCCGGGCCGACGATGCCTTCCTTTTCCATCTGCTCGATCAGCTTGGCGGCGCGGTTGTAGCCGATGTTCAGGTGCCGCTGGATGAACGACGTGCTCGCCTTGCCTTCTCGCGCCACAACCGAAACCGCCTGCTGGTAAAGTCCCTTTTCACCGTCGCTCCCGCTGCCGATGATGGCGGGGATCGCGCCGTCTCCGTCCTCCTGCAACGCGGTGACGTCCTCGACATAGGCGGGCTCGCCCTGCTCACGCAGGAAGGCGACCACTTTCTCCACCTCGTCGTCGGTCACGAACGGCCCGTGCACGCGGGTGAGGCGGCCGCCGCCGGCCATGTACAGCATGTCGCCCTGGCCGAGTAATTGCTCCGCACCCTGCTCGCCGAGGATGGTCCGGCTGTCGAACTTGCTGATCACCTGGAAGCTGATCCGCGTCGGAAAATTGGCCTTAATGGTGCCGGTGATCACGTCCACCGACGGACGCTGCGTGGCCATGATCACGTGGATGCCGGCGGCGCGCGCCATCTGCGCCAGCCGCTGCACCGCGGCCTCGATCTCCTTGCCGGCGACCATCATCAGGTCGGCCATCTCGTCCACCACCACGACGATGTAGGGCAGGGGCTCCAGCGCAAACGGCTGTTCCTCGAAGGTCGGGCGACCGGTGTCCGGATCAAAGCCGGTCTGCACGCGGCGGGACAAAACCTCGCCCGTGCCGCGCGCATTGATGACCCGCTCGTTGTAGCTGATGACATTTCGCACGCCGAGCTGGCTCATCGCCCGGTAGCGTCGCTCCATCTCCCGCACCGTCCATTTCAGCGCGGTCACAGCCTTGGCGGGCTCGGTGACCACCGGGGCCATCAGATGCGGGATGCCCTCGTACATCGAAAGCTCGAGCATTTTCGGATCGATCAGGATCAGCCGGCACTGGTCCGGCGACAGCCGGTAGAGCAGCGACAGGATCATCGCGTTCACGCCCACCGACTTGCCCGAGCCGGTGGTGCCGGCGATCATCAGATGCGGCATGCGCGCGAGGTCGGCGACGATCGGCGTGCCGCCGATTTCCTTGCCCAGGGCGATCGATAGCCGTCCGGGATGGCGGCGCACCTCGTCCGAGGACAGGATCTCGCTGAGGAACACGGTCTCGCGCATGGCGTTTGGCACCTCGATGCCGATGACGTTGCGCCCAGGGACCGTTGCGATGCGGACGGCGGTGACGGACATGCTGCGCGCCACGTCGTCCGCCAGCCCGATGACGCGGGCACTGCGGATGCCGGGGGCCGGTTCCAGCTCGTACAGCGTCACCACCGGTCCAGGCCGGATATCGGCAATCGCACCTTTTACGCCATAGTCCGCCAGGACGCTTTCCAGCAGGCGGGCATTATCCTGCAACGCGTCATCGCTGGGGCCCGCGGCGGCGCGGGCCGGTGCCGGCGTGAGCAGGGCCAACGGCGGAAAGCGCCATCCTCCTTCGGTGTTTGGTAGGCCATACTGCCGCGGTTTGCGCGGGGCGGCGGCAAGGCTCGTGATCGGGGACACAACTGCCGGGGTCGAACGCGGCTCGGACACGCTCGGCGTGGTGCTCGGCATGGCTTCCACATCCCTCGCTGTGCGGTCCCGGCGCCGCAGGCGGGGAAGCACCGCAATCATCACGCTTCTGGCCATGCCGTTGGCGCGGTCCCATGTTCGGTCGACCCCGCGCCAGACAGAGAGCGACATCCGCGTGGCCCGCGCGACGAGCCGGCCGGCTGCATGCCAGTCCCCGGGGGGCAGGCCCAGCGCTATCAGCGTCAGGGTGAATGCCAACGCAAAGCCCACCGTCCAGACGACGGCGGCACCCACTGGGCCCATCGTGCCCTGGCCTACCTCCAGCCCACCCGCTGCGAGCAGCGAGCCGGTCGCGCCGCCCAGCCCCGCGACGGTCGGCCAATCGGGCGGATGAGGCAGCGGCATCGCCGCAAGCGCGGCGGCAAGCAGAGGCACCGCAAGAATCAATGCCGCAATGCGCGCCGGAACGGCGCTGAGACCCAGGCGAGACGCGATTCGCCAGCACCAGGCCACCAGGGCGAGCCCTGGCAGCGCGCCTGCCAAACCGAAGCCCTGCAGCAGAATATCGGCGAGTGTTGCGCCGACCGGGCCGGCCAGATTGGCCGCGTGCCGCGTCGTGGCGGTATTGAAGGATGGATCGCGCGGGTCGTAGGTGGCGAGCGCGACCAGAATGGTGAGGCCCACCAGACCGAGCGTGAGGCCGACCATCTCGGCGGTGTACCGCCGCACCATCAAACGGATCTCGGGCGAGGCGAATCGGTGGCCCTCTTCAGAGCCAGGGGGAGCGGCGGTGGCCATGCGAACACCCTCTCTGCGACTCGAGAGCGAAGCATAGCGGTGAAACGGCCGATGGCTGAAGCAGAAGCGGGTGCCCCGCCCGCCTATTATGGCGGCGAGCTACTGATCACAGCTTCGCAACCGCCGGAGGAGGGCCCGCGCTGGCAGACAACATGCCCCGTTCTGGACTGGGCTGCGTGCCTCCCCTTCGGGGCCAGTTTCGCGGCGTTCGTGGTGAGCGCGCGAGGCACGCTCGGCTGGGCGGCCACTGTCGGGGGCGCGAAAAACGCGCCCCCAGTCAAGCCTGGATCATTTGACGATCTTCCGGGGCCGCGCCACGGGCTTGCGGGCCAGCTCGGGCTCGGGCTCCGGCGCTGCCGGCTTCCGGCCAAGGCCGAACTCCTTGGCGAGCGCCGAACGTCTCTCGGCATAGTCCGGCGCCACCATCGGGTAATTGGCGGGCAGATTCCATTTCGCGCGATACTGGCCAGGCGTCAGGCCGTAGGCTGTCTGCAAATGCCGCTTCAGCATCTTCAGCTTCTTGCCGTCTTCCAGGCAGACGATGTGGTCGGCGAAGACAGACTTCTTGATTGGCACCGCCGGCTCACGCTTTTCCGGTTCCGGTGACCGCACTTCGGGTTGTGCGAGCGTAGCGTAGACCGATTGTATCAACGCGGGCAAATCTTTGACCGGCACAACATTGTGCTCGACGTGGGCCGACACGATCTGCGCTGCGAGGGTTAGAAGTTGGTCGCTCATGGGTTCTACCTACGTTTTATGGCCAGATTTTAGACCGTTTGTGTGTCCATAATCCACCCGTCATTATGTCGTGTCGAGCGGCTGTCCGATTAGTTCCGTTGTCTGCCCGCGTGTCTACGGCAGACGCGACAGCATCGGACCGATTATACCGGGGCTTGCGGCCGAGCCGGTGGCGCTGCAATTGGCGCCTCAACATCACCGCGCTGGAGCCTATCGTAATCGGGACCGTCGTTCCCGCCTGGCGATCGCCCGCCGAACCGAGTTACACGGACACTCCATGGCCCAGCATGACGATCGCGCCCAGCCAAGCCGTCGTAAGGTGACGAAGTGCCGCGAAATCCGTGGAACGATGGACCAGGCGGCGCTGGCCCGCACGCCGCAGTTGTTCGATCAGTCCGCAACGACGATCGTGGCGGAGTTGCTGCAGAACGCGCGAAGAGCTGGCGCGACGCGGGTGCATGTGCGGGTTGAGCGCCGACCCGAGGGCGAGTTCGCCGTCTTCGAGGATGACGGGCGAGGCGTCGACGACGTCAGGACCTTGGTGACATTCGGCCGCAGCGGTTGGGATGCTGCCACCGCGCCAGCCGAGAGCTGGGCCGGAATGGGGGTGTTCGCCCTGGCCAGCCGGGGCTGCACCGTGACCAGCCTTGGGCGCCGTGCCGCATTGACGCCCGATGTCTTCATCGGCCGGGCATCCGCGACGCTGGAAAACGCGCCCTTCAACCACGGAACGATCATCTCATTCCCGCTGCAGGGCGCGTGGTCACGACCAGGCGCGCTGTCCGCGGCCGAGGAACTCGATGAAGCCATCAGCAGGGAGGCCACCTACTGTCCGATCGCCGTTACCCTCGACGGATACCCGGTCTCCCAGCTGCCCTACCTGGAGTACGCCGTCGAGACGTTGCCCATCGATGGCGTTGACGTCGGTTTCTACGACAGCGTCGCGTGGGAGCGGCGCGACCCTGACCTGATGTTCCAACCATCGACCTCGGGTAGCAGAGCGTCGCGCCATCGGCCCGGCTTCTTTAACGTGAACTTCTGGGGGCACGCGGTTGAAGGACCGACTCGCGTTCACGTGCCCAACGGCGACGAGGCATGGACCGCGCTCTGGGACATCCGTGAAGACGCCCGCATCAGGCTGAAGCTGCCGACCCGGGATACCGTTATCCAGGACGACGCATGGATACAACTCCACGGGAAGACCGAGCTGGCGATCTGCGCGCTGGTGGCACGGCGGCCTCATCACCGGCTGCCGATGGAGACTGTCAGTTTCGCGCGGCGGTTCGGCATGGTGATCCCCGATCCGGCGATGGCGCTCCGCCCGCTGTTGCCGTTCTACCTGGAGCGGATGAGCGACAGACCGATCGAAGCAGGGCCAGACACCACCGCGTTTCCGATGATCCAGGACCGGGAGGCAAGAGACTGTATCATCGTGCCCGACGATTGGTCTCCAAGCGTGCTGCACGCCATCTTCGCAGCCGCCCGCAGGATAATGCCACCTGGTCCGAAACTCGCGCTGGGGGACAGATCGCTTGCAGGCCTGCCGGCCTATGACGCGCTGCCGAGGCTTGCAAGGGTTGACCTGCGGATCATCGACGCCGAGGGCCGGGAGCACCTGATCGACGATTTCCAGGCGATGGACGAGGCCATGGACACATCGCCGGCGTTCGAGCTGTTAGCCGAGCTGGCGGAGCGCTCACGCGCCAACAACCGTGCCGGCGCAGCGCGATTGATCGAGGTCACGCTGATCGCGGGAGCCGCCGGCGCGCCGGCCAGCGGAGCGTCGCGGAGAGTGCTCGGCGCGGTCAGCGTGCCCTGCGTCTTCGCCGCGTATGATTTCAGCTTTCCCGAGGAAGTGCCCGTGTTGGTATCGGTGCGGCTCGCCACGCAGGATCTCGACGACGCCGCGCGTGAGATCGCCGCGGTTGTCTACGACGATGTGGCCCTTGAGCTCGACGATGACGACGGAGAGTATGGCGATCCGTTCTGGGAATGGCTGCAAGACATGCGGCACCTGATCGCGGAGAGCTGCATGGAGGGCGGTCGCTTCCGCCTTCATCAGGCATGGGTCGCAGCGTCATGGCTGGCGCAGCGGACAGAGATAGGCAGCGACGAGTCGGACATCGCATCGATCAAGGTCACGGCGGAACCGTTGAAGCCTGGCAGCACGGCCCGGCGAATCACCATCAAGGTCACCGACAGATCAGGGCACCAGTCAAGCAGGACCTTCGACGGCCCGATCCCGAGGGCGCCCCGGGAGCCGCCGGAAACCAGCTTCCTGGATGGGATCGAGCCATGAATGGAGCTCCGGGCGCCGGCGGCGACCGGCGAGGGCAGAACGCCGGCGGAGGGAGCGTGAGGGGGCGGATGTCGCCCGACGCGCTGCTGCGAGCCCCGGAACTGTTCGACCAGTCGATGTCGACCATCGTGTCGGAGTTGCTGCAGAACGCCAGGCGCGCCGGTGCAACCACGGTGAGCGTCACCATCGGTCAGGACCCCGATGGAGGGACTTTTGCCAGGTTCGAAGACAACGGCGGCGGGATCGACGATCTGCAGGCTCTCGTGGCCTTCGGCCGGAGCGCATGGGGCGACGAGGTGACGCGCTCGGAGGATACTGCGGGGATGGGTGCCTATTGTTTGGCGAGCCGCGGTTGCCGGGTCACCAGCCTGGGGCGGTCGGTGATCTTGAGCCCGAAGGTGTTCGTTGGCCTCGACTCAGCGCCGATCCAACAGGCTGCCTACCGCCAGGGAACGGCGATTGAGTTCGCGTTGCGGAAGGACCCATCCGGGCTGGTGGTCGATGACCTGGATTTGCTCAGCCAGGCGATCGCCAGCGAGTGCCTGTATTCGCCCATCCCGATGTCATTCAGGGGCCAGCTGGTCGCACGACTTCCCTTCCTTGAACACGCCGTGGAGGTGAGGGTCATCGAAGGGGTCGCCATCGGCATCTATAGTCAGAAGGCCTGGGCGGTGCGGACGCAGCAGGGCTCACTCAGCATGCGGAAGCGGACGGCCGAGGATGATGAACGGCGCCATGCGGCCGGTCCGTCGGGAGTCGAAGGTCTGGTCAGCTTCGGCGGCCACATCGCCAAAACCCCGGAGCGCGTTCGTGTCCGGGATGGCGACACCGAGATCACGGCGCTTTGGGAAGTCCGCGACAACCCGCGCCTGCGGCTCCTCCTGCCGACCCGCGACCGGGTGATTGAGGACGACGCCTGGCGCGACCTCGTGAAGGCCACGCGTCTCGCGCTCTGCGACCATGCTTCGCGCAAGCCGTCCCACCGCCTGCCCATGCCGGAGGTGCGGTTTGCGCGGGAGAACGGCATCGCAGTCATGGACCCGGCGCTGGTCCTCACCCGCTGGCAACCCATCGCCGACAAGGCGCTGCTCCCCAAACCCAACCGACGCTCAAACGGAGACGTCTTCGATAAGCGGGGTCGCGCCAGCGGAGACAAGGCGTTGCAGTGCATCATCGTTCCGGGCTCATGGCCGCCGCACGCCCGGCACGCGCTGTTCGCGGCCGTCCGCCGGATGAACCCGGCGCCGGACTTCGCCGCGGAGGATCGGGCGCTCGACGGGTTGGCGGCCTATGACCGGCTTCCGCGGCTGATCGGCCTCGATCTCAAGGTCGCGCACCACGACGGCAGTCAGTATCGGATCAACGACTTTCAGCTGGATGACGATTCCGCCGAGGCCGTTGGAAGAATTTCCCCGTCGGACCAGATCGCGGACCTCGGTTGGGACGACGACGCCAACTTTTTGGCGGCACGCCTCATCGGGGTAACGATCCGATCGGCTCGTCTCCGAGATCCCACGACCCTCGACGACGTTCCACCGCCCGCCATCCACGGGCCGGTCAGGCTCCCCGTCGTCGTGAGCGGCGGCGGGGAGGGCAGGGCCGCCGCGATCGGATTCCTGACTTCGAAGGCACTGGCCGCCGCCGATATCGACGACTGCGCCATGGAGATTGCCGCCTGCACCTTCGACGAGCGGTACAACCACGAGCCGATCTACAACACGCCCGCGAGTTGGCTGCGTGACGTGCACGAGCAGCTTCTGCGCCGCACGTCAGATGGCGCCAGCGTGAAGCTGCAGGAGCTCATATCGGCGGTTGCGGACCAACTCGTCCATCTTGATCTCGAGCGCCCCGACAACCCGGTTGCAACCATCGACATTACGGTCGATCCGGACTGGGATTGGCCGGACTCTCCGTTCACGATCACCGTCGCCGGCGTGGACGGCACCGTGGTGACCGCAGCTGATGGAACGGACGACGGCGATGATTGGGAGTGAGACACGCACGCCTGACCCCGACCGGCACGACGCGCAGCCGTCCGCCGACCTTCCGAAGTGATGCCGGTCAGGCGGCCGCCAGCAGGTGCGCGCCGTCACTCCGCGGATTGCCGACCGCGCGGCCGACCCGCCACGCCGTGATGCTGCCCGACGGCGTCGGTCGCAGCAGCGGGGCCGCGTCGCCCTCGATCTCGCCGAGCCATGCCCCCCAGTCCGGCTCGTCCAACACCAGCGGCATCCGGTCGTGGATTGTTGCCAGCTCCGCCATCGCCGGCGTCGTCACGATCGCCAGCGTGAGGGTCCGATCGCCAATCGGACTGCGCCAGCACTCCCAGATGCCGCCCAGAACAACCGGCGATCGATCGCCGCGCCCCACGGCATGAGGAATTTTCTGACCGCTCGCGCGTGCCCATTCGTACCAGGTATCGACCGCTACCAGGCAGCGCCGCTGGCGAAACGCCGGTGCGAACATGCGCGAGGTCGCGACGGTTTCGCAGCGCGCGTTGATAGGCCGCACCTTCGCAGCGTCGGGATGTTTCTCCCACGCTGCCAGCAGCCCCCAGGTCATCGGCGCAAGCACACGCCGCTTGCGCTCGCGGTCCCAGGCGACGGCCGTCACGCTCGCCGTCGGCGCCACGTTCCAGGTTGGAGCAGGGGTCTCAAGACGCATGTCGATGGCGCCGAACGTCCGCTCCAGCAACTCGGTCGGCAGCGCCGGTGAAAACCCGATACCGGCGTCTCGCACTGGCCGCCCTAAAACCCCTCACAAAGCCCACCGAGGGTATGATCGACGCTGCTCATGAAGCGGTGTGGTCGGATGCATTTTGGGCTATCAACAGCCGCCGCGACTTCCGGAAAGCGGTCAGGGCAATGATCCGCGCCGCCGTGACGGACGGGAGCGGTTGACGATCGCGACACACGTGCAGGTCATTCCGTTGGTGCCCAGTCCGGCATATTGTCGCGGCGACGGATACGTCCCGCCCAAGCAAACGGAGCACCACTACCCATGGTCAAGACCGACTCTTCCGCTGCGGGGGTTGATCTCGATGCCCTCGACGCGTTCCTGCTGTCCGATCGCGCTCCAGACGTCTGCATGGGACTTTCCGACCTTGACGGCTTCCTCACGGGCATCGCCGTGGGACCGGAATTCATTATGCCGAGCGAATGCCTGCCCGTCATTTGGGGCGGCGACAAACCAAGGTTTGCCGATGATGGTGAGGCTCAAACCATCATCGGCACGATCGCGGAGCGGTATAATGAGATCATCGACAACTTCGAAGCCAGCCCAATACGTTTTGCTCCGGTGTTCTTGGAAGACCGGGAAGGGCATACCATCGTCACGGACTGGGCCGCTGGATTTCTGAAGGCGGTCAGCCTGCGCATCGAAGAATGGAATCCGTTGATCGTTCATCCCGTGGCGAGGTCGTTGATCGTTCCGATGTTCCTCGTTGGCGCGGAGAACCAGCTTGATCTGGAACTCGGTGAGCGACTGTCAGCCGACGCATTGAGCAAGCCGCTCGAAAATGGCGAGGAGCTTATGACGATATGTGTTCTCGGGATTCGGGATTTCTGGTTAGAGCATAGTGCTGAGCCGTCGAGGAAAGCGGCGGACAACCGGCGAGGACCCGGTTCTCTTGAGCGTCGCAGATGATATGATGCGGGCCGTCGCGCCGGACATCATGATCCCGGATCGACAAAATCGCTGTTGGGGCTGTCAACTGGCCGGAAGCCGCGAGTTAGAATCATGGCCCCACACTGGGGTTGGCATCTCGAAAACGGCAAAGCTGGTCGGCTGGCCGGGCGTCAGGTACGAAGCGTATTTTTTGTCGCCTTGATCCCACGTGCCTTAAGCCAAGCCTTATGTTCAGCCTGCGCCTTTGTAAGCGCCGCCGTTTTGGGCAGGCTGGTCGCCTTACCTTTTGGCGTGGACATCTTGATTACGCGAGACATTCGCTTGGCTCCCATCCGATCCGCTGGCGTGCTCCCCGGAGAGCGCAGGGTCAACAAAAATACGACGGCCACGATATGCCGAACGAAGAATCGCGGATGTGCAACCTGTATGCGGTCACCAAGGATCAGAGGTTATGCGAACTGGCGAGAGCGATGCACGACCGGACCGGCAATCTTCCGCCATTGCCCGGTGTCTTTACTGACTATGCCGCGACCATCGTTGGACGGAACGGCTACGCCGAGACGACCCTGGTCAAAGCCGCGGTTAGCCGACTTGGTGTACCCTTTGGTCGGCGGGCGCGCGGTCGCTCGCCGGGACATCAACCGAGGGAGACAACCATGTCACCACTGCGTGCTCGGATGATCGAGGACATGATCCTCGCCGGTTTGGCCCAGGGGACCCAGAGGCAATACCTTCGCGCGGTCTGGAAGTTGGCCGCCTATTACCGGCGCGCGCCGGACCAGCTCAGCGAGGAAGAGGTCCGGGCCTATCTGCTCGACCTGCGCCAGCGTGGTGTGGCGCGCGGCACCTTCCAGATCGCCCATTTCGGCCTCCGCTTTTTCTACAGTCATACGCTGGGCTGGGCCTGGGGGTTGTTCGGGAAAAAAAGGATCGCCTCGCCCAAGCAGAAGCGGCTGCCTGAATCGCTGCCGGACCAGCAGGTTCGGTGCCTTCTCGGCGGCGTCCGCAAGCCGGTCCACCGGACCTGCCTTGCCGTCATGTATGCCCGCGGTCTGCGTATCAGCGAGGCCACCACGCTGGGAGTCACTGCCGTCGACCGCGCCCGGCGGATGTTGCGCGTCATCGGCAAGGGCAACGAAGAGCGGCTGGTGCCGTTGCCGCAGCCCATTCTCGACGACCTCGGCCGTGTGTGGCTGACCCATCACAACCGTCGCTGGCTATTCCCCAACCGCCGCGGCGACGCGCCGCTCGATGAGCGCGTATTGCGGGAC
>Ga0182012_10004053_pt1 | contig 15439 bp, 14 predicted proteins | sample 612S2SmetaG_FD_120486 | JGI IMG/M metagenome (GOLD analysis project Ga0182012, IMG submission 120486) | Permafrost microbial communities from Stordalen Mire, Sweden - 612S2S metaG | ecosystem: Environmental > Terrestrial > Soil > Wetlands > Permafrost | place: Sweden: Stordalen | collected...
CGGATGCAGTAAGAAAATCTGGCGTGGTTTGGGATGAAGCTCTTATCGACAAATGGCTCGCCGATCCAGACACAGTGATTCCCGACAATGACATGACGTTCCGGCTCAATAACCGCGAAGAGCGAGCAGCGATCATTGCATTCTTGAAAGAGACTGCGAAGTGACCGCGCGGCAAATGTTAGTGAGTGCGATGTGCCTCTCAGTGGTTCTGCCCGCGATGGTGTTGCCGAACTTGGATCACGGGAGCAAGGTTGTGAGCAGGGACAAGCCTCTATTTCGAGGATCGGAGATCGACAGCGGGACCCTAGGGCTGTTTCAGCGAGCTTGCCAGAACTGTCATTCGCAGCGCACGCAATTGCCTTGGTACGGGCAAATTCCACCCGTATCATTCCTGATTAGGAAGGACATGAGCGACGCGCGGAATCATCTTGACATGTCTAATTGGGAAGGGTATTCGCGGGACAAGCAGCGTGACCTTCTTTCTCGGATCGGCAGTCTAGCGCGGACAGGACAGATGCCACTTCCCCGTTATTTGTGGCTTCATCGGGAGGCCGTTCTGACTCCTGAAGAGCGGCAGCGAATTTATGAGTGGACGAGGTCTGAGAGGAAACGGTTAGGGTGAAGCGAAGTTAAGTACGTTGGAAGCGGAGTACGAGCTTGACGCCGCGGGCGACGGACTTCCAGTGGCGACGGACTTCAGCAAGTCTGATTTTGCCAGCGGGAGTTAACGCGTAGAGCTTGGCCTTGCGACCGAGGTCAGTGGTTTGCCAGGAGCCAGCCACTAACTTTTCCCGCTCAAGGCGATGCAACGCTGGATATAGCGAACCTTCTTCAACGTGCAAAAGACCTTCGGAGGCAGTGTGTAAGTGAGCAACAATGCCGAACCCATGTTGGGGCGCGAAGTCCAGGGTTTCCAGTATGAGGAGTTCGAGACTGCCGTGGAGCTTATCGACGCGCTTCGGCATGACGGCTCCGATGGCATTTGAGGCAGAGAGTGCGCATATTGGAAACGTCACATTCGCCTCCACCTAGGGCGACGGGGACAATGTGGTCAGCATCCCATAAAGATTTCCGTCCTTTTAGGCCCCAGGCAGCGATGGCTTTGAGGCGGGCGGTACCACGGAGGCGGCGGATATGGTTGTATTCGGCGATGCAGTCCGTTCCGCAGAGGACACAGATACCTTTATCGCGTTCGAATACACGATCGCGAAGATGGCCTGGGTTGGTACGGAGACGCCACTCCTCGACGCAAAAATCGGAGCAAAACGTTTGACGGCCGGCGGGTACTTCAAGCTGACACCAGCGGCAGAGACAGCGGCCGCTAGGACCTTTGGGGAGAGCGCTTTTATCGGCCCAACCGCCGGGCATGCTGCGTGCAGTGCTCACAGAGACAGGATAACCGGAGAGGGTTATATCCACGAAGCAAAGACGCAACTGTCGAAATTAATTGAGCGCGGTTCAGGTTGAAGCCTTCATCATCGCCAAGGCCGGAAAGCCGTTAGTGAAAGTGACTGCGCTTGAAGTGCCGCTAGGGGGACAGGTGCGGAGGTTGGGTTTTATGTCGGCGAAGGGATCGGTTTCCAAGGACTTAACGAGATGGGCCAAGCAGAGATTGAAAAACTGTTTGGCGGAGATGAATGAAGTATCTGCTTGATACGCAACTGCTGCTATGGGGCGCAACTGAGCCCAAGCTTTTGTAGCGGGCGGCGCGGGTGCTGATAGACGATCTGAAGAACGAACTTTACTTTAGCGCCGCAAAATTAGTGGGAAGTCGCCATCAAGCACGCGCTGGGCCAACGGTTATATCGAAATGCCAATATTGAGGGCACATGCGTTGGCCATTGATGGATTGCCGCCGATCCATAAAGACCCGTTTTACCGGCTTTTAGTGGCGCAAGCTATGGTGGAAGGGATCACGCTGTTGACTAGCGATCCGGTTTTAGCCGAGTATTCAGGTCCGATTAAGCTTGTCTAAATTCAGATTTTCAACAGTTCGCGGAGTTTGCGGGTTTGAATGCGGCTCACTGGAATTTCGGTCTGCTTCTTGTCGTCCATTTTGAGTTGGAAACTCGATTTGAACCAGGGAATCACTTCGCGAATTTTGTTGATATTGACGAGAAACGAGCGATGAACCCGCCAGAACAAGTTGGGGTCTAAGTTGGATTGAAGCTCTTCGATAGTGCGGTAGTTCGACTGGCCCTCGAATAGGGAAGTAACGACGGTGATCGTGCCGTCGTCGATGGTCGCGTAGATGAGATCTTGGGCGTCGACAATTAGATTCTTGTTATTGGCCCGCACCAACAACTTGCTGCGCTGAGCGGGTACTTTTGAGGCGGTAACGGTAAGCGCTTCAGCCGCCTTTTCCTGAGCCTGCTGCTTATCGTCAATAATTCGTTTGGCGCGAGAGACGGTTTCGGCGAGGCGCTCTTTTTCGATCGGTTTGAGGAGATAATCGAGGGCTTCCAGGCGGAACGCTTCGACGGCATATTGATCAAACGCTGTGGTGAGAATGAAGTGGGGAATCGCGTCACTCGACTCGCGAACCTTCGCTATGACGGCGAGGCCGTCAAGCCCGGGCATTTGTACGTCCAGGAAAACCAAGTCGGGATCAAGGCGTTCGATCAGTTTTACAGCTTCGAGGCCGTTGGTAGCGGATTGCAAGATCTCGACCTCAGGGAAGTCTTTCAAAAGAAAGGCCAATTCCTCGCGGGCGAGCTGTTCGTCGTCTACCACGAGGGCCGAGATGGTACCCGCGACACTCTGCGACATCGATGTTAGTATAGCGTAGAACGAGTGCTTGTTTGCAGCGGTTGGCGTAGCAGTTTCGACTCACCGCTCCGCGAGAGCTTTGGATTTGCTAGCGCAATCAGGGCCATTGGAGCAGTAACAGAGACCGAAAGATACGCGCAAACGTTTGCACGGGCATTCCTCAGAACTCAATCCTTTCATTATCTAGGAGCATTTTTCCACGTGGCAAACAAAGCTAATAGCACAATAGCGCCCGCAGACGGCAAACTGGGCATTCTGATACCCGGCATGGGCGCGGTGACATCCACTTTTATAGCGGGAGTTGAAGCGATCAAGCGAGGGTTGGGCTTACCCATCGGATCACTGACGCAGATGGGCACGATACGGCTTGGTAAGAGAACTGAAGGCCGGACGCCGAAGATCAAAGACTTTGTGCCACTGGCGCCGCTGGAGTGCCTGGCTTTTGGATGTTGGGACATTTTCGAAGACAACGGATATGAAGCTGCGGTCCGCGCGAATGTTTTAGAGCGCACGATTTTAGATCAATTAAAAGAGCCGCTATCGGCGCTAAAGCCGATGAAAGCCGTATTCGACCACGAATATGTGAAGCGCATCAACGGGCCGAACGTAAAGTCTGGGCCGAATAAAATGGCCTTGGCCGAAGAGCTGATGCAGGACATGCAGGATTTTAAGACGCGGAATAACTGCAGCCGGCTGGTGATGATTTGGTGTGGGTCGACAGAGGTGTTTCATCGTCCGGCGGCCGTTCACCAAAGTTTGGCAGTGTTTGAAGATGGCTTGCGGAAAAATGATCCAGACATCGCCCCCAGCCAAGTTTACGCATATGCGGCTTTGAAGCAGCGGGTCCCATTCGCTAATGGGGCTCCCAATTTGACAACCGATATTCCCGCGTTGCAAGAGCTAGCTCGTAATAATGCGGTGGCGATTTGCGGAAAAGACTTCAAGACGGGACAGACTTATATGAAGACGCTGCTGGCTCCGGGTTTCAAAGCGCGCATGCTAGGAGTGCGAGGTTGGTTTTCGACAAATATCTTGGGTAATCGAGATGGCGAGGTTTTGGAAGACCCCGGTTCATTCAAATCAAAGGAAGAAACCAAGCTTTCAGTACTGGAACAGATTTTACAGCCGGAATTATATCCGGAACTTTACAAAGATCTGTATCATGCCGTACGTATTAATTACTACCCACCGCGTGGAGATGCCAAAGAAGGTTGGGACAATATCGACATTTTCGGCTGGCTCGGGTATCCTATGCAGATCAAGATCGATTTTCTCTGTCGAGATTCGATCCTGGCGGCTCCGCTAGTGCTCGATCTAGTGCTTTTTCTGGATTTGGCGCAACGTTCCGGGATGAAGGGCATCCAAGAGTGGCTATCTTTTTACTTTAAGGGGCCAATGACGGCTCCAGGATTGTATCCAGAGCACGATATCTTCATCCAATTAATGAAACTCAAAAATACACTGCGGTGGATGCAAGGTGAAGATCTTATTACTCATTTGGGACTCGAATACTACGATTGATATCGTTGGCGGCTGTGAACCGTCTTACTGTTGGTGAAACTTATGCCAAACGCTGCCTCTGCACGTCCGGCCACGAAGGCGAAGACAGCGAAAAGGCCCGATGATCCGGAGCCGAAGCGCATCCTGGTGATCGGCGGAACTCAGTTTATTGGCAAGTTGCTGGTAGCTGAGCTTTTGAAAGTGGGGCATGAGGTTCACATATTACATCGCAAGCCGCGTCATCCGTTTGGGAAGCGTGTTCGTAGTCTTGTTGCGGACAGAAATGACGCGGCGAGTGTTCGGAAGGCAGTTTCGGACACCCGATACGATGTGGTGTTCGATAATGCCTATGATTGGGAGCACGGCACTAACGGTTCGCAGGTTGAATCTTGCGCGCAGATTTTCGACGGGAAAATTAGCCGGTATGTCTTTATGTCGAGCGTGGCTGCGTACGGCGACGGCTTGAACCACCACGAAGGCGACGCACTGGCGCCAGACGATCATCCGAATCCCTATGCCCGGCACAAGGCGATGAGTGAGCGCGGGTTGTTTCGGCTTCATCAGCGAACTGGATTTCCCATTGTGACTTTGCGCCCGCCGTTTGTGTACGGACCGGGGAATCCGTTTTACCGTGAGGCATTTTTTTGGGACCGCTTCCGAGCCGGGCGGCCAGTGATTTTGCCGAGTGAAGGGCACCGGCTGATGCAGTTCGTGTTTGTGAAGGATCTGGTTGACTTAATGATTCGGGTAATGGAAGTGCGAAATGCAATTGGGCACGCGTTCAATACAGCGAATCCGAAGGCAATCACCCAGCACGAACTGGTGGAGCATTTGGCACTAGCCGCAGGATGCAAAGAACCACGATTTATATCGGTGCCGCGCGAGGTGATTTATAGGGCGGGCGGCCAAGTGGTTGGAGAGAAACTGTACTTTGGTTCCTACTATGATGTTCCGGCGATTACCCAGATCATTACCAAGGCGCAGCGCATGTTGGCTTTCAAACCGACAGAATTTGATATGGGGCTGAAGCTGACTTTTCGAGCGTATTTGAAGGATCGCGTGTACCCTAAGCCGGATTTCACTTTCGAAGAAGATCTTTTGTCTTCGAAGTTGTCGACTACCCGGTCTGCCTGATCATTGCTAACTCTGGCCATTACGCGCAAGGTGAAACAATAGAAAACCATGAAGAGACTTTCTGGTTTGGCCTTGCTTTCATCGGCGGCGCTAACGCTTACACTCTGGGGAGGATGGGGCGGAAATGACGACGGCCCGCAGCCACAAAGAGTCGAGCCAGGAGTTCTAGCGGGCCAGCCGCCGTCGGATGCAATAGTACTTTTCGATGGCACGAACAGTGCCGAATGGGTACATGCCAACGGGCGTTCGGCTGAGTGGCCCATCGTGGATGGCGACCTGGTGTGTAAGAGTGGCACCGGAAATATCTATACGCGCCACAAGTTTAGAGACGCCCAGATCCACGTGGAGTTTGCACCACCACTTATGCCGCAGGCGCACGGACAAGCGCGAGCGAACAGCGGCGTGTATCTGCAAGGACGCTACGAGATACAGATTTTGGATTCGTTCAATAATCCGACATACGCCAACGGGTCGTGTGGTGCTCTATATGGACAGTACGCTCCGTTAGTGAATGTATGCCGACCACCAAAACAGTGGCAGAGTTATGACATTGTGTTTCATGCACCGCGATGCCGCGAGGATAAGACCATTGAGGTTCCCGGGACAGTTACGGTTCTCCAGAACGGCGTCTTGATACAGGATCATGTGGCGATCCGAGGACGCACGACGAGTAGTGACGATACCGATGTTTGTGTGGAAGGTCCACTGATGCTGCAGGATCATCAAATTCCAGAGGCGAAAGAAACGTCGATGCAGTTTAGAAATATCTGGATGCGGACCCTTGGACGGGCTGATAGCAAGTGACGAAAAACTACTGCCACATGCGCGGATTTTTACTGCTATATCTGAGCGGTGCGTGGGCTGGCTCGTTGTTCGGCCAGCAAGGAACACATGACCCGTTCTTCGACAGAGTTCCTTTCGACCAGTGGCTAGGCGAGGGTAACCAAGCTCACCTCCACTGGGAAGCGATTGTTGGTCGGGCCGAACTTTCGTTTCACCAGCGGCTCATATCCCAGGTAGAGATCACCTTGGATGGCCGGGATTTGGTCAGTCGTCGCGGTAAAGGCGAGTTGGTCTTTCTGGTACAGATCACCGATGCTAAGGGAGCGCGCTACCAGCAACACGGCACTGTTGATCTGACGAGGTTGGATGAGAATGTCAAGGCAATAGATTTGCACTACGCTCAGCGCGAGTTCGTTCTACCTGGAGATTACCAATTAGCTGTCGTGATTCTAGATACGGAAACGAACGAGCACGCGGCGAGCCAGTCACAGTTCAGGGTGATAGCGCCGCGCGATTCACTTAAAGATGCCTGGCAAGATCTGCCACCGATTGAATTTGTTGTAGCCGAGGAATCGCCGGAAAGTTGGTATTTGCCGAGCATTCAGGGGCGGTTGAAATGGGCGACTGCGGTGCGTTCGCCAATTCGACTGAACGTAATACTCAATATATCTCCAGGTTCGCGTCGCACTCCAAGTAGCGGGCTGGCAGGTCTGCTTCCAACACTCAAAGTGATTTCCCAGGCTGAATCTTCTTCGTTAGATGAACACATCGAAGTGCTTGACCTTGCTCGGCAACGTGCGGTGTTCGAACAAAATCAAGCCCATGACCTGGTCTGGCCCAAACTGAAGGCATCCTTAGCAGACGCAAATACCGCGTCGATTGACATTCACTCGCTCTCAGAACAGCGAGAAGAAGCGCAGTTTTTCGTCTCGGAGGTCCGCAAGGTCTTGCGCTCTTCAGCCGAGAAACCTTGCGCCTTGGTTGTGCTCACTAAAGCAGTGTCTTTGGACTCTGGGGAGGATCGAGAGCCAATTTCACTGGAGTCTTTGCCAGATTGTCGAGTTTTCTACATCCGTTACCGAGCGCGGGTTCAAGGAACACCGGCCCTTGCACAAGGGCGCACGGGCGGAAGGGGAAGAGGCGGACGGATGGGTGGTCCGATGGGAGGCGGAAATCGCAATCCGCAGGAAGGAGACGATCAATTGGAATCAACCTTGAAGCCGCTCAAACCCAAAGTGTTTGATGTAGAAACGGCAGAGGAAATGTCCAGGGCGCTATCCGAAATTGAGAAAGGTTTGCTGAAATCTCAGTAGAGATTGGAACGAGCTAGCTGGCAAAAAGATCTTCGATGGTTTTGCCGTCAAGAACGCGAAGAGAAAGATCTTCTAGCTCTTTAACGGATGACTGGTTGAGGCGATCATCCAGCCAGGGTGGGTGGCAGTGGGCCAAAACGCTTGGTGATCAGACGCCGCGAGATTGCTAGGCTTTCGCGATGTATGCCTTCGTTTAGATCCTCTTGACGCCCGTTCTGCAAACCCTTTTCAAGACCCTTGCGGATCGCTGGGCCAATCACATCGTGGTCCATAATGTCATCGAGAATAGGCTTATGTTTAGTCTCGGTTTTAATAAATTCGCCCAGTTTTCCTAAACCCGCAAGGATCATTAGCTTAGAAAGGGCGAGATCTCGTGCCGCAGCCTCCATTTTGGCGATGCTTTCTAAGATACGTCGGATCGTTTCCCGATTATCGCGATGGCGAGCCAGGATGGCAATGATGTTGTCGTTGGCGAAAGGGCTACTGAGGAGAGTTTCCCCATCTAGGTCGCGACTATCAATGAGCAGGTATTGGCAAAAGAAATTCGGCCCGACAAGTTTGTGAGGCATCCTCAGTTCGGCATTTCCGACATAAAGGACATACTGTTCGGGAAAACGCTGGTAGGCGCGGTAAACGCGCAGCGCATGCTCGGCCATGCGGAGCGGCAGGACTAGATCGTTCGAACTTTGGAATTCCAGATTGATTGAGCGGAGCGAGTCGGCGGTCTCGGCCAGCAAGTCGACGCGGGTTTGTTGAACCTCCGGCAATTCGATTTTCAGCCAGCGACCGATTTTCGCGCCGGTGATGCGCTCGAAAATGGAGTTCTCAGGGTACTGCGGCAAGGACTTCAGAACGGTGTCGTAATCGTGCATACTGAAGTAACCACTAAGTCCAGCGGTCCGGAGACTTGATACTTTGAGTTGGCGTTGCGGTTTTGTTCTTGTTAGTGTCTCTGGTGGCAACGCATATTCCCGCGCGGCGCGCAACCCGGATCGAGCCAATAGTTACGTTGCGAATGCACCGCGATACCTTATTAAAGTCAGTGCCGAGGGACAGTTTTGGCGTTTAGCCGCTATATTACATTCGACCGTGAACGATGGAAAGCTTTGCGCGCTTCGACCCCGCTCCTGCTGAGCGAGGAGGATCTCGCTTCCCTGCGCGGCATTAACGACCAGGTTTCGCTCAGTGAAGTGAGCGATATATACGTTCCGCTCTCGCGCTTGTTGAACCTGCATTTCTCCGCAGTACAACATCTATACGACGCGCGTCAGCAATTCTTGGGTTCGAGCGCACCCCAGCGCGTTCCCTACATTATTGGGATCGCTGGCAGCGTCGCCGTGGGAAAGAGCACATTTTCGCGCGTCTTGCGGGCTTCTTTGGCACGCTGGCCAGACCATCGCAAAGTAGATCTCATCACAACCGATGGCTTCCTGTACCCCAATGCGACCCTGGAAGCCCGCGGTCTGATGCACCGCAAGGGATTTCCGGAAAGCTACGATCAGCGTCTGTTGCTGCAATTCTTGACAGATCTCAAAGCGGGCGTGCCGGCAGTATGTGCGCCAGTCTATTCTCATCTACACTATGACATCGTTCCCGGCGCCGTGGCCCGCGTTGAGCAGCCGGACATCCTAATTCTCGAGGGATTGAACGTTTTGCAGTCGCCGCGCGAGGGGCCACGAATGTTCGTGTCCGACTTTTTTGATTTTTCGATCTACATCGACGCTGATGATCAAACCATCGAAATTTGGTACATTCAACGCTTTCTGCGACTCCGCGAAACCGTCTTTAAAAATAAGGATTCCTATTTCCACCGATATTCGCAGTTGAGCGAATCGGATGCGATTCAGACTGCCCGGCGCATTTGGGAAGAGATAAATCTACCCAATCTGCGCGATAACATTGGACCCACGAAAGAAAGAGCTCAACTAGTCCTGGAAAAAGGCGCCAACCACCGGGTAGAGAATATCCTATTGCGGAGGCTTTAAAGCTCGCCGCGGATTCCGTCGAAAGGTCTGTAGCCGAGATCCGCGTGTTCTCTCAAATTAATACCAGCAAAATCCGCCGAAAAATCAAAGTGATCGGAAGCGTGCTGATTGTTGCGCCAATTCTTATGGTATGCGCGGCAGGTTTTCTGGTCCTGCATAGGATTAACCAGACGGCAATCCTCGAGGGCATAACGGCTTCGAGCGAGAAATTGACAAATCTGACACAGAGTCTGGTTGAGTTTTGCCGGAATTATCACCGTCAGACGGTAGAAAAATTGAGAAGCGGACGAACAATACTTGATGCCGCCGGCGAAATCAGTCTTGATCCGGAAAAACGAGTGAAATGGCGCGCCCGTAACGAACTCACCGGCGATGTGACCTTTGTGAAGCTACCCGCACTGAGAGTGGGTAAAATGGACTTCCTCCCGGTCCCCGATTTTACCCACCCGGCTCCCGTTGTCGATGGAATTCAACTGGCGCAAGGAATTCCGGCCACAATTCTACAGCGTATGAACGAGCGCGGCGACATGCTGCGCATTTGCACAAGCGTCAAAACCGAGACAGGCGACCGGGATATAGGAGCATACATGTCGGTAGATAGCACAGACATCACCGTACGGGATGCCCTAAGAGAAGTTCTTGGCGGCAGGTCCTACGTGTGCAGAAGGTCAATCTCCAAAACCAGTTTCTTCGCTCTGTTTGATCCGTTGAAAGACCGAGCAGGAAACGTGATAGGTATGCTTTATAGCACTCTAGAAGAGGACCAAGTCAGCACAAAAATCCGCAGCGTGGCGGCGAGCAACACAAGATTGCCCGAAGCAGAGCTTTTTGCTTTTCAGGCAAGTGGCAACGAACGCGGAACCGCATTCATCGCGGGGGACAAGCGGCTGGAAGGCCACAATCTATGGGCCGAAAGAGACTCATCGGGCCGGCCATACGTACAGGAAATTTGTTCGCGGGCTCTGGCAACAATTCCCGGAGAAGTTATCGAGTACAAATATCAAAAAGCAGAGCAGATTGGCAGAATGCCCAGAACGATGATCTCGCGCTTCGCCTATGTTCCCGAACTGGATTGGGTGGTGGGTTACGAACAGCCAGAGTCTCAGTCTCTGGCTGGCCTCTCGCCCACTCAAGGATTGGCCATTTGGGGAATGTGGCTCATGTTTGGCGCCGGAGTGGCAGGATCATGGATTGCCCTTCAAATCTGGCTAGAGTACTCGGATTTCTTGGCAAGAAAGCTCATTTCCCGGTTAAGCGATCTCCGGAAGAATGCAAGGCAGTTGAGCGTGATCGCCGCCGAACTCGCTGTAACAAAACGGGGAGAGGAAGGGAATGTAATTGTGATCGACACGGCGGCAGGAGATGTACTCCGAAAATCTCAACAGACGACGGTCGAAATCAATCTGGCTATCAGCCACCTACACGCATCGAGACATTCTTTCAACACGGTTATTGATGCTATCGATCAAATTGCGTTTGCAGCGAACATGCTGGCGGCAAATGCGGCTATTGAAGGAAGTCAAGCGGGCGAGGATGTTAGTGGGATTGCAGGCGTCGCAGAAGAATTGCGCAGATTAGCCGAGCGCTGTCGCGCAGCTGCACACTCGACTGAAGAAGAACTAGAGCAATCGTGGGTTGAGTTGGAAAGAGGAAACGAGGAAGTTAGGACGCTCCTCAGCAGCCTACGCCCCACTATTAACGGCCCTCAGGCTCCTGTGATCCAACAAGCTGAGAGCCTACGTCAACTGGCGCAGCGTGTCGGCAGGTCAATTGAACTCATCGGTGAAGACTTATGCGCTGAAGTGGTGGTCGAAGATAATGAGGAGGGGAACCTCTAATGTTCGACTGCGGCGCTCACCAAATCATGTAGCTTTTGTAGCCCAGCCTTGATATCTTTGCCGAGATGCACACGCAGAGCACGGCGCTTCCGGTCCGCTAGAACCTGAAAGTCGCCCCGCGCTTGTGCCGCCTTCACAACGCCAAATGTGTACTTTTGCTGCGGAACAGCCAAATCGTCCGCTTCGTCGCACGTGATTTGCAAAAAAACTCCAGAGTTGGGTCCGCCCTTGTACGCTTGGCCTGTGCTGTGGAGGAACCGTGGACCGAAGCCGAGCACTGTCGCCACCTGTTTCGCTTTAAGGATCTTCTTCCGGATCTCCTGTAACGAGTCGTGGTGTTCAGGGAACATCGGCAGGTAGGCGAGCAGGCCGAAGTAGTCGCCCGTCTTTACGCGGTCCAAATGTTTGCGAATTACACCGCCCAAGGTAGGCGAGTTCCCAGTTAAGAGCGCGTCGGAGTTGGCTTTGTCGGTGAAAAGCTTTATTCCATCCTGTTCTAGAACTGGCGTCTCGGCTGGCAAGGAGCCACTGGTCTCAAAGCCAGTCGTCAGCTCGCGAGTGACAATCTTGCTTGCTTCCACATCCGGTTGGTTGAAGGGATTAATGCCTATTAAGGAACCGGCTACGGCAGTGGCAATCTCCCATTGAAAGAAAGTCTGGCCCAAATCGTAGAGTTCTTTCAAGACGATGCGGACTACCGGCTGCCCAGCCTTTTCAAGTGCCGCGATCGCAGGTTCCTGCGGGTCGGCATCCGGGGCGAAGTTGATGTAAACAAAAACGCGATCCTTGCCGTAACCAGCTGGTTCGAGCAGCGGCTCACGATCGACTGGAATTAGGCCAAGCCCTTGTTTGCCGGTGGACTCCGCCAACAGTTGCTCAAGCCACGCACCCAGATCGAAAATTGACGGCGAACAAACCAGCGTAACTTTGTCGCGTCCTAACTTTACGGCAGCCGCGCCAAGAATCGTCCCCAGCGAAACACCCGGATTGTGTCCTGAGGCCGGGTGTTTACAGGCCTCCACCATTAGCCGTGTTCGCTTCAGAAATTTCTCGGTATCCAAGCCCATACCAGCGTGGGGAACCAAGCCAAAATCGGAAAGCGCCGAATAGCGTCCGCCAATACTGGCCACACCATGATAAAGCCGCCGAAATCCTAGGCTTTTAGCCGCTCCCTCCAGTTTTGAGCCCGGATCGGTGACGGCTATAAAATGCTGCCCCGCGCGGTCGCCCACAACTTTCTGCGTCTCTTCGTAAAAGTACTGCATGTAAATATTCGGCTCCAGGGTAGTGCCGGATTTACTCGAAACGCAAAAAAGAGTCCGCGCTGGATCAATCCTCGCCCGCAACGCACGGATCTGAGCAGGGTCGGTTGAATCCAGCACCAGCAACTCCGGCCACTTGGCTTGCTTGCCAAAGGTCATGCCGAACACTTCGGGGCAAAGGCTTGAGCCACCCATGCCCAATAGAAGCAGGTGTGAAAAGCCATCTTCCGCGATCTCGGCCGCCAAAGCTTTAAATCGGGAAACACCGGCTAGTTGCTGATCAACGATTTCAAGCCATCCAAGCCACTGGCTTTCATCGGTGTTAGTCCACAGCGAAGCATCCTCGCTCCAAAGACGCGCGGTCGAGCCGGCAGAATCCCATGCCTGACGCGTACCTTCCACAGCCGTCGCTAAGTCCGGCGGCAGCGATGCAGTGAAACTACTTATTTCCAGAGTCTTTTGCGCGTTCGCGGAACTCATTTCTTTCAATACCCTTCACCTTCTCGAGGCGGCGAACATGACGCTCTTCCCCACTAAAATTCGCAGCCAAGAACGCGGTGACGGCATCCTCAGCTAGCATCGGGCCAATAATGCGCGCCCCCAGTACCAGAACATTCATATCGTCGTGCTCTACGCCTTGGTGCGCTGAATAGTGATCGTGGCAGAGGCCGGCGCGAATGCCATTAAACTTGTTAGCGGCTACGGATACACCTACTCCGCTTCCACAAACCAGAATGCCGCGCTCGACGGCCCCAGACATTATGTCTTGCGCCACTAGAATGGCGTAGTCCGGATAGTCGTCCGGCTTACTGGGATCGAACGTGCCTATGTCGTGGACCTCATGGCCGAGAGACTTAATAAACTCGACCAAGCGAGTCTTCATTTCATAACCGGCGTGATCGGCACCGATGGATATTTTCATTTCTTAGACCTTGGGCGAGGTTAGTTTGTAACTCACCACTTAAATAGGTTAGCGCTACGGAATGAAGGTTTCGTGAAGTGAGAGTAAAAGCGGGCCAACATCGAGCGCCCAACTTTGTTGGTCCGTTCACAAATTCAAAGGCCAGCAAACGATATGGCAACACTATTCGAAAGCGATGCAACCACCTCGGCCAGCAGATCGTGCGAGCGCAATCTTTCAGACTGCTCGTAAGTATCGGTAACTGCGAAAATCTCCTGGACTCCGGCCCGTTCAACAAAGTCAGCTAGTTTTCTGAGGACGGTTTCTGGACTCCCGACAATCGCCCGGCGCAGGCGCGCATTAACAGCCTCTGCTTCAGCGGGAGTCCACAGCCCCTCCATGGAATCCACCGGCGGCTTCAGCTCTACTGGGAGATTGCGGATCAAAGAGAGAAAGCGCTGCTGCGCTGTCGTGAGCAAACGATCGGCTTCGGCATCGGTCGGAGCGACGATGATCGGAAGAGCGGCCATCGCGTACGGTTCCGGATATATCGCGTTTGGCTGGAACGCCCGCCGATAGACTTGCAGCGCGGGGAAAAGGAAATCCGGGGCGAAATGCGCGGCGAACGCAAAAGGCAGCCCCAAATATCCAGCAAGTTGCGCGCTATAGTCGGATGAGCCGAGCAGCGTAATCGGCACGTTGGTGTTCTGACCGGGCACCGCATAAACTCGTTGTCCCGGGTCGGGCGCACCTAGGTAGTCTTGCAGTTCCTGCAGCAACGCTGGAAAATCTTCGACATTGGCATTTAAATCTCGGCGCAGGGCGAGCATGGTGGCGCGATCCGAACCTGGAGCACGGCCAAGGCCCAGATCGATGCGGTCGGGAAAAATTGACGCCAGAGTGCCGAACTGTTCAGCAACCACAAGCGGCGCGTGATTCGGCAACATCACTCCGCCCGAACCCACGCGAATTGTCTGGGTCGCGTTTGCGATGTGAGCAATCAGCACTGCTGTTGCCGAGCACGCAAGACCTCGCATGGAGTGGTGTTCAGCAAGCCAGTAGCGCTTATATCCAAGCTTCTCCACGTGCTGGGCAGTCTTAACACTGCGGGAAATCGCAATTCCCACAGGCTCTCCTGAACGCATTGGAACCAAATCCAGAACCGAAACATCGAGGGGCGTCACCCCTATGGGATGATTCCAGCTCAGGAAAAGAATCGCCGCATAACTAAAGATGCATTCAAACCGCCGAACGCAAATGTATTAGATATCGCAGTCTCAATCGGAGCACAAAGCGCTTCGGAATGAATAACGCGGATCGGGCACGTTGGATCGATAGACGTAATATTGGCGGTCGGCGGTACGACGCCATGCTGGAGCGCCAATAGAGTTGCCACCGCCTCCACAGCCCCAGCCGCGCCCAGCGTGTGCCCATGCATCGACTTGGTTGAACTAACCGGCACCGTATCCGCCTTCGTACCAAACACGGCACGAATCGCCTGGCTTTCTGTTACGTCATTCGTCAGCGTGCCGGTACCGTGAGCGTTAATGTAGTCAATCACATCTGGCGAAACTCCCGCATCCTGGAGCGCCCACTTGATCGCGTTCGATGGCCCATCAACGCAGGGCTGAGTGATGTGGTGAGCATCCGAACTCATCCCGAAGCCCACGATTTCGCCCAATATTCGCCCACCGCGCGCCAGCGCGTGCTCCCAGTTCTCCAGAACTAGCATTCCAGCGCCTTCGCCCAGTGATAAGCCGCGACGCTCCGGCGAAAAAGGCTTGCACGGTTCTGGACTCACTACCCGCATCGCCTCCCAAGCGCGCAATAAACCTTCGGCGAACACTGCTTCGCTTCCCCCCGCGATCGCAGCGGTGAGCTGTCCGCTGCGAACCATCCAAAACGCTTGGCCAATCGAATGATTTGAAGAGGAGCAAGCGGTTGAGACAGTGTA
>Ga0182012_10004057_pt1 | contig 15428 bp, 14 predicted proteins | sample 612S2SmetaG_FD_120486 | JGI IMG/M metagenome (GOLD analysis project Ga0182012, IMG submission 120486) | Permafrost microbial communities from Stordalen Mire, Sweden - 612S2S metaG | ecosystem: Environmental > Terrestrial > Soil > Wetlands > Permafrost | place: Sweden: Stordalen | collected...
CGTCCTCGTCTCGATGAGTACGAAGGCGGCGAGCAGCACCACCGAGAGACCGAGCGGGACGAGCGTGCTCGTCGCGGTCCAACTGTGACTCGCGACGTTGGACAGTCCATAGACCAGCGACAACATGCCGCCCGTCGCGGTCAAGGCGCCGGGCATATCGAGGTGACCAGTGGTCGTCGTCGATTCGTTCAGCGCGCGAGGCGCGAGAAAGAGGATGAGCGCGGCGATGGGCACATTGACGAAGAAGATCCAGCGCCACGACACGAGGTCGACCAAGAGACCGCCGAGGAGCAGACCGGCTGCACCGCCACCACCGGCCATCGCGGCGTAGACGCCCATGGCCCGGTTGCGCAGTGGTCCCTCTGGGAAGTTCGTCGCGATGAGCGACAGCGCGGTCGGTGCGGCGATCGCGCCTCCGACTCCCTGCATCGCTCTCGTGATGATGAGCCAGAGATCGGTCGTGGCGAACCCTCCGAGGAGCGAGGCGACGGCGAAGATCCCGATGCCGATCATGAACATCCTGCGCTTGCCGAAAAGGTCGCCGGTACGTCCACCGAAGAGCAGCAGCCCACCGAAGGTGAGCGCGTACGCGGTGACGAGCCATTCGAGGTTGTCAACGGAGAAGTTGAGGCTCCGATGGATGGTCGGTAGGGCTACGTTGACGATCGTTGCGTCGAGCACGATCATGAGCTGGGCTCCGGCGATGACCGCGAGTGCGAGGCCTAGATGCTTTCCTTCGGTGTTGCTGCCGGTCAGTTCCGGTGTTTCGGTGGTGGTCATGGGGTTTCCTTCGTGGTGGGGGACTGGGGAGGGGTTACTTTGAGGCGGTGGCGAGGGGGAGGATGACGTCGCGTCGCACTTGCCTTGCGAAATCGGCATCCGGTAATTCGCCGGTGATGAGAACTTGTTGAATCAAGAGGGCGGGGAACAGCGAAACGAGTAGATCGAGATTGCACTCGCGAGCGACCTCGCCGCGCTCGACGGCTCGTTCGAACAGCGTGCGCATTGCATTCATCCGAGGTTCGATCATGCGCTCACGAAAGACCTCACGTATCTCGGCGTCGTGGGCGAGCGCGGTGATCAGTCCCAACATGATCTTCGCGTTGAAGCTGTTTTCCGGACTACAAAAACCTTCACTGATCGCTTCGAGATCACCGGCGAGCGAGCCGGTGTCCGGTTCAGCCTTCGAACCCTTTGATCGATGGAGCGCGTCGACGACCAACGCCGCTTTGCCGGGCCACCGCCGATAGATCGTCGCCTTGCTGGCGTGCGCGCGAGCGGCGACGGCGTCCATGGTCAGGTTGTCGTAGCCAATCTCAGCGAGCAGGTCAAGGGTTGCCTGGCAGATCGCGACATCGCGACTGGCGTCCAGGGCGCGGCCCTGATGGGCGACGTCGTGACCAGCACCCATGCGTTCGCTCTGTTCGATGATCTCAGTTGTGTCCATGATGTTGGTCTCTCGTCGCCCTTGCTGTACTGAACTGTATCGTACACCTTAACTGTACGAAACCGTACAGTATTTCAAGTGAATGCAGAAACTCCTGATGAAAGGGTTTTGCTGAGTGAGCAGGCGTCCTGAACCGTCGCTGAGTACGAGTCTATGGGTCACGTGAGCACATCGTTTGGTGCGAGGGATTTAGATGGCCCTCATCTTGTTGTTGCGTGCGTCGTGGGTGAGTTCAGCGAGACCGAGCTTCTCTAAGAGTGGTGGCAGGTACATGCCGAAGCGTCCGCGGTAGCCCTTTCGAAGTCCGTACCAACCCTTCACGGGATTCTTGTCCGATCGCCCCCACGCTTCGACGGTGCCGTCGGCGGCCGGCTTGTTCTCGTCAGCGGCTCCCAGTGCCACCCAGTCGCCCTGCTGCACGAGCCAGGCGTGCAGGTCCTTCACGGCCGACAGGTGGTACTTGAGGGTGGTCGATCCCACGACGCACACGAGGGCGGGTGGATCTGCGTCCTTGTCCTCGTACATCTCGTAGGTGGACGACCCCGGTGGCGTCGTCAGCTTCCACGGCTGTTCCTTCGTTCCTTCGGCCACTGTCTCTCCTTTACCTAGATGTTGACGCTTGCGTGCTTTAGCTCGCGAGGCGACCGCGCAATGTCGTCACGCCGTCGCCCGTTAGTGTCGTCGCGAGCGGCCGGGTCGCCATTGCCATGAGGAGGGCGACGAGAGGACCGCGAACCTCTGGTCCCGACCCGAAGGTCCAGTCGACGTCGGTCGCTTTGAGGGTAAGTCCGGTAATCGCCTTCTTCGCCCGCACCGGGAAGTTCGATCCCTTGAACATCTCCAGACAGGCCAATTTGGCCTCCGTCGATGAATCGTCGTCGATCCCGAGGGGCTGGCGAATGTCGTTACCGTGCACGACGACTTCGCCGAGCATGGCCATCGTGGCGGCCGGGGGCTTGTTGGTGGTCGTCGTGCTCGCGCGAATTCGCTCAATGATCTCTTTGGGCGCCAACTTGGCGGACGCGTGCGCCTGGTCGTCCATCATGACGTTGAAACGAAGTCCACTCGCCAAGAGACCACGAAAGAACTTCGACGTCGACTGCTCGCCGGCGTTCATCATGTGGGCCGCGACCATCTGCACGTTCCAGCCCTTACAGAGTGTGTCCATCGTCCACTGCTCGGAGGAGAGCCCGTCCAACATGTCCGCCACCCGAGATCGTTCGGCGTGGATCAAGGCCCAGGTGTCGGCGTCGCTCACGAGCGCTCTTCTCGACTGAGCAGGGGACCGGGGTCGCCACCAGTGGCCGTGACCGCGAGGCGGTCCAGCAGCGTCGTCCAGCCCTGGGTGTGGTCGGTGATGGCGTCGTCGGGCAGACCACTGTGTACGAGTCGCACCCGCGTCTCGTCGCCTTCAGGAGTGAGCGTGATCGCCACCTTCGTGGAACCGGCCGGAATCGGGTGATCGGGCTGGTCCCACCCGAAGGTGAAGACGAGCTTCTCGTCGGGCACGACCTCGATGAATTCACCGAGCGCGGGATGATTGCCCAGGACCGAGACCTTGTAGATGCCACCGGGTTGGAGGTCGTACTGCGCGTCGGTGCCGATCCATGATTGGTTCTCGGGATCGGTCAGCAGTTCGAAGATCGTGGACGGGTCCGCCTTTATGAGTACTTCGCACGTCAATTCAGCCATCGCTTGCATCCTTCTTCCTCTGGGCCGCTTCCGCGGCACTCTTCAAACGGCTCAGTCCTCCCGACCAGTACTGATCGAGGGACGTGCGTAGGTCCTGAATCTCTTTCACGTTGGCGCGGTAGAGGCGGCGATTCGCGTCGCGTCGTTCGCAGACCAAGTTGGCGTTGCGCAGTACGCCGAGATGCTGGGAGATCGCCGAGCGGGTCACGTCGTGAAAGTGTGACGCGATGTCGGATGCGGGCAGTTCCTTCGACCACACCAGTCGAAGGATCTCGCGTCGTCGCGGGTCGGCGATGGCTTTGAGGGCGACGTCCATCCGGACAGTGTAAGCGAATACTTACGTAAGGCGCAACTGAAATACTGGGATCCTGACGCCGATTGCTGTGATTGCGGCGACGCAGGTGGTCAATCGCCGCGCCGCGCCGGTTTCATCGAGGCCAAGGCATGACCACTCACGAGTTGCACGATGCGGTCCCAGAAGATCGGTGCGAGGTCGTGGCCCATGCCCGCGATTTCTACGAAGCGCGCGCCGGGGATGCACTGCGCCGTGCGAACACCACCGCTGATGTCAATCAACGTGTCGGCGTCGCCGTGCAGCACCAGAGCCGGTACGTGCACCGAGCGAAGTGCCTCGCTTCGACTACCCGACGCGATGATGGCGGACAGCTGACGCGCGACGCCGCGGGGACTGAAACTTCGATCGAAGGCGTCACCGATACGCTGCGCACTGCGTGCAGCGTCGTACTGGTTCGGACTGGTGTAGAGACGTTCGAGCGCTTGGCTGTTCGCGATGACCGACGCCCGATCGGTTCCCGGCGGCGCATAGAAGAGAGCCGCCACCTCGGCACTCGACTGGCCGACCTCCGGGTCGCCAGTCGTCGACATGATCGAAGTCATCGAGCGGAGCCGCTGGGGATGGTCGATGGCCAGCTGCTGGACGATCATCCCGCCCATGGACATGCCCATCACGTGGGCTTTGGGGATCGCCAGCGCGTCGAGCACGGCCACCGCGTCGTTGGCCATGTCGGAGAGTCGATACGGCACGTCGGGCGCTTTGCCACTTCGCAGGGCGCGAACGACGTCGGCGACCCGCGGCGTGAAGTCGTCCAGCTTGGTGGAGAGCCCGACGTCACGGTTGTCGAAGCGCACGACGAAGAACCCTCGGTCCACGAACTTCTCGGCGAGGGCCGCGTCGAAGTTGATGCACTGGCTGCCCAGACCGTTCACGACGAGGAGGGTCTCCTTGCTCGCGTCGCCGAACGTCTCGTAGTAGAGCTCGACGTCGCCGTTCGTGGCGACTCCGTTCGTGGCGACTCCGTTCGTGCTCTCCCTCATTCGAAGACGAGACAGCCGTCGTCGAGGTCGACGAGGGGCAGTTCGTCGCGCTCGGCCCAATAGTCCTGGGTGTGGCGCCACTCGGGACGATCGAGCCGTTTCGGCATCAAGTGCATGGACCGCATGAGGTAACCGGGATTGAAGTACTCGGTGTCGATCCACTCCAGTGGTGTGTCGTTCGCCTCGTCGGGGCGTAGTCGCGGCGTCACGCGCGTCGCACCGAGTTCGTCCATGTGCGCGAGCATTCGACAGGTGAAGTCACTGACCAGGTCGACGCGTAGGGTCCAACTCGCCCGGAAGTAGCCAAAGATCCACACGAGGTTCGGCACGCCCGAGAACATCATCCCTCGGTAGGTGACGGTGTCGGCGAAGTCAAGGGGCGTGCCATCGATCGAGAACGAGATGTCGCCGAGCACGCTCAAGTGAAATCCCGTGGCGGTCACGATGATGTCGGCCTTGAGTTCCGCCCCGGACTTGAGCAGCACACCTTCTTCGGTGAACGTCTCGATCTCGTCGGTCACCATCGTGGCCTGACCGGCACTGATGGCCTTGAACATGTCGCCGTCGGGGAGGAACGCGATGCGTTGGCGCCACGGCATGTAGCGCGGCGTGAAGTGCGTCTCGACGTCGTACCCCTCGGGTAGCGCGGCGCGCACTAGATCGATGAGCGCCTCTTTGGCGAACTCGGGCTCCTCGAGCGCCAGTTGCGTGAGCGCACGGAGGTTGAAGAGATTCTCGCGGCGCACGATGTCGTGCACCCACTCCTCGGGCACGTCGAGTTCGCGCAGGTGGTCGGCCAACAGGTTGCGATTCTCGCCGGTGAAGAAGTACGTGGGGGAGCGCTGCAGCACGGTCACGTGCTTGGCGTCGCCGCCGATGGCGGGCACGAGCGTCGCCGCGGTCGCGCCCGATCCGATCACGATGATTTCTTTGTCCTTGTAGTCGAGGTCGTCGGGCCACGTTTGGGGATGGACGATGCGCCCCTTGAACTGATTCATGCCGGGCCACTCCGGGGTGTAGCCCTCGTTGTGTCGGTAGTAGCCCTGGCACATCCACAGGAAGTTCGTCGTGAAGAGCGCGGCGTCCCCGTTCGCCCGTCGCGCGGTGACGGTCCAGAGACTGTTCGCACTGTCCCAGCTCGCGGACTCGATGTGATGTCCGTAACGGATATAGCGATCGAGATGATTCTCTTCAATCACCTCACCGAGGTACTTCTGAATCTCCGCGGCCGTCGCGATCGGCGCACTCGTCCAGGGCTTGAACCGGTAGCCAAAGGTATAGAGATCGCTGTCGGAGCGGATCCCGGGGTAGCGGTGCGTCTTCCAGGTGCCACCGAAGTGGTCCATCGCTTCGAGCATGACGAAACTTCGTTCGGGGTTCTGGTTGAGCAGGTGGTAGGCCGATCCGATTCCCGAGATGCCCGCGCCCACGATGAGAACGTCGAAGTACTCCGTCGTGACGGCGCTCTCTTTGTCTTGTTGAACGGCGGTGCTCATGAGACCTCCTCGTCACGTGCGACTTCGAGTGATCGACACTCGCAATCGATGAAATCTTCTCAACCTTTGGACATTAGACCGCTGCGCGCCGACGAACAGTGTGGACTCTGTCGCCGCGACGTCACGCGAAGAGCACCGAATTGCCAAGGGCGCGGCGTTACTGTTTCTAGGTCGATCACAACGCGACGAAAGAGGATGTCATGAAGGCAGCGGTCTATTACGAGAATGGCGGACCGAGCGTGTTTCGCTACGAGGACGTGCCGGACCCCGTGCCCGGCCCGAGCGAGATGCTCATCGCCGTCGAGGCCGTCAGCATCGAGGGCGGTGACACGCTGAATCGTCTCGCGGGCCCCCTCGTCAGTGTGCCCCACGTGGTGGGGTACCAGAACGCGGGCACCGTGGTGAGCGTGGGTCCCGACGTCACCGGTTTCAGTGTCGGCGATCGCGTCGTGACCTTGGCCTTCCACGGTTCGCACGCCTCTATGCGAACAGCGCACCCGCTCACGACCTGGAAGATCCCTGACGGCCTCGCGACCGAGGTGGCGGCCTGCGTGCCCGTCGCCTACGGCACGGCCCACGACAGTCTCTTCGAGTTCGCGCGACTCGTCCCGGGTGAGACGGTGTTGATCCACGCCGGCGCCGGTGGCGTCGGACTGGCCGCCATTCAGATGGCGAAGAAGGCCGGCGCGAGGGTGTTCGCCACGGCGTCGAGCAGTGAACGGCTCGCGCGTCTTCGAGAATTCGGTCTCGACGAGGGCATCAACTACAAGGAGATGGACTTCGTCGCGGAGGTGCGAGCACTGACCAACAATCAGGGTGTGAACGTCATCTTGGAATCGGTCGGCGGCACCAACCTCCAAAAGAGTCTCACCGCCCTGTCGTATCGCGGCCGTTGCGTCACCTTCGGCAACGCCGGGCGCGAGGAACCGTTGTCCATCGACACGTCGAACCTCGGCACCCAGAATCAGAGTCTCATTGGGTACTTCCTCGGACCAGAGCTGTTCGTCGGTCCGCGCGCCTACCAGATGATCGAAAACCTGCTCGTCGACGTCGCCGCGGGGGACCTACGAGTAGAGATCGATCGCACGTTCTCGCTCGAAGAGGCCGAGGAGGCGCACGAGTTCATCGAGAGTCGTCAGGCCTTCGGCCGGGTGGTGCTGATCCCCTAGGAATCGGTTAGCTCGGTGTGTCCTCGGAGGCACTCAGTTCGCCGTTCTCGGCCTCGTAGGCCTTGAGGGTCTCGATGTACTTCTCGATGTCGGCGTCGGTCGTCGACGGTGCGCGATTCTGGGTCTGGAGGTAGGCGGCGAGTCCGAGTTGGCGAAGCACGCCGTCAGCGCCGCGCTTGGCCTGCATCTCGCCGACCTTCGCCTGGCCCTTGGCGGCGGCGTCCTTGGCTGCTGATGCCGCGGAGGCAGCTTGTTCCTTCACCTTGTCCATGAATCCCATGAGGTCTCCTTCACTCGTCTCTACAGCCACGATACATCGGGCGCCTCGTCCTTCGCCCGCGGCTGTTGCGTTCTGCCAGCAAGTAACCGCCGTGACGTCATCGCGGAGAAACGGCGCGTGAGGATTTGGTCGCTTCGAACACCGGACTTACAATTGAGTCGTACCAGGCGCCGTTGTCACCCTCTCGAGCGCTCAACCACCTGGACTGAGCGTAAGGATCGTGGTCATGAGTGTTCCCAGTGCCTCCTATTCAGTAACGATGCGTGTGCTGCTCGAGAGTCACTCTCGAATCGGCGCGGTCACGACGGCCGTGGGCGACGCCGGGGGAGCGGTCACCGCACTCGACGTCGTCGATCCCAATGGTCGCGGGATGACGATCGACTTGACCTGCAACGCGGTCGACGAGGGCCACTCTGAGCTGCTGCGCGCCGCCGTTGAGGTGCTCGATGGCGCACGAGTCATCGCCATGAGCGACCGGACATTCCTCTTGCACTTGGGTGGCACGATTTCGGTCGAGCCCAAGGTGTCGCTCAAGACGCGCGACGACCTCTCCATGGCCTACACCCCGGGCGTGGCTCGAATCTCCATGGCGATCGCGAAGGACCCGTCGGCCGCGCGCAAGTTGACCATCAAGCGCAACACGGTCGCCGTCGTGACCGACGGCTCGGCCGTCCTCGGACTCGGCAACATCGGCCCCGAAGCGGCGCTGCCGGTGATGGAGGGCAAGGCGCTGCTCTTTAAGCGCTTCGCCGACATCGACGCGTGGCCGGTCTGCTTGGCGACCCAGGACGTCGACGAGATCGTTCGCATCGTCCAGTGCATCGCTCCGGTGTACGGAGGGATCAACCTAGAGGACATCTCGGCGCCACGCTGCTTCGAGATTGAGCGACGTCTTCGCGACCTCCTCGACATCCCGGTCTTTCACGATGACCAGCACGGCACGGCCATCGTCGTGTTCGCCGCGCTGCTCAACGCGTTGCGCGTCGTGGGCAAGGAGATGAAGGACGTGCGCGTGGTCGTCCTCGGCGTCGGCGCGGCCGGTGTCGCGATCTCCAAACTGCTCTTGAAGGAGGGCGTCGGCGACGTCATCGGGGTCAATCGTGGCGGCATCATCTCGCCCGACGACGAGAAGCTCGACGAGGAGCGACGCTGGCTCGCGAGGCACACCAACAACGAGCGCCGATCGGGCTCGCTCGACGACGCCATGGCCGGCGCGGACGTGTTCATCGGCGTCTCGGGATCGAATCTCGTGCACGAGGAGCAGCTCAAGCTCATGGCGCCAGACTCGATCATCTTCGCCTTGGCCAACCCCGACCCCGAGGTCGACCCCGTCCTCGCGCGCCGCTACGCCGCCGTGGTGGCGACCGGACGAAGTGACGAGCCCAACCAGATCAACAACGTGCTCGCCTTCCCCGGGATCTTCCGCGGGATGCTCAACGCCAGTGCGAAGCAGGTCACCGAGGAGATCGAGATCGCCGCGGGGCGCGCCATCGCCGACGTCGTGACGCCCGGTGAACTCTCGGCCGACTACATCGTGCCGACCGTCTTCAATCCATTGGTCGTCACCGCCGTCACGAGTGCCGTCGAACGACTCTGCGGCACCGCGCGCTGAACGTCGAACCTCGCCTAGGTCCTCACTAGAGCGTCGTTACACTCAAGTCAATGCTCGAACGATGGACTCGGGCGGTGGTCCGCTATCGCGCCGTCGTCATTGCTGCGTGGATCGTGGTCGTCCTCCTGGGGTCTCTATCGGCGACCCGACTGCCCGACCTACTGACGACGTCGCTCTCAGTGCCCGGCACCGGCTCCACGCAGGCCAACACCATTCTGTCGCGACACTTTGGCGAGAACGTCGAAGGGACCTTCACGGTCGTCGTCGCCTTCAAGAACGCCACGACCTCGAGGCTCGACGCCATGCAACACGACATTGCGAATGCGGCGGTCGAGATCCCCACGGGCAAGGTGATCGAGCAAAAGGCCATCGCCGGCGTGCTCTACGCCGACGTGAGTACGTCGCTCAACCTCCTCAAGGCCTCGGACCAGACCGCACACCTTCGAGCAGCGTTGAGAGAGCAGGGACTCGCCTCCGCGCTGGTCACCGGTCCGCCAGCCCTCAACCACGACATCGCGCCGGTGCTCGCCTCGGATCTCCGGTTCGGCGAGCTGTTGGCGGGCCTGCTCGCGTTGCTCTTGTTGATTGGCGTGCTCGGTCTCTGCTGGGCCGTGGTGGTGCCGTTTCTGGTCGCCGCGTCGACGACCGCGGCGGCGATCGGCGTGGTGTTTCTCCTGGCCCATCACTTCTTGATGGTGCTCTACATTCCCAACGTCGTCGAGCTCTTCGGGCTGGGGCTCGCCATTGACTACTCACTATTGATCCTGCATCGCTACCGAAGTGAGGTCGGGGTCGACGGTGTCGATTCCGAGGACGCGATCGTGGCGACCATGGCGACGGCGGGACGAACCATCGTGCTGTCGGGGCTGACCGTGGCCATCGGCGTGGCGACGTTGTTGTTGGTGCCGGTGCCCTTCGTGCGCTCGCTGGGCGCCGCCGGTCTCGTCGTCCCGGTCGTCGCGGTCCTCGCCGCCCTCACCTTGCAACCGGCGATCCTCTCGTTACTCGGGCGACGCGGCGTGCGACCAGTCGGCGTGCGAGGTCTCTTTCAACGCGACAACGGCAACGGCGCCTGGGCCCGCATCACGAGACGAGTCGTTCGTCGACCGGTGACCGTGATGCTCAGCGCCCTCGCCCTACTGCTCTTGCTCATGACCTCGGCGCTCTGGCTGCAGCTCACCCCGGGATCGGTCGTCGCGGTGCCCCAGAACCTGCAGTCGACGCGGGCCCTGTCGCTCGTGAGTACGCGGGTCGGGCCCGGCCTCATCACGCCCAACGAGATCGTCATCGACCTCGGGCACGCGCACCTGGCGAACACCCCGGCGCTCGCCGCCGATCGACTCGCGCTGGCGAAAGCCGTCCTGCACAATCCGGAGGTCTTCGCCGTCGCGATCGACACCAAGTCACCCTTCGTCGACGCCACTGGACGCTACGAACAGATCTTCGTGATCGGTCGTCACGAGTTCGGGGCCGAAGCATCCCAGCAGTTCGTGCGCGAACTGCGCGACGACTACATCGCTCGGGCCCATTTCCCGCCGGGGACCAAGATCTACCTCGGCGGCGCGCCCGCCCAGGGAGTCGATTTCCTCACCTCGGTGTACGGCGCGTTCCCGTGGATCGTCCTGCTGGCGTTGATGTTGGCGTACCTCGTCCTGGTCCGCGCCTTTCGATCGATCGTGTTGCCACTGCTCGCCGTGGTGCTCGACCTCTTGTCGGTCGGCGCGGCGTACGGCGTACTCGTGCTGGTCTTTCGCTTCGGCGTGCTGTCGTCGGTCTTGGGTACGTACAAGGTCAGCCAGATCGAGGGCTGGGTTCCGGTCTTCCTCTTCGCCACGTTGTTCGGCCTCTCCATGGACTACGAGGTCTTCATCGTGTCGCGCATCCGAGAGGCCTTCAGCCACGGGGCCCAAAGCACCGACGCCATCGTCGACGGCATGGCCAACACCGGCGGCGTCGTCACCGCGGCGGCCGTCATCATGGTCGGCGCGCTCTGTGGTCTCGTCTTTGGTCACGTGGCGGGACTGCAGGAACTGGGCGTCGGTTTGAGTGCCGGCGTGCTGATCGACGCGACGATCGTGCGTGGGCTGTTGCTGCCGAGCGTCATGACGTTGCTCGGTCGTGCGAACTGGTGGCTGCCGAGCCGTCACGGCGCAGCGGCGCCGGAGCCTTGAGACGCAACAACGCCTCGCCCCCCACGTAGGGGAACGAGGCGTTGTGGCGCAGGGGAGGCGTTACTTGACGATTCGAATCGCGAAGTGGACGGTCGGGACCTGGTAGCCGAGCGCCAAGCCCGGGTAGTCACGGCTCGACGACAGCACCGGCACCATGCCGTAGGGCGTGCTGGCGAACGATGGCGACAGTGAGTACAGCATGGGGAACAGGTCGATGACGTGCACGCCGACGCCGCCGGTGGCCTTCAGGTGGATGACCATGTAGCCATTGGAGTTGAAGCCGCAGCCGTAACCCATGTAGCTGTTGTCGTAGTCGACGCCCAGCGTGTTGTCGAGTTGGGTCCAGCCCACACCCTTCATGGAGATCGTGAACTCCTGACCTTCCTTGAACGTGTAACTGCCCGTGCCGGACTGACCGGCCGCGAGCGCCGCTGCGGTGTCGGTGTCATTGGCGGTCGCCACACCCATGGAGATGACCTTGCCCGACGAGTTCGTGAAGGGAACGATGCTCTCCTTCACGTAGAAGGGGACCTGGGCTTCGACCGTGGTGCCGTTCATCACTTGGACGACGTGCCAGCCACCGAGGTTGTCGGGGATGGTGATCTTCTGGCTGATCGTGCCGTTGGTGACGGTCGCGGAGCCGAGGGGGATCGAGTTGAACGCCCAGCAGGTGCTGGCGCAGTTGACGCGGTTGCCCACGACGGTCGACCACTGCAAGGTGTCCGTGCCGCTACCGGTCAGACCGGTCACGCTCAACACCGAGCTCGAGAGCACGGCGCCACTGCTGACCGACAGGGAGGCGACGGCCTTACTGGACGGGCTCAAGTTGGCGGACGACATGGTCGTCACCTGGCTCACCGTGGGGGTCACGTTGGCCGGCCACGTGATGTACGGAGCGGGCAGCTTGGTTGACTTGGTGACGGTGAAGTGGACCGTGCCGCCGTTGGTGTAGGGGATCGGTGACTGGATGACGTTCAGGTACATGTAACTGATCGCGTTGCCGATCTGGATGATGTGCGTACCGGGTGTGCCGGCCGCTCGAATCGTGACGCTCGCGGTGCCGCGGGTCCAGTTACCCATCATCTCGCCGGCGTAGTGGTTGTCCCAGAGGACCGACGCGCCACCGGTGTAGAGGCTGGCGCCCATCGAGGTGTAGGTGATCGTGATCGGTGTGCCGACGGGGCCACTCTTCGGGCTCACCGTGAGGATTCGAAGGAGCTCGAAGCCACCGTGGGCGAGGGCGACACCGTTCTGTACGGCGTAGATGTCGTGCACGCCACCGAAGTCAGAGGGTGCCGTGGTGGAGAACGAAAGTCCACCCGTGGCGCTCGTGGTGACCGTGGTCATGTTCAACGTGGTCTTGGTGTAGTTCGTACCCAAGTAGTTGACCGTGTTGGGCTCGACGTCGGCGACCCAGGTCGCGTTGTTGCTCGACCAGGTGAGCGTGACGCTCGCGTTGTCGGGTAGGCCCGAGCCCGTGATGACGACGGGTGTGCCGCTCACGCCCTGGTCGGGTGTGACGGTCAGGTTCGACATCGTCGCGGGGATGGTGAAGGGTGATGCGGTCACGCCGGTGTAGGGCAGTGCCGGTACGCCGGGAATGTTGCTCGGCGCGGTCAACACAATTGGTGCGACCGTGGTTGTTGGGGTCGTCGTCGTGGTCGTCGTCGTGTCAGCGGAGCTGACCGTCGTGACGAGAGCGACGGGTAGTACCGCCACCAAGAGCACGCGCGCGAGAACGGAGCGCATGCCTCGGTTGGTTCGTATTAACTTCATGGCTTTCCTTTCGCACTGCTACGCCCCCCCGGAAGGTCCGGGACTTAGGTCGCGGTCATTCGGCCCTACTTTGTGTCGTGATGCGCGCAAGCCCGAGCGACGGATCATGTGATACGCGCCCGGGCTTGCGGTACTTCGTGCTGCCTACTTCGCTACTTCGTGTTACGTACGGCGGTACTTCGTGTGCGGTGTAACAGTGATTACGCCGCGGGAACTGCGTTCAGCGTGGGCTGGGACAGCGGGTTGAAGTTCGAGCTGAACGTTCCAACGCCACCGGCGACTGCGGGAGTGACAACAACCGTCTTCTGGTAGTTCACGCGGTGCATGACGACCTTGTGGTTGACAATCACGTGCTTGCCCTTGCGAAGCAGCGGCACCAACTTGGTCGCGGTGACCTTCTTGGTGACAGCGGGAACGGCGATCGTGTTGAACGTCACCTTGTAGTTGATGATGCCCAGCGTGTCGTACTTACCGGTGGTCGTACCCGTGGCGAGGGGGGCGGTCCAGAAGGCGACGCCACCGTGGTTGCCGTAAGAGAGGGCGAGCGGTGTTGCCACGCCCGGAATCGTCACGGTCGCAGTGGATACGTTGAGTGGGGTGAGGACGGCGCCGCCAAGGGCGGAGTCGTTACCGTATACGCGGAACACGATGGTCTGGCCAACGATGAACTCGCTGGTGATCTCACAACCGGCACCGAACTCAGGGGCGAGGACGCCGGTCGAGCCACTGGCGACGATCGTGTCAACGTAGAGCGAGATCGGGTTCGGCGTGGTGCCTTGCACCGGTGAACCGACGATGACGTTGAACGTCGCGGCGGTTGCCGGTCCGAAGTCGGTCGTGTCGGTGGGGGCAAAGGTCGCACCGAGTGCTGTCGCACCGGCCGCACTGGGGGTCCAGGTGCAGAGCGCGATGAACGGGGCGACGGTGGTCGTAGGTGCTGCTGAGCATCCCGTGATCGCCACGCCAGCCGCCGTGAAGCTGACCGCGCCAGCGACACTCGTGGTAGCCGTGATGGTTCCCGGTGTGATGCCAAAGACCGCACTGCCACCACTGAGGACAACCGTGGGTGTCGTGGTGGCCGCCGAAGCAGTCGTGACACCAAAGGCTGCAATGCTGCCTAGGACCATGGCCCCGACCGCTATGCCTGACATAATTCTCTTCATTTTGTACTGCCTCCTGTTTTGTCTGGAACTACTTGACTTTGAGACTGCCGGTGAGCGTCGCGCTGAACGCGTCGGTCTCACTTGATCCTGCGGTGGTCGACTTGATCTCGAACGATCCGGTGACCTTGAGGGTCCCCGTCGCGCCGGCGAACTTGCCCGTGCCACTGACGACCGTGGCCGAACCGGTCACGGTGACCGCGGTGGGTGCTGCTGAGTCAGCGGCGCAGCCCTTGCTCGTTGTCGCGAGCTTCAGGTGCAGCGTGCTGCCGCCACCCGTGAGGACGCCGATACCACTGATGGGGTCACAGCTTCCGGTGGGGTTGGACGATCCGGTGCCCGAGACGGCGGTGAGGCCGAGGTCCGAGCCGGTGCCGGTGCCCGTGAGCGCGGTGACGTTGACGGCGCTCGAGCTCCACAGCATGGCAATGGTGCCGCGGTAGGTGCCCGAGAAGGCCTCGCTCTTGGCCGCAGCGGGCTTCTTGGTGGTCCAGCCGGCGGGGCAGTGCGCGTTGACCGCGGTGACGCGTCGAACGGCGGTGCCCTTGTAGCAAACGATCGTCTTCTTCTTGGCCGCACTGGCGTGCAGCGTGATGCTGTGGCTTGGCGCGCTAGTGGTCGCGGCGCCGGCGCCCATTGCTCCGGACATCCCGAGAAGGGTGACTAGTGCCACAGCCCCCGTGATTCCTGTGATCTTGAGAGACTTCATGTCTCCACCTTTCTGTTGGTTCCTTATGGTTTCTTTATCCAGTATCACGTCGTCTCGAAGGGGACTCGTAGGGCCAAAGGTCATCAAAAGCCTTGTATTTATAGGGACTTTGGTCCCTACTTCGTGGTCGGCGCGGCTAGCGTTGCGTCACCATGAAGCTCAGTCACACCATCCCCGTCACGCCCTGGCGAGCGGCCTCCACGTGGTCGATCCGGCCCCGAATGGTGGCACCGCTCGTGGGTGGGCTGAGCGCCTTCGGCGTTGGTGAGGGTCTGCTCGTCCAGAGCCAGTGGGGCGCGTCCCCCTGGACGGTCTTCGCCCAGGGAATAGCCAAACAGGCGTCGATTTCAATCGGCTGGGCGACCGCACTCATCAGTTGTGTCGTGCTGCTCGTCTGGTTCCCGCTTCGCGAGCGACCGGGGTTCGGGACGATCGCCAACGTCATCATCATCGCTTACGTCCTCGATCTGACGACGACGACCGTGGCGGTGGCGCACAACCCGGCCCTCAAGGTCCTCTACGTCGTGGGCGCGGTGGCGCTGATCGGGGTGGGGAGTGCCTTTTATCTCACCTGCGGTCTC
>Ga0182012_10004058_pt1 | contig 15425 bp, 18 predicted proteins | sample 612S2SmetaG_FD_120486 | JGI IMG/M metagenome (GOLD analysis project Ga0182012, IMG submission 120486) | Permafrost microbial communities from Stordalen Mire, Sweden - 612S2S metaG | ecosystem: Environmental > Terrestrial > Soil > Wetlands > Permafrost | place: Sweden: Stordalen | collected...
ACCCTCTCGGAAACGCGAAAATCAATTGTCGAAAGCAAATGAATGCGCCCGAAAAGATTTACGGTCTGCTCGCGGAATTTTCCAGCGACAAAGCTATTCTCGCCGCCGCCGAAAACGCCCGGCACGCCGGCTATCGCCACATGGACGCCTACACGCCATTCCCAATCGATGGGCTCGCCGAAGCGCTTGGTCGCAGAAAATCATTGATGCCATTGATCGTTTTGCTGGCTGGGGCTGCCGGCGGTCTCGGCGGTTATCTCATGGAATGGTATGCGAACGTCCGCAGCTATCCCCTCAATATTGCCGGGCGGCCCTTCAACAGTTGGCCCGCCTTCATCCCGGTCACGTTTGAGCTGACCATTCTGTCCGCCGCGCTCGCCGCGATTTTGGGAATGCTCGCCTTGAATCGATTGCCGGAACTGCACCATCCCGTTTTCAATGCGCGCGGTTTCGAGCGGGCGTCCACCGATAAATTCTTTCTCTGCATCGAAGCCCGCGATCCCAAATTTGATTTGGCAGGCACGCGTCGGTTTTTGGCAACGCTCGCGCCGGAAAAAATTTCGGAGGTGGTCAGATGAGTTTGCGATTTACAATTTACGATTTGCGATTTTTCCGCAGCCTTCGCCGTTTTTTAAAATCGGCAATCGGCCACCGCCGGTCGGCAATTCTCTTTTCCCTGTTTTCCATCCTCGGTGCCACAACTGGTTGCCGCCGCGACATGTTCGACCAGCCCAAATCCAATCCGTTGCGCGAAAATAATTTTTTTGCGGACAACTCTGCGGCGCGACTCTTACCGCCGCACACTGTCGCCCGTGCGGATTTGCAAAATGATCCTGCATACGATTCCGGCACCATCGGCACGAATCTCGTCACGACATTTCCATTTCCCATTACGCGAGAAATCCTCGAACGGGGCCGCCAGCGCTTTGAAATCAATTGCGCGCCGTGCCACGGCCAAACTGGCGAAGGCGACGGCATCATCGTGCAACGCGGTTTTCCCGCGCCGCCATCGTATCACATTGAACGGCTGCGGACCGCCCCCGTCGGCCACTTTTTCGACGTCATGACGCGCGGCTACGGCGTGATGTTTTCCTACGCGACGCGCGTCACGCCGGCCGATCGCTGGGCCATTGCCGCCTACATTCGCGCGTTGCAATTGAGTGAACACGCCACGGTCGCCGACGTTCCGGCCGACGAAATTGCCAAAATGAAAGCCCGGCCATGAACGAAATTGTTCCCAAACTTGCGCGCTTGCAAAAATCCGCCTTCACCTTCGGCATTTTGTTTTTGACAGCCAGCGGACTGGGCGCGATCGCGAATCCAAAACATTTTTTTGTTTCATATTTGGGTGCCTTTGTCTTTTGGTGTGGTCTGACCTTGGGCTGTTTTATCGTCGCCATGATTCATTATCTTGCCGGCGGACATTGGGGAAATTGCACGCGACGGATTTTTGAAGCCGGTTTCATGACGTTGCCATTCATGGCCGTTTTCTTTGTCCCGATTTTTTTTGGCTTGTCCTATTTGTATCCGTGGGCGCTTCCGCCTTCCGTCACAACCGAGAAACTTTGGCGGCAAAAAATTGAATATGAAAATTTTACCGCATTTCTGATCCGCGCGATTTTATTTTTCGCCGTCTGGATTTTCATCGCCACTCGTTTGCGCAAATGGTCTTTGCAATCGGACCACGCCGGCGACGTGACGGCGGAAATCAAGTTGCGAACCTTGAGCGGCCCAGCCATCGTCATCGTGCCGTTGACTGTCACTTTTGCTTTGGTGGATTGGATCATGTCCACGGAGCTCGCCTGGTTTTCGACGATTTTTCCGCTCATTGTTTTGGCCGGTCAAATTCTCATCGCCTTTGCGTTCGCCATCCTTTGGCTGGTCTGGCTTCAGCCGCATCCGCCCTTTTGCGCTGAATTGACCGATAAACATTTCCACGATTTGGGAAATTTGCTGCTCGCTTTCGTGATGTTTTGGACCTACGTCGCGTTTTCACAATTTCTTATCATCTATTCGGGAAATCAGCCGCATGAAACTGGCTGGTATCTGCGTCGCCTCGCTGGCAGTTGGAAATGGTTGGTGGTCAGCATCGCCGCCTTTCATTTCTTTTTCCCGTTTATTTTTCTGCTGTTTCGCGCAGTTAAAAAAAATCCGCGCCGACTGGCTTTCGTCGCCGCCGGCATTTTTTTGATGCATGCCGTCGAAAATTTCTGGGTCATCGCCCCCACGTTTTATCCGTCGGGAATAAGTGTTCATTGGATCGACTTCACCGCTTGGCTGGGCCTCGGCGGAATTTGGCTTGGCGCGTTCACAAAAAATCTTCAACGGCAGCCGCTGATCGCCCACGGTGCAGCTAAGGTTGAAAATTCTCCCAATCGAACCGTGCATGCAAAATAAAACGACTGCCATTTCGCCCGAAGCGCTCGCGCGGCAACACGAGGCGCGCGAACCGCATTTGCCAAACGTGTTGATCGTGGCGGCCGGTGTCACCGTCATGCTGTTGTTTTGTCTGGCATGCAGCGGGATTTTGCTGGCGCATTTCATGGAAGTGCGGGCGACACAAAATGTTCAACCCTTGGGCATCGTGGCGGCGCCGAATTTGCAGCCCCTGACGCGTTTTCCGAGTCCCAATCTGCAGATTGACGATGGCCGCGCGCAGGTTGTGAATTTGCTCGCGCGGCAAACAGAGAAATTGAACAGCTACGGCTGGGTCGATCGATCCAATGGCATCGTGCGCATTCCGATTGACCGGGCCATGGATCTTTTGGCGCAGCGCGGTTTGCCGGCGCGAACCAATGGCGCCTCCCAAACGGATGAATGTGCCTTGCAATTGTTGCCAGCAAGACCTGAACAGCCATGAAGAAAGTTCTCACCCTCGTCTTTGCGTTTGCCATATGGGGCCGCCTCGCCGCGGAACCGAATAATTCACTTTCCGACGACGCCTTGCAAAAAATTCAATTTGAGCAAAAACTAAATTCCACCGTTTCCGCCGGCTTAAAATTTCGCGATGAAAACGGAGCGCAAATCCAGATCGGCAATTATTTTAATAAACGCCCGGTCATTCTGATGCTTGGTTATTATGGCTGTCCGATGTTGTGCACGCTGGCCTTGAACGGCGCGATCTCCACCTTTCAAGATTTAAAAGGCAATGTCGGCGAGCGGTTCGATGTCATTTTTGTCAGCATCGATCCCAAGGAAACGCCGCAGCTGGCCGCCGCAAAAAAACGAACTTACATGCGGAGTTACGGGCGCGGGGCCGCGGCCGGTTGGCATTTTCTGACCGGCCAAACTGATTCCATCAATCAACTCGCCGACGAAATTGGTTTTCATTTTGCTTACGATGCAGCGATCGGGCAATTCGCGCATCCCAGCGGCTTCGTCGTATTGACCCCGAACGGAACCATTTCCCATTATTTTTTTGGAATCAACTATTCGGCCACAGAATTGAACGCCGCACTGCGCGTTGCGGCTGAAAAAAAAGTCGGCTCGCCGGTGGAACAATTTGTGTTGCTTTGTTTCCATTACAGTCCGCTCACGGGCAAATACAGCCAGCGCGTGCTTGGCGCGGTGCGGCTCGCCGGAATCGTTTCATTGATCGGCCTTGGCGCAATCATTTTTGCGCAGAGAGCCCGGCGCAAATTGGAGAAGCCAAAATGAATTTCCCCATTTTCCCCGCAGCCGCTTCGACGACGGCCGTGGCGACCGACCGGCTATATTTTTTCCTGCTCGCATTCAGCGCTTGCATTATCGCGCTGATCTTTGTGCCGCTGATTTTTTTCTTGTTCAAATATCGGCGCGGCAAAGTGACCAGCCGGGATGAGCCGCATCTGCCGACGATGAAAATTGAAATCGCCTGGACCGTCATTCCCGTTTTTTTAGTCACGGGCATGTTTGCGTGGGCGGCGGAGATTTTTTTTGAGGAAGAAGTCCCGCCCGCCAACGCGCTTGAAATAAATGTCGTCGGCAAACAATGGATGTGGAAACTTCAGCATTCGGAGGGCAATCGCGAAATCAATGAATTGCATGTGCCCGTCAACCGCGCCGTGAAACTCACGCTCGCCTCGGAAGATGTCATCCACAGTTTTTTCATCCCCGCGTTTCGCATCAAACAGGACGTCGTGCCCGGCCGGTTTACGACCGAGTGGTTTCAGCCCACCCGGCTTGGCGTTTACCGTTTTTACTGTTCCGAATATTGCGGGGCCGATCATTCCAAAATGGCGGGCAATGTTTTCGTCCTGTCGCCGCCGGCCTATGCGGCATGGTTGGCGCATGACAGTCCCCACGAAACGCTCGCGCGCGCCGGCGAAAACTTATTTCGCGAACTCGGTTGCAGCGGCTGTCATGTCGGCAGCGCCGCGATCCATGCGCCCTCGTTAAGCGGACTTTACGGCAAACTCGTGCCCTTGAGCGACGGCACCTTTGTCCGCGCCGATGATAAATATTTGCGCGATTCCATCCTGCAACCGGCCGCGCAAATTGTCGCCGGTTATCAACCGCTCATGCCGACTTACACCGGTCATATCAGCGAAGAGGAATTGCTACATTTGATCGCCTACATCAAAAGCATCGGTCAAGACGCCACCGCCCAAAATCCATGAATGACAACCGGCAAAATTATTTGAGCGCCGGCGACACCGTCGGTTCGTGGTTGCTGACCAACGATCACAAGCGCATCGGCATTTTATTTTTGTGCGCGATATTATTTTTCTTTGTCATCGCTGCGGTTGCCGCCGCGCTGATGCGGTTGGAACTGCTCACGCCACAGGGCGACCTCGTGCTGTCGGAAACCTACAACAAACTATTCACCATGCACGGCGTCTTGATGGTCTGGTTTTTTCTCATCCCCTCGATCCCCAACGTGCTCGGCAATTTCCTTGTGCCACTGATGATCGGGGCGCGCGACCTGGCTTTTCCAAGATTAAATTTGCTGAGTTGGTATTTGTTCATGATCGGTGGATTTTTTGCGATCCACGCCATCGCCATCGGCGGCGTGGACACCGGTTGGACTTTTTACACGCCCTACAGCACCGCGTATTCAAATACCCACGTCATTGAGATGGCGCTCGGCATTTTCATCGCCGGCTTTGGCTCCATTCTCACCGGGCTTAATTTCATCATCACCATTCAAAAAATGCGCGCGCCCGGCCTGACTTGGTTTCGCCTGCCCCTGTTCATCTGGTCAATATATGCCACGAGCATCATTCTCGTGCTGGCCACGCCGGTCCTGGCAATCACGCTGGCCTTGATGATTCTTGAGCGCGTCTGGGGCTTGGGGATTTTTGACCCGAAAATTGGCGGCGATCCCATTTTGTTTCAACACCTGTTCTGGTTTTATTCGCACCCGGCGGTTTACATCATGATCCTGCCCGGCCTGGGCGTCATCAGCGAAATCATCCCGTGTTTCGCGCGCAAAAAAATCTTCGGCTACAAATTCATCGCGTTCTCCAGCGTCAGCATCGCCCTCATCGGCTTTCTCGTGTGGGGCCACCACATGTTCGTCAGCAGCCAATCCCTTTACGCCGGCATGGTCTTTTCATTTTTAAGTTTCCTCGTGGCCATCCCTTCGGCGATAAAAGTTTTTAATTGGACCATGACCTTGTATCGCGGGTCGATCTCATTGGAGGCACCGATGCTTTACGCGCTTGGTTTCATCGGCCTGTTTGTCGTGGGTGGATTGACGGGATTGTTTCTCGCGTCGCTCGCGGTCGATGTCCATGTGCATGGCACCTATTTTGTGGTCGCGCATTTTCATTACATCATGGTCGGCGGCATGGTCACTGCATTCATGGGTGGACTCCATTTTTGGTGGCCGAAAATCACCGGCCGAAAATATCCCGAAAAATTGGCGCAACTGGCGGCGATCATTTTATTCATCGGATTCAACCTGACTTTTTTTCCGCAATTCGTGCTCGGCTATCTGGGCATGCCGCGGCGCGTCCACGATTACGCGCCCGAGTTTCAAATCTACAACGTGCTTTCGACCGCCGGCGCCTCGATCCTCGCCATCGCCTATTTGTTGCCGCTCATTTATTTGGCCTGGTCGATCCGTCACGGAAAAATCGCCGGGCCCAATCCGTGGCGCGCCACCGGCTTGGAATGGCAAACCGCGTCGCCGCCGCCCACAGAAAATTTTCCCGCAACTCCTGTCGTTGTGGCCGACGCCTACGAATATCCGCCACTCGATGATCACGGCGAACCAACATGACTGAAAAAAATTCCATCGTTGCCGAACAGTTTGTGGACGCGGCCCAGCAAAATGAGGCCACCGCGCTCGGACTGTGGACTTTCATCGCGACCGAAATTTTATTTTTCGGCGGCTTGTTCCTGGCCTACGCGATTTACCGCCATTTTTATTACCACGAATTTGACCTCGCCAGCCGACGCACCGATCTTTTTTTTGGCACGCTTAATTCAGTGATATTATTAACCAGCAGCCTGACCATGGTGCTCGCGGTCCAAGCCGCCAAACGGGATCAAGCGAAAATGGTTGTGCGTTTCCTGTCGCTCACGATTTTTTTGGGCGCGTCGTTTCTCGTCGTCAAAGCCTTTGAATATCATAAAGACATTGCGGACCAGCTTGTGCCCGGCGAAAAATTTAACGCGGCGCTGCCGCCGGCCGCGCAGCTTTTTTTCTGGCTTTACTGGGCGATGACCGGGCTGCACGCCATTCACATTTTGATCGGCATGGGGCTTTTAAGCGTCATGTTTTTTTTGACACGGCGCGGCAGAATTTCCGCGCCGCATTTCGCGCCGCTCGAACTCACCGGCCTTTACTGGCACTTTGTGGACATCGTCTGGCTGTTTTTATATCCGCTGCTTTATCTGGTGAACCGCCACGCATGAATGCCAAACCGCCCACGCAAAAATTGTTTTATCTCATCTGGCTCGCCCTGGTGATCATGCATTTTTTGATACTCGGCAGCGCGTATCTAAATTTGAAATTTGCCAATACGCCCATCGTTCTCACACTGGCGGTTTTTCAAATGATATTGATTTTATTATATTTCATGGAATTACGCTACCGGGCCAAACTGTTTTGGCTTTTCGCGGCCGTCGGATTTTTCTGGCTCGCCCTGCAATGGATTTTAACCGCCAGCGATTATTTATCTCGGCAATGGCATTGACGCGCAGTGCAAAATGCATCGGAAATTTCCGCTTGATTGCAAAATGTCGTTTCCGCCCCGACGTTTTTCAAAAGGTTTTGCCCGCAATGAGATGGCACAATAAAAGCTGAGTTTGTGGTAATAAAAATCGGGAAATGCGGCTTATCGAAGAAATCCAGTATGCAAAAAACCAAACCGCAGCCGGGTTTGCCAAACATTGACTACATCGAGCAGGCTTATGCCGATTATCGGAAGCGGGCGAATTCCGTTACGGCCGAATGGCGGGATTTTTTTACTCAAACCGTCAACGGCGCCCCGGAGCCGTTGCAACGTGGTCCTACTTTCAAAGCGCGCAGCATTTTCAATCCAGTTACTGGTTCGTCACAAAAGCCCACTTCTCCATCTGCCTCGGGCGGAGAATATTTAAGCGAACGCGTGCAGCAAATGGTGCGCAATTATCGCGGGCGCGGGCATCTCATTGCTGCCATTAATCCTTTGGCCGAGCCATCAACGGGCCCGCCCGAACTTCATCTGGATTTTTACAATTTTTCCGAAGCGGAATTGAATCTGCCTCTCAATTCACCGGCGTTTCCTTGCGAAACCCCGTTGACCGTCCGTGAAATTTTTCAAAGATTGCGGGATATTTATTGCCGCTCCATCGGCGCGCAGTTCATGCACATCGACGATCCCGCCGCGCGTGAATGGTTGCAGCATCGCCTCGAAGGAGCGGCGAAAGTTGCCCCAATGGAACGCGCGGACCAATTGCGCATTCTGACTCGGCTGACGGATGCGGTCGTGTTCGAGGAATTTCTGCGCACCAAATTTCTCGGTGCCAAAACTTTTTCGCTCGAAGGCTGCGAGACGTTGCTGCCGTTGCTCGACCTGGCGATCGAAAAAGCGGGGCACGACGGCGTGAAAAATATCGTGATTGGCATGGGCCATCGCGGCCGGCTCAACGTGCTCGCGCACATCGTCGGCAAAACGCCGGATGAAATTTTTCGCGAATTCGCCGATACTCGGCCGCACGGCGACGTGAAATATCATCTCGGTTATAGCGGCGATTGGACCACCGCCCAAAGCCGGAAAATCCATCTTTCGCTCTGCTTCAATCCCAGCCATTTGGAATTCGTCAATCCCGTCGTGCTCGGTCGCGTGCGCGCCCGGGAGGATCGGTTGGACGACCACGAGCGGTGTGAAACGTTGGGCTTGTTGATCCACGGCGACGCCGCGTTTGCGGGCGAAGGCGTCGTGCAGGAATCATTGAATTTAAGCCAGCTTGACGGCTACCAAATCGGCGGTGTCCTGCACGTTATTGTGAACAACCAGATTGGTTTCACCACCTCGCCGCCCCAAGGCCGCTCCACCGTTTATGCCACCGATGTCGCGCGCATGTTGCAGGTGCCGATCTTTCATGTGAATGGCGAGGATCCCGAAGCCGTCGCGCAGGTGGTGCGGTTGGCGATGGATTTTCGCCGCGAATTTCGGACCGATGTGTTCATTGACATGTATGGCTATCGCCGGTTCGGCCACAACGAAACGGATGAACCGTCGTTCACCCAGCCCGTGCTTTATCGCCAGATCGCCGGCCGCAAAAATGTCCGGGAAGGTTATCTGGAACATTTGTTGGAATTAAAAAATCTGACCCGCGGCGAGGCCGATCAGATTTTGGCCGAGTGTCGGGCGAAGTTGGAATCACAGTGGCAAGCCGCTCAAAAAAATGAAGCTGAGCCGGTCGTCGAGATGCGCGGACTCTGGCGCACCTATTGCGGTGGCAAAGAACCGGACGGTGACATTGAAACGGGCGTCGAGGAAAAAAAACTTTCTGCGCTGTTGCAAATATTGGCGACGGTGCCCGCCGGATTTGAAATCCATCCAAAACTGGAACGGATGCAAGCCGCGCGGCGCGAGATGGCGGCAAAAAAAAGTTCGCTGGATTGGTCGGCCGCCGAAGCGCTGGCGCTGGGCAGCTTGGCAACGGCCGGCGTGCGCATTCGTCTGACGGGACAAGACACCGGCCGCGGGACATTCAGTCAGCGCCATGCAATTCTTTATGACCAGAACGACGGAACAACCTATGTGCCGCTGCAGCACTTATCGGCGGATCAGGCACCCGTGGAAATTGTCAACAGCCCGCTCTGCGAAACCGCCGCGCTCGGTTTTGAATATGGCTACAGCTTGGATTGTCCGGACGGTCTGGTGCTATGGGAAGCGCAGTTCGGCGACTTTGTGAACGCCGCCCAAGTGATCTTGGACCAGTTTATTTCCACCGCCGAGGCGAAGTGGCGTCGGTTGTCCGGTTTGGTGCTGCTGTTGCCGCATGGTTTGGAGGGCATGGGGCCGGAACATTCCAGTGCGCGGCTGGAACGGTTTTTGTCGCTGGCCGCCGAGGACAATATTCAAATCGCCCAGCCGACCACGCCGGCGCAATATTTTCATTTATTGCGGCGGCAGGCGGGGCGGAAGTGGCGCAAGCCGCTCGTGGTTTTCACTCCCAAAAGTTTGCTGCGCCATCCGCAGGTCGTTTCGCCGCTTGCTGATTTTGCCGGCGGAAATTTTCAACGAGTTCTGCCCGACCACAAGGACGCCGCGAAAATCAAACGGATTTTGCTGTGCACCGGCAAAATTTATTACGAATTGCTGGCGCAGCGCGAAGAAAGAAAACGTCGCGATATCGCCATTGTGCGGCTCGAACAACTTTATCCTTTGCCGGCGGGGATTTTGGAGCAGACGCTCGGCCGTTATGCGGAACACACGCCGGTGCTATGGGTGCAGGAAGAGCCCGCCAACATGGGCGCGTGGCGTTATCTGCTTGAGCGTTTCGGCAAAAAATTATTTGACCGCTTGCCGTTCGCGCTGATCAGCCGGCCGGAATCGGCCAGCCCGGCGACCGGTTCGGCGCACACCCACAAAACGGAGCAGGGGTATTTAATCGCGTGCGCGTTTGGCGAAGCCGAATCGCGGGGCGAAACGCAAAGTGAAATCAACCATCAAAACATGAAAGGAACATTATGAGAGGATTTTTCAACGGCCTGGTGCTGGGCATCATTTTGGGTGCGGTCGGTTTTTGGTTCGTGCAAAAAAAAGCGGCGGAACATCCCGAGGCGCAGCAACGTTACGAGGATTCCGCGGCGCAATTTCGCAGCAATGCCACCGACGCGGCGCAAAACATGTCTGACGCCGTGCGCGCCAAACTGGACACGCTGGAATTGAACGGGGACCAGATCAAAGCGGAACTTGCGCGCAACGGAAAAGTTTTCCGCCGCAAAGCACAGGACATCGGCGACAAACTGGCGGACGCCGCTTCGGACGCGCGCGCCGTCACGGAAATCAAGGCCAAGTATGCCGTGGATGCGACTTTGTCCGCCTGGAATATTTCGGTGGGCTGCGCGCAAGGCCATGTGACGCTGTCCGGCACGGTTTCTTCGGCGGATGACATCGGCCGCGCCATCGCCATCGCGTTGGACGCGGATGGCGTGCGCGATGTGGATTCGTCTTTGACAGTGAAACCTAAAACATAAACCGCATGGCCCACGAAATTAAAATTCCTTCCGTCGGCGAATCCATCAGCGAAGTGCAAATCAGCGAATGGCTGAAGGCCGAAGGCGATCTGGTGAAACAGGACGAGCCGATCGCGGTTTTGGATTCGGAAAAAGCCACGCTGGATTTGCCCGCGCCACACGCCGGGCGCTTGGGGAAGATTTTGCACGCGGCGGGAGAGACGGTGGCGATTGGCACCGTCGTGGCCCAATTGGAAACGGAGGCCGCAACGGGTGCGAATGAATCCGCTAAAGCTGAAAAGGCGGAAAAAGCTGAACCCGAAAAAAATCGGGCGGCGGATGTAAATAAGGAAGTTTCGTCAGCCGCAGAAAATCTCCAAACGGAACCAAAGAAAAAGGATCAGCCGGCCAAGGAAGCGGATATCGATGCGTCCGCGCCGATTGAAGCCAAGGGAAAAGTCGCGGCCGAAACGGAGACGAACCCTTCCGTCGATATAGTGAAGCCGGTGGCGAAAAAAAATTCTGACGGTGAAGAGGAAGTTGTGCCAATGACCATGCTCCGCCGCACCGTCGCCCGGCGTTTGGTGGAAGCCAAGCAGACAATGGCGATGTTGACGACGTTCAATGAGGTGGATTTGTCAGCGGTGCAAGGCCTGCGGCAGGAACATCAGGCTGCTTTTGAAAAACGGCATGGCGTGAAATTGGGCTTGATGTCTTTTTTTATCAAAGCCGCCATAGATGCGTTGAAACAATTTCCGCAGCTCAATGCCGAGGTGCGCGAAAACAACATTGTTTATCACAATTATTTCGACATCGGCGTGGCCATCGCGAGCGAGCGCGGACTGGTCGTGCCGGTTATCCGTCAAGCGGAGCGCTTGAGTTTTGCGGAACTCGAGCAAGCCATCGGGGATTTTGCGCGGCGGGCGAAAGACGGAAAACTCAAGCCAGATGAACTCGCGGGCGGAACGTTCACGCTGACGAACGGCGGGGTTTTTGGCTCGCTCTTTTCAACGCCCATCATCAACGCGCCGCAGACCGGCATTCTTGGCCTGCACACCATTCAAGACCGGCCCATCGCCTTGCAGGGGCAGGTGGTCATCCGCCCGATGATGTTTCTGGCGCTGACTTACGACCATCGCCTTGTGGACGGGCGCGAAGCGGTTTTATTTTTGCGCCGGATCAAAGAGTCCATCGAATCCCCGGCGCGAATGCTGATCGAGATTTAAGGATGGGTTGTGACTGACGGCGCTGACCCAGCGCCGCGACAGCCGATTGGCGCACGCGCTTTATGAAAGCCTTTTGCCGGCCGTGGCCGGCGCTTGTAACCACTGCGCCGTCGTCTTTGGCGCGGAAGGCAGCGGCCTGCCGTCCGTCAAAGACAACGAGCCCGCCGGCACGCACGGACTCGCGAGCCTTCGCCGGTATCTCGTCGAAGACTGGCAAACCGTGCTATTTTGATCGGCAACAATGAAGTGCGACCGGGCGGCCGCGCTCCCAGACAAAAATTTATGGCCGACAAATTTCTTGAACTGCTGCTGACGCCTTCGGTGATGAAGGCGCAGGAACCTTATTTCGGTCGTGCCCGGCAACTGTCCGGCGGCGCGGAACGCGATGCGCTTACGCAGGATGAAATCCAATTCATCCAGGCGCGCGACAGTTTTTATATGGCGACGGTCAGCGAATCCGGCTGGCCCTACGTGCAGCATCGGGGTGGCAAACCGGGCTTTCTCCAAAGTGGTGAATCCCGCGAAGCTGGCATTCGCTGATTACCAAGGCAACCGCCGGATGCCCTCGACGGGCAACCTCGGCGACCGCGTGTGCCTCTTCCTCATGGATTATCCGCACCGCACGCGCCTGAAGATTCTCGGCCACGCGCGGATCGCGGACGCGCGGCCACCTCCCGAACTCGTCGCGCAATTCGCCGCGCCGGAAATGCAGCGCAGCGTCGAGCGCGTGTTTTTGATTGACGTGGTTTCGTTCGATTGGAATTGTCCGCAATACATCACGCCGCGCCATACGGTCGCGGAGATCGAAGCCGCCGTAGCCCCGTTGCGACGGCGCATCGTCGAACTCGAGACGCAATCAAAAACGAAAATATAAAATGAATCCACGCCCGCCCTTGCCGCCGTTCGACGAAGAATCCGCGCGCCAGAAAGTCCAGGCCGCCGAGGACGCGTGGAATTCCCGCGACCCCGAACGCGTCGCGCTCGCCTACACCGAGGAGACCGAGTGGCGCAACCGCACGGAATTCATCCACGGCCGCGGGCAGGTCGTGGAATTTCTCCGGCGCAAGTGGCGCAAGGAATTGGATTACCGCCTCAAAAAAGAACTCTGGGGCTTTCGCGGCAACCGCATCGCCGTGCGGTTCGAGTATGAATGGCACGACGATTCCGGCCAATGGTATCGCTCCTACGGCAACGAGAACTGGGAGTTCGACGAACTCGGCTACATGAAACGCCGCTTCGCCAGCATCAACGATTTGCCGATTCAGGAAAGCGAACGGAAATTTCGGTGGGAACGCGCGGCGTAAATTTCCATCCGTCAATCGGGCATCAAATCAAAATCCTGTGGCAATGGTTTGTGACCGTCAGATTTTTACGCCTCTGGCAGCCGCAACAGACAGTGCCCGAAATCAATGTGCCGTTTGTCGGCCGCGACCACGAAGTGTTTCGGGATTTGGTAAACGCCCGCGCGCCCGACCTCCACCACGCCCGCACGGCGCAGCACCGCCAGGTGTTTGGACACGAGCGTCGGCGACTTGCGCAGCTTCAGCGCAATCTCCTTGACCATGCGCGGCTCGCCGGAGCCCAGCTCCGTGAGAATGGCCCAGCGCAACGGCGCGCCAATGGCCTTCGACAGTGCGCCGAGCGGTGGATGCGGAATATTTTCCGGACTCGACAACGGTTTGATCGTGGTATCCATAAAAAAGATTCGCTTAAACGTTCAATAAATCAACAACGACAGGTAAACAACCGCCACAGACAGGAATACAATTGCTGCTATAAATATGTTAATAGCATTATACAGGAATAAAACGGCGCGTGCCAAGTATAAAATTGAATTAGTCAATACAAATATGGATTTTAACAATGCTATTATTGCATAATCCATAAATAAAATAGCCTATAAAAGTATGTAAATAGAAACAGCCAAGAATAAAAAAGATATTATCAGGAATAAAATAGCTGCTATAACTAAGCCGATTAACACGAAACATTAACAAATCCCTGATTTCGAAGGGAAAATCCTGTAGCGGCGGTTTGTGACCGACGACGGCGCGGACACCGCGACCGGACACCGCGCCGCTACAACCGATGATGCCGCCCCAATGAATAAGAAAATAGCCCAGCCTTTCAAGGCTGGGTTTCGCGCGGCTAAAATAAAAAGTCCCGTCAGGGACGAAAGAAAGGTGGTCGTCCACAAAGACCTGCCGTCCCTGGCGGGACTGGGATGGTTTGTTTGAACGGTTGTCCCAGCGCTGAAGCGCTGGGCTATTTTCAAAGAAAAGATGCCGCCCCGACGGGGCTGGGGAATTTTTGGTTTGGGTTTCTACAAAGATGTCGCGCCTACGGCGCTGGAAAAAAAGTTTGGCTAAAGAATTAAAGATCTCCGAAGTTAGTCCGCGTTTTAGTCAGAAGATCGGAAACATAAACGCCTATCAACATGCCGACCGAGGTTAGGCTGACACCCGTTAATCCTATGCCGGGCTTATTCCACATTCCTAAAATACGTTTTCCCAAATCGCTGTTATTAAAACCATCCCAGTCCATGACCCCTTTATTCTTATTTGCCAAAATAACTTTCAAATCATTTGCGGAAAATGAAATGTGTTTCACGCATGACAATGCTTCTAAATGAAGTATGTCCAAATTATCATATTCAATTTCTTTGTATGGTCCCAGCATGTGTTGCAAGTGAGTTGCAAAGTCATTTGCAGACACTTGATTCTGATTCTGAACAAATGAAAGTTGTGCGAGAAGTCCGAGTAAATTGAGTTGCTTGGTGGTCAAGCCAGAAATGGCATCACAGGCCAATTTGGTTACTACTGCCAAGCGACTTTCAGGCCCAACCTTTAACCTTTCAGCAACCAAACGTGCAAGCAACTCGTGTTTATCTTTGTTTTCAGTTTGCGCGGACGCTAAAAGAGCTTTCTGTAACAATACGGAAAAGTCTGGATGGTCTTGAGCTGACTCGATTGTTTCTTTAGAAATGCGTTGCTGTTCTTCCAGTAATTTAATCTTGTTCGCTAAATCAATTAGAAATCCGGCAGAATTCTGTTGCGCCTTTTTCAAGGTTTTCTCTTTGTGGTTCGCATAATAAGTGTCCAACCACTTCGCCCCTGCGTCCCATGCACGCTCTGTAAATTTGCCGGCAGCACCACCGATTGCAGCACCGAATGCGATAAGAGAAGCAGGATCAGGCATACGCGTTTGTTTGTTCGACTGATTTTTCTTTCCCACAGCCGCAACCGCCTTCTTCCTGATCGCTGAAATCGTGGCTGTCCCAGTTCGGATCGAGGCCAAGGTCTTTGAGCATCTGGAGATCTTTTTCGACGGGCTGGTTCAGCGTGGTGAGATAGTTGCCGACCATCAGCGCGCTCGCGCCGGCCATGAAGATCATGCTCTGCGCGTCACGCAGGTTCACGGTGCGGCCGCCGGCGATCATGATTTCCTGTCGCGGCAAAATGAAACGGAAGCACGCGATGGTCTTCAAAATTTCCATGACGGGCAGCGGTTCGTTCTTGGCGAACGGCGTGCCGGGAATCGGATTGAGGATGTTGACGGGCACGACGTTCGCGCCGATGGCTTTCAATTCAAACGCGAGG
>Ga0182012_10004059_pt1 | contig 15424 bp, 25 predicted proteins | sample 612S2SmetaG_FD_120486 | JGI IMG/M metagenome (GOLD analysis project Ga0182012, IMG submission 120486) | Permafrost microbial communities from Stordalen Mire, Sweden - 612S2S metaG | ecosystem: Environmental > Terrestrial > Soil > Wetlands > Permafrost | place: Sweden: Stordalen | collected...
CGGTACCGGGGTCTTTGCCGGCCGAGGCGATGGCCAGGCGCCCTTCACTGATGAGCAATTTCAAGGCGTAGGCAGCGCGAGACGCCCCGTGCTCTTCGGAGACGAACAGGACCTTGCGGGCCACCCGTCGATAGCCTTGGAGAACCCGGCGCCGAGCACGACGACGAGATCTCCGCCACTGGTGTCATTGCCCGCGAGGCGTTCGGTGAGCGCCATGCCTGAGACGATAGACCCCGCCCGGTTCGTCAGCGCGGCTGCCCACACGCCGCTCCTTGAAGCCCCTACACGCCTGAGCTACTTACCATAATGCATACAATGGTCAGCAGCTCAGACGTGCCGTTGCAACCACTGGCAGGGGTGCGGGCAGAGCCACACCGCTCTCTGGAATGTCCTAGGGGGGGGCTTGCGCGACCTCCTGGCGGACGGTCCAATCCGTCTAGTGCGACCTTGACTTGCCCATCAAGACCGCACTAGACTATACTTGTGAAGCGTGGAGAGGCGATCCGCAGGATCAGCCGGGAAGCCAAGCGCCAGGGTGTCAGGTGGCAGCTGGACCGCCAAGGCGCCAACCACGAGGTCTACCGGCTTGGTCAGACCATGGTCCCGGTGCCGCGCCACGGGGAGCTCGACGACCGGTTTGTCGAAAAGCTCTGGAAGGAATGCGAACCTGAGCTCGGTGAAAGTTGGTGGCGTTGATGGCGACCTACGAAGCGACTGTGACCCGCGGGGAGCGGTACTGGGTCATCTATGTGCCGGCGATCGACCGGTACACCCAAGCTCGGCACTTGCGCGAGCTGGAGGCGATGACTGCCGACTTGATCGAAGTTATGACCGGGGCACGCCCTGAGGAGATCCGCTACGACATCCAGCTCCCGGACGATGTCGTCAAGCACCTGGAGTCCGCTGAACGCCTGCGGGCTATGGCTACCGCAGCACAATCGGACGCCGCGGCGGAAGTTCGGGCTGCGGCTAGGACGCTGCACAGCGCCGGGGTGCCCCTGCGTGACGTAGGCCGGGTCCTCGGTGTGTCGTACCAACGGGCGCACCAGCTCGCCCAGTCAGCTTAGGGGTGCCTCCAGGCGGCTGAGTGATGCATAAGGGTCATTATGCATCACTTATGCTAGCCTCCCGTCCGCGTCCTGCCTTCGCCGACGAGTTCAAGGCAACGTTCGTCGAGCATTGCCTGTGGGGTGAAGGCTCGGTGGCAGGCAGACCGCGACTGAAGCGGCCTTCCGGTTGTCAGTCCAACAGGCTGGGATCGCGGCCGAGCCAGTTCCGGTCCCCGGAAAGCAGCGAAGGACGCTCGTGGCTTTAGCCGCCCTAGCTGTGGCTAGAAAGGAACCCCACCAAGTCTGCGCTGAACCGGTCCGCCTCCTCTATGTAGGGGAAACGGCCGCTTTCTTCGTACAAGAACAGCTCAGCACTGGAGACCCGCTCAGCTATAAGGCGTGACTGTTCCGTGGGCTGGATCCAATCGTGTATGCCGCTGGCAACAAAGGTTGGCGCAGTTATCTCGCCGAGCCGCTCTTCCACGTCATAGTGGGGAAGGTCGTGTCGTAGCATCTCTTGTGCCGTCTTGACGTTCCCGCGCACGCGGCCAATGACCTCTTCTACCAGCTGTGCGCTCGGCGTAACGAAATAGAGCGGCAACATGGTCGACCACCACCGCAGATACTCCTCATCGGTTGACACGGAACCGTCGAGCAGGGTCGGTCCCAGCGTCACCTGTTCGGGTGTTCCTTTCGTAGCCAGGATTTCCTGCGAACGTGCCCAGAAGCGGTGCGACGGTGAAGTACCGATGAGGAGCAACTGAGCAACCGAGGCAGGGTATCGCAGAGCGTAGGTCAGGGCCACAAACCCGCCGTAAGAGGCGCCGAGCACGGCGATGCGGCCCAGCCCAAGGTGGGTGCGAAGGGCTTCGACGTCGTCGGCGATCTGCTCCATCCGGTATGTGCCCAAGGACGCCTCCGACGACCGGCCCGTCCCTCCGTGGTCGAGGTAGATGACCTGGGCCACGTTCGCGAGCGGAGACAACCATGGCTTGAGAGTCGTGTGGTCGAGGGCCGGCCCTCCGTGAATGGCCACGACCGTTGGCCTCTCGACCGTAGTGGGGCCCTCCACGGCAAGCCCGACGCCCTCAACGTCAAAGTAAAGCTCAACGCCGTTGACCTTAATGAACATTCTAATCTCCCCTTTCTTTTTCGGCCAAAGTCAAGACACCACGGGCGTTGAGCTCCTCGCACAGCTCGCCCCAGGCCTTAAGCGGCGGGAGCTGCCTCTGCCGCGCCCGCTCGTGTAGCAGCCGCCAGGCCCAGCCCCGCAAGCCCTCGGGCACCCGCTGGAGCTCCCGCACCACCAAGTCAGCCTCGCCGGGAGGCCAGGTCCGCTCGTAGCCTCGCCGGGCTAGCCCCAGGTCGAACAATTCCTCGGGCCCGGCGCCAAGCTTCTGCCGATGGCCTCGCGTCGCCGCGTCGTCAAACCCGCCAGCGCTCTCCTGGGTGAGCACCACGCCGTACGTTTCCAATGCGACGGACGGGCTCAGAAGGCCCGACCGGACATCGGCCAGGACCAGCTCGGGCGGGCGGTCCCCGGGCCAGCCATACCCACCTCCGCCCGTCGCCTCGAGGCGTATTGAGTCACCCGGCTCCAGGTGCAAGACGTCGATGGCTCTGGAGAGCTCGACAAAACCGTTGCCATGGCGCGCCAGGTAAGCCTGGGTCCGGCCAGCGGCGCCGCCGCCGCTGCGGCCCCACGGTTCGAACCGGCATCGCTCCATGCCTCGAGCCGTCACAATTGTTTTCGGGGCCAAAGCACGGAACTGGAGGCAGACGCCCCACCCGCCGCGGTACCGGCCGTGACCGCACGATCCCGGCAGGAGCTCGTACCTCTCGATGAGGACCGACGTATGTTCTTCAACGCTCTCGACGGGCGTGTTGCGTAGGTAACCACAGGCCGAATCGTTGGCAGCCACGCCATCGGCCCCAGCGGTCGCCCCCCCACCCCCGTTGAGGGGCTCGATCACTGTTACGGATCTGGCCCCGCTGAACGGGTCGGCGACCGACATCATTACCATGGCCGCCTGGCCGGCGCCTGCAGCCGGGACTCGGTCGGGTACGGCTTGGGCCAGCGCTCCTAGCACGACATTGTAGAGGCGGATCACGGTGGCGTAGCGCACGCCGACGGCGGCCGGGTAGCGCGGGTTGAGGATCGTTCCTTCCGGGGCCACCACACTGAACGGGCGGACGAGCCCGCCCGTCAGGGGGATGCTCGGGTCTTCACTGAGCGTGAAATTGATGAGACCCTGTAAGAGGAAGGGGTGGCGCGGTCCATAGGCGGGAAGGTTGAAGGCGGCGTCCACTTGCGGGTCGGTGCCCGAGTAATCGGCCACGACCGTGTCACCACGGACTCGCAATGTGACGGCCAGCCGTACCGGGGTTCCAGAGGTGTCGTCATCGAGGTAGTCAGCAAAGCTGTAGTCGCCGTCAGGTATCGACTCGACAGTGGCGCGCGCCCGGCGTTCGCTCCAGTCAAGCATCATGGCCATCCCGGCCCGGACGCCGGCCAAGCCGAAGCGGTCGATGAGCTCGCTGACGCGCCGCTCGGCCGTGCCGAGGGCGGCGATCATGGCCTGGAAGTCACCCCAATTGTGCTCAGGCGTCCGTGTGTTGGCCAGGATGAGCTCAAGCAGCGCTTCATCGAGCTGCCCGCTTTGATAGAGTTTGCGGGGCGGGATCCGCAGCCCTTCCTGTTGGATATCGAAGGCCCGAGGCGAAATGCTGGCTGGCACCAAGCCCCCTATGTCGGAAACATTGATAAAGGCCCAGGCATAACAAATGAGCTTGTCGCCCGCGAACAGGGGCCGGAAGAAATGCACGTCGGGAAGATGTGTGGCCAGGCCTCGGGTGCCGTAGGGGTCGTTGGTGATGACAACGTCGCCCGGAGCGAGAGGCCCGGCGGCGGTAATGGCCGTGCTCATGTCTAGGCCGACGAAACTTGACACGCCTAGGTCCCATGGGTACGCGAAGAACTCACCCGAAGGGGTCGCTAAACCGGTAGCGAAGTCAGCAGACTCTTTGATGAACGTGGTGTACGCGGTCCGCTCGAGTGCTGCATCGAGGGCCAGCCGCTCGTGTCGTTCATCGAAGCAGTTGGCTCGGCGATCCCAGTGCGCATCAGCCACGACGGCCCCGGACCTGCCTTCGCCGCACCGAAGCCTGTCGTTCTCGCTCCCGGGGCGAAAGCAGGCTTCGTGATCACGTCGGCAGACAACATGGGCCCGAAGTTCGCTTGCCGGACCGCCGCCGAGCTGAAGGTCACTCTGCCCCGGGTGGGCGGCACCACCACCGTGCTGACGGCGAACGGCCCAAGCGACTACCTGCTCTGCGCCGTGCCGCCAGCCATCGCGCTCGTGAACGTCTCGTCGCTCGTGACCGGGCACGAGGCCGACCCCTACGCGCCGGCGTCGACCGTCCGGTCGGCACCACCCGGCTCTGGGCCCGCGGCCACGGCGACAGAGGTGGCGCGCTTTGTCGCACGCGCCGCCTCCGGCTTCGACGGTCCGGTGCAGCTGAGCTACGCGGCCCGCACGAGCGTCGGCAGCGTACCAACCACGCTGGACGCCGCGATCGCGTCAGCGACGAGCTGGGCGTACGAGGCATCGCCATCGATCTTCTCTGTGCGCTCCTCGGGCGCCTCCGCCGCCGTCTTCATGAACCCTACGAACGAGCCCCCGGGCCTTTACTCATGCGTCCGCTCGGCCTCCCGCTCCGCGTGGACGTGCCGCAGCGACGCGAGCGTGGCGATGGGTGGCCGCGCGGAGCTGCTCGGTCCAAGTCCGCAGGTGGCGCTGCTCGACGGCCTTCGCAACGCCGTGAAGGTGTACGCAAACCCGGTCGCCCTGGGGGGTCACGTCGCTGCGGAGGCGCCCCACCTCCTCGATCAAGGAACCGGCGCCGACGCGCAGTTCTGCCTGCTGTATGGGCTGGTCGGCAGCCCCGTCGCGTTCGTGTGCTTGGGCACCGGCGGCGTCATCGCTCGCTATAACATCCCCCAAGCGGTGACGAGCAGCAGCTACGTGACCGCCGTGCTGACGAGTGAAGCGCGATCTCTCCTTTCATCGGCCCTCACGGTGCCCGCGCCATTGCCCGGGGTCGCAAGTAGGCCCATCGTTGCCGCCCCGGCCACGCCAGCCCAGGTGGCGGCCTTCATGGCCACAGCGGAGAAGGTCGACGCGAAGACGTTTTCCGCGACCTACGAGGTGGGTGTGCCCGACGGTAGGGGTAGGGCCTCGCGTTCCGTGGTCCAACTTGCCCAACACACCAGTGCTGTTTACATGTACCGGGAAACCCCGCCCTTTGGCATGGTGCTGGGCCCGGGCCACGGGGCCATCATCAGCTACGAGGTCTGGGATGTCGCCGGTGCCCAGCGCAACGTCGCTCATTTCACCAACGTCGTGCCCGGCTACTACAGCTGCACGCTCGCCGTGAACGCGCCCCATTGGGCGTGCCAAGGGCCCTACGGCGGCATTGGCATGGGCACGACCTTCGAGCTGACCGGGCCGTACCCTCCCAATGAGCTGTTGTTGGGCCTTTCCAACGCTGTGGCTACCTATTCGGGCCACAAGCCGGCATACCTGTTCGGCCGGCGGTGGGAGAACGGCCAGCTCAGGTGCCTCGGCTTCGGCCAACGGGCACACCTCGTCGGGCAAGCCTGCCTGGGGCCCGGCGACCTGATCGCTTATTACAACGTTCCTACCGCGGTCAGCTACCAGTCCTACTCAGTCGCTACGTTGACCGCGTACTCCGCTGAGGTCCCAGACCGCCGGTTGGACTTGCCGTCGAAACCTGCAGTCCCGCAGCTGTGACCCTTCCGGGCCCGCTCCGCCGCCACTGCACGGTGGCGCGGGCCCACCTGTCGGCCGCACATTCTGTCGCGCCACTCGGACGCCCTGGTCAACGCCGTAGTCGTCGATACGCGTCGATTCCTCTTGAAACTTCAGTATTTCTCGGCCACGCATACCGGATATTCAGGAACGACGTACTTGGTCGTGAATTGCGCACACGACGTCCTGGAAAACGGGCTACTTCGACGTTGCGCCGATCGGTGGCCCGTCCGGGTTGGGCGCACTCAGACGGGCGCGAATGTCGTCCGCCACGCGGTCGGCTGCGGCTACGCATGCAGGTGACACGTCATCGAGGATCATGAAGTTGTGAACGAGCCCCGCTTCGCGACGGGCCTCGACCTCCACGCCGGCGTGGCTCGGCCCGGTCTACGACCGCCTGCGCCAGTTCGGCACCGACGAGCCCGCCGCGGCCCGCACCATGGAGGTCCTGACCGGCCGACCCAGGCCCGCTCGTGAGGACAGTTACCGCCAGCGCCGCAAAGAGATGCTCCTCGCGCTACTCGACCAGTACAGCGACGGTGTCGACAAGGCCGTACCGGCCTGAACCCGAGAGGAGGCCGGCTAAGGATCGGCCGTGCTGACCGAGGGTTCGCCCGGCGGGATTATTGGCTCTTCACAGATGACGGTGTAGCGCTGGGCGTCGGCGTGCAATCGTCAGAGGAACGTGACGCGGGTCGCTTCCTGCTTGCCTTGGGCGAAACCGGCACGGGCGGCGGGGATGCGGGTCGCGGGATCCATCTGGTTCGTGCCCATTGCGGTTCGGGAACCGGCGTCCGGCGTGATCACCTCGACGCGGCTGCCCTGCTTGCGCAGGTCCTCGACCTGGCTTCCCAGGTCCGCGCCCGGTAGTCTGCGCAGGCCCTCGAACTGGCCTTCCGGGGGTGGCCCGCTCCGTCCGCCCAACGGCGAGAGCACCACGACGTGCGCATAGCCCGAGGCAAGGTCGGCGTTGTCGAGGGAGCGCACGCCGCCGTCGATGTAGCGAGTGCCGTTGATGCTGACGGTGGGGACCAGACCGGGCAGCGCGCAGCTCGCGGTGACCGCGTCCACCAGCTCGACGCCAGAACCGCGGTCGAACGCAGCCAACTCGCCGGTATGCGCGTTGACGGCCACCACGATCATCGGCCTTTCCGGCCATTCAGGGCGAGGCAACCGGGCGGCGACCATTGCGCGCCGCTGTCCCGCCCCCGGTCCGAGTATGGAGTCGCTCTCCAACCCGAACGCGCCCATCGCACGTTGTAGATCGGCTGCCGAGGTAGCGGCGGCGCCGATGGCCCCCATCCGCTCGAACACCATCGCCATCGGCAGGGACGGCGGCCGTTCCCGGTTCTGTCCGACCGGTTGAACCGGCGGGGACAGCACCGAGGCCAACAGTTCGGCCGGCGGTATACCGCTGCGCACCTGCGCTGCCGCGGTGGCACCGGCCGAGGTGCCGACCACCAAATCGGCGGCCTCTGTCATATCGAGACCAGCTTCGGCCAGGCCTGCGATGATACCGATCTCCCACGCATTTCCGGCAGCCCCACCACCACCGAGAACCAGAGCAACGTTGTGAACCATCTGCACACTATGTCAGCCCGTGGAAACTCCTGTCCATCGAAATACCACAGGGGCAGATAGCGAGGCTGGAGTTCAGCGACTTTTTTTCAGAACGGCTCCACGACATACCGAGCGCGGTCCCGGGGCGCACAACACGCTGAAGCTGACGCTAATCAGGTCGTCAAAAACTGCCCAATGGCATCCGCCGCCGCCGTTTGCATCGACTCCAGCGCGTGGGTATAGCGGTCCAGCGTGGACTGCGTGGAGGCATGACCGTGGCGTTCGTTCACCACTTTGGGGTGCACCCCGGCAAGCAGGGCGACTGTCGCCGCAGTATCCCGAAGGTCATGAAGGGTAATTTCCGGCAACCCCGCTCGACGCTGCAGCGAGTGGAGGTAACGCGTCAATTGAGCCCGCTGGTCAGGGTCACCAAATTCGTCCACAACGACATACTCGGAGACCGTCAGCTCACCGGTCTTTTCGGCTTCCCCCGCCATGGCCTCACAATGATCGCGGAGAATATCACCCGTCCTGCTGTCGAGGGTCAGCACCCTCCTGCTCGATTTTGTCTTGGGATCGGGCCTGGACGTTCGTCCCCCTCCCCCGGGCTCGTCCCCGGTGGACTTCGGCGGTTTTCGGTACGGTCCTCTGGGGAAGGTCGAGGCCCTGTTCGGGCCCAGCTGGGGGGGAAACGGCACCACAGGTCGAAGAGACCTCTGACGGCGGTGCGCACTGGTCGTTGGGCACCCTGGCCTGTCCCGAAGTCGGTCCCTGCATAGCACTGGGGGCGGCCAACGTGACCGGCCGCGACAGGGCCATGGTTTATCGGTCCCTGCTCCGCTTCACCGACGGGGGCGGGCGCTGGGGGCCCCCGTCCTGGCGGCGGCCGGTGCCCTCCCAACCTGCACCGGTACTTCCTATTGATCACCAACGCGTACTATGGCTCACTGCTCGGGGAGCAGTTGCGAACCCCCCGGGCCAGCCGCGAGAGGTCCCTCTTGGTCGGACCGCCGGCCGCCGCCCAACTGAGGGGGGACACGGCCGAGGCCGCCCCGCTGATCACCCCGGCGATGCTCCGGCTCGGCATCGCGACCGGCCACGAAGGCGATGACCAGCCGGCATGCCGATTGGGAGGCGCGCCTCACGCTCAGGTCCTAGCGCGGCTCCTGGGCACACAGCTAGACGGCGGCGTGGCGGCCGCGGACGGGTATGACCTCTTCACCGGAAATACGCTCGCCGAGGCGCACCACGAGCCGGCCGAGGCGAACTATGGCGCTCGCCCGACCCCGTGCGCCCGGGTCGTGGTCGAGCGCCCTACGCGTTGCTCGCACGCTCGCGGCGCGGCGCAGGTCCGCGGCCCGCTCGGCTGCCACCTCCTGCAAGATCCATGGATTCATAGCCATATCCAAATACTATGATTCCCTGCGGCTTAGTGCAAGAGAATAATGTGATATAGTCATCTGGCTATGCCACTCTTCTACGGGGACGCCTCCGGCCCGCCCGGGATATCCGTCCACGGTTCGGTGGCCGTCGAGCTCGAATGGGCGCTGGCGTCGGCTTGGCGGCTCGAGTTCCAGCGCGACCACCCAAGCCTCGCCCGCCTCTATTCCGGCTCGCCCTCCCTGGCCGAACGGGTAATGGAGTTCTGGCCTAAGGACGCGGTGACCAGCTGCGGCGGGTCAATCGAGCTCATCGCCCTCGCCCACCACGTGGGCCTGCTGGCGTGCACGGAACCGGCCCAGCTCTTGGCCAATCTCGACAAGGCGTGCTCCGATGCTCCGCTAGACCTCCCCTTGCGGTCCGAGACTGAAGCCGACCAGGCCGCCCTCCGGAACCGTCTGGCGCGCCTCCGGGGCTCGGCCAAGCTGCGGTCCAGCTACGTGCACTTGGTCACCGACGTCTGGAGCGGGCTCGTAGCCGACTGGGAAGGTTATGGGCGAGCCGAGGTGGAGGGCGCCGTGACCCGGGCACGTCAGCGCATGTCACGGAGCCAGGCGTGGCGGGAGGTCGCCGGGCCGGGCCTGTGCACCAACCACGACGACCTGCTCAACGAACTGGTTGGCCAACTAGGCCCCCAGGGCTCGATCTCGATCGTGCCCGCCTACTTCGCCCATCTGGGCATGGTCGCCGACCTGCCCGGCACCATGGTCATAGGGATAAGGGCCCCAGATCTACGCTCCGGCGCAAGAGGCCAAACCGAAGGGCTTGCTCGTAACCTGAAGGCCCTCTCCGACGCAACGCGCCTGGCCATGGTCCGCTCTCTTCACTCGTCCCCAATGACCGTTACCGAGCTGGCGACGGCGTTCTCATTGGCTCAACCCACGGTGAGCAACCATGTCCGCGTACTACGCGATGCGGGGATCGTGAGGCACCGGCCAGAAGGCGGGCAAAGGAAGTTGGAGCTGGACACGGAGGCGCTGAGGGACATCCTGGGACGATTGGGCCAGGTTTTCGGCCCTGCCGCCGCTGAGCCGCTGCACTAATTTTCGCGCCACGGCTAGCCCCGGAATTGAACCCCGCGCTCGGGCGACGGGTAGGGCAGCGAAGATATGCGCTGTTGGTGCCGCGTCTATGGCGGGCGCGAACCCGTCGTACTGCGCTCATTCTCCTCATAGGACAAGCATTCTTGGCCGAGCGCATTATGGTCGTCCTGTACTCGTCAAGAATGGGGGTATGTCGACCCCGAGGCAACAAGCGATCGGCACGATTGGCAGGTGGCGGGTGGTGGAGATGGAGCTCTGGGACCGCGACGTCCTCGACTTGGTCAAGCCCGCCTTTATCGAGATCGGCAAGGAGGGGGGCCTCGGCTTCATCGCCGTCGAGGCGGGCACGTTGAAGGCACGCATCGACACGCCCGCCGCCTGCGGGCCGAGCCTCCAAGCTTCCAGCAGGCCGTATATCTCAGCGACACAGCTGGAGATATACTAGGCATATGAGCAAACGGCTGGTCGACATCGACGACGAACTGCTCGAGGAGGCGTCGGTCGTCCTCGGGGCAGCGACTATGAAAGAGGCAGTGAACCGCTCGCTGGAGTCGGTTGTGCTGGCGGCTCGCCGTCGCCGTCACGGTGAGCGCCTGGAGACCATGGAGGGGCTTGACCTAGACAACCCAGAGATCATGGCCGGGGCCTGGCGCTGAACGCACGGTACTTGGCTGACAAGAGCGCCCTCGCTCGTTTCCCATTACCGGCCGTCAGGGCGAGGCTTCGGCCCTTGATGGACGAGGGGCTGATCGCTACTTGCGCCATTGTCGACCTGGAGGTGCTCTACAGCGCCCGGAGCCTGGCTGACTACGAGGCGGTGCTTGAGGAACGCCGGAGCTTCGCCTCGGTGCGCATAACGCCTGAGGTGATGGCCATGGCCATCGACCTACAACACGCCCTTGCCCGACGTGGCCAGCACCGAACCCCGATCCCTGACCTCGTGATCTCCGCCGCGGCCAAGCATGTCGGGCTGGTTGTGCTCCACTACGACGCCGACTTCGAGCGCATCGCCCGAGCGGGCGGTGCCGATCATGACTGGGTAGTCCCGCAGGGCTCCGCATGAGGTAAGGCGCCGTTATGCCCGGACGTTTGCGGACAGGCTCGAGATGTTGCCGTCGCATCGGCTAGGGACCGAGCGCTAGTCCCGTCGCTATGCGTCGATTCCTCTTGGAACTTCAGCCTTTTTCGGCGACGCATAATGGCAAGTCTGGCGCGCGTTCTCTCTGTGAGCGAGCCGGGCACCCGAAAACGTCCGGCCGGGAGCCGCTCCAGCAGACAAGATCGGGGGATGAGCGTAGTCCCCCCGAAGCTTCAGCCTGGGTCGTCGGTCCGGGTCATCGCCCCGTCACGGTCGATGGCGATAATCAGTACGAAGGTGCGCGAACTGGCCAGCCAGCGGCTCATGGCGCTCGGCCTCGAGGTCAGCACGTTTTGCCGGGTCACTATTGCACGTTATTGCACGGCGGGGCGGCTGGATATCTGCAGTAGTTCAGATATCATGGTGGCATAGCCATAACCGAGGTGCCCTACTCGTCTTTCCTGCGAGGCCCAGGCGCGGTCCTCCCGGCGCTTGAACGCGGGGACGTGCAACTGGACCGACGGGACGCCGAAGCCTTGGTCATGACGCGCGCCGGCCGCTACCGAGCCGCGCTGCGAGGCACGTCGCTTGCGTCTGCGATGCTGCGTGGCTTGGCCAAGAATGACGCCGGGCTCGCTGCCAGGCTCCTCGCCGAACAGCTCCCCTGGCTCGCCTGGATGCCTAGGGCAGAGCAGCAAGACTGCTTGTCCGAGATCCTGACGCACCTGGCTGCCGGGGCTGAGACGGGCACGTTCGAGCCCTTCGCCCGGGCCCTCGCCAAATGGGAGCACACCGCTGAAGTCTGGGCGGACCCAAAACTGGCAAGGCGCCTGTCTTCCGAGCTTTTCGGCGACGGCAAAGCCATCCCGAGGCCCAAGGCCCGGCGCTAGTAGCACGCCGGGGAGCGGAGATCTCGCGGCCCAAGCCCTGGACGGAGCTGGAAGCGGTCTTTAGGTGGGGCAAGACGACGAGGCTGTCAGCAGCGCTAACCCACAAGTACAATAGGCGTGATGACCAGGGCCGAGTTGCACCAGATCGTTGACGACCTACCAGAAGAGGCGATCGACGGTGCATCCGTCATGCTGCATGGGATCGCCGCGGGTGCGATCGACGCTGATCAGGCGTGGGTCTGGACGCCAGAGTGGCAAGCAAAGCTGAGGGGTGCGCTCGAGGACTTGGCGGCCGGAAGGGTCACGAGGTTCGACAACGACGAGGACTTGCTGGCCGCCCTCTAGGGCCGCGGAGCCAGGGTGCCCGGATCATTGCCTACTTACGACTTCACTGCTGGCTTCCGGCGCGATCTCGATCACCTGAACGATGCCTAGCGGCGCGCTCTTCGACGTGCGGTGGCGCACCTTGTCGCCGACTTGAAGGCCGGCCAGTTCCGCGCAGGGCAACGCGTCAAGGCCGTACAGGCTATGTCCAGCACGTTCGAGATGGCCTGGGCTGGATGACGGGCGTGCCCTCTTCACGTACGGGCCAGAAGTCCAAGGCGGGCCGCGACGAACCTCGCAGTCGGGCGACGCTGAACGCTCCCGGCAAGAAGGAAGTGGCCGACACCGACAGCCGCCCCTCACCCAGGGTCGCGGTGAACGATCAATCCGGTCAGGCCCATCTCCACGAACGACGCCTCTGTGAGCGCGGCGACGATGCTCTCGAGGTTGTCGACGAAGAGGCTGCGCAAGTCTGAGTTGGTGATGTTGCCGGTGGCAACAACAAGGAGCCGTCGAGGCGACCGCCGCAGTAAATGGCTATCGCGGAAATCCCTGTCCTTTGTGACCAGGACTCCGCCTTCCTCGTCAGCGAAGGCCGCGAGCACTGTGTCGGGGGTGCGGTTACCCTGGGCCAGCTCGGAGGTGTGGACTGCCTCGTGCCCCGCTGCGGTGAGCTGCCGAGCCAGCGTCAGCGGAAGCTGGGCATCGACAACGAACTTCACGCAGCGCCCAGGGGCACCACACGGCGCTGGCCAGAAACCAACGCGCCGAACTCGAGCGCGGCGAGCAGGTCGTCACGTTCGAGATCGGGATGGTCCTCGACAACCTCGTCGATGCTCATCCCCGATGCCAGCAGCTCCAACAGGCTCTCGACCGGGTAGCGCAACCCGCGCACCGTCGGCTGGCCGTGGCAGATGGCAGGGTCGGTGGTGATCCTGTCCAGCCGTGACATATGGGCGATGGTACCGCCAGCAGCCGCCGCGGCGCGCTATCGCGAGGGGACGCCCTGGTCAGCCTCGCGACGGTCGGGGAAGCCAGTCATCGTCGGCGCTGTGGGCGTTCAACAATGTCTATACGGCTGGGAATGACGGGTATACAACCCAGGAAGGTGACTGCACCGACTTCGTGTCGAGGCTCGGTCGGTACCCCGGGTCGGTCAGGGGCGCCCGGCAGTGCGCGCTCTGTCCGGCCAGCGTCAGGTCGGCAACCGCTCCCACAACTGACGGGGCCGAGGGTGTCCACAAGCTTGAAGTCACCAGGCGTTACCCGGCGCTCGGACTATGACGATTTCGGGGAGTCAAACAGTTCTGAGTGGCACCGCCACGCCTTTTTGGGTCGCCGTTCATCCTCGCAGCTGTGCTACATTGTAGTCAATCGCACTACACCGGAGGTCACGTGCCACGCCCAACATCGTTCCGCCTTCCCGACGAACTGCTCGCCCGGTTGGACGAGGAGGCTTCATCGAGGGGGACCTCCGTCAGCTCCCTTGTCAGTTCGGTCCTTGACGAAGGGCTGAAGACCCGCCATTTCCCTGGGGTCGTGTACCGCGACGGCCCGACCGGGCGACGAGCAGGGCTCGTGGGCGGCCCTGACGTATGGGAGGTCATCCGTGCGCTGAAGGCCGCTTCAGGCGGGGCGGAGGTTCGGGTGCGTACGGTGGCCGAGGAACGGGGCTTGCCCGTGGCCCAGGTCCGGCTCGTGATCGACTTCTACGGAGAGCACGCCGACGAAGTCGACGAGCGGATTGCTCTGGACGCACAGGCGGCGGAGCGCGTACGCAAGGTCGTGGAACGCCGCGAGAGGCTCCTGTCCGCTTGAACTGGCTCTTCGACGAGATGCTCGCTCCCGAATGCGCCAGCCGGCTCTGCGAGCTCGGCCATGATGCCCTGTCGGTGCACGACATCGGCTTAGTCGGCCATGGCGACGAGGAGGTGTTCTCCGCTGCGATCAGCCAGGGACGCGTCCTCGTGACAGAGAACTTCGGTGACTTCTCGGTCCTGCTCGACCAGCACCTTTCGCACCAGGAGCCGTGCGTTCCCGTGGTGTTCCTGCACCGGAGCCGCTTCGGCCGTGGCGGGTCGATGGCGAACAAGGTGACGGCGCTCCTTGGCGACTGGGCTCGGGACGACCCCGAGCCGTACCTCGGCCCGCACTGGCCGAAGGGAGCAGCAGAGGACTGAGGCATAAATGGGGTGACCTGGGCGGGGGCCCGCAGCCGGCAATAAGTAGTCACTCGCCGCGCATACGTGATGACCAGCCTGGAGGCAGCCGACGAAGGACCGGCGCTGAACTTCATGTATGCAGCGGCCAATGTTGGGACGAGCGCCAAGTCCGTCGTACTGCATGTTGAGCGAGAGCGAGCCGGCCGGTCGGGAGGGAACGCATAATCGGGTCTTCGGTGCCCGGTCGGCGGTGATCGACCGGGAACATGTCGAACCGGGGGATGGGCAAGTCGTCTTCGACTGCATCCGTCAAAGCGGGACAACTCCGGCGCCGTGTCCGCTCACCGTTGCACGGAAGTGCGTAGGCGAAGCGCCTACAAGCTGAGCTCGTCGAGCACGTCCGCGAGGCCGCAAAGGTCCGGCACTTCCCGTGTGGGTGCCGGTTCAGCATGCTCGCCTGACCGATTGACCCAAACCGAGCGGATGCCGAGCTCGTGCGCGGGCGCGATGTCGTGGAAGTGGCTCTGGGCGACATGTACATGCCGCTTTGGATCCGCCCGCGTGCACTCGTAGAAGGCTCGCCAGTGCCCATGAGCCGGCTTGTAGGAGCCGATCTCGGAGGCCACTATCGCTCCGTTGAAGGGCGCGCCTATTGCCTCGATCGAGGCATCGACCAGGTCCCGGTCGGTGTTGGAGAGGATCACCAGCTGCCAGCCTCGCTGGTGGGCTTGCGCGAGCTGCTCTTGGACCTCGGGGAACACCGGCCATTTAGGAAGGGACCGTGCGAGAGCCTGCTCGTCGTCTGGGGCCAACTGTCGGCCGGCCTCGTTGGCGAGCTCAACGAGGACTCCAGCCATCACGTCCCGGTAGGGGGCTGCCGGGTTCGCCCGCTGCACGCGAGGCTCGATCTCGTGATAGCGCTCCAGCAGCCGGTGCTTCTGTTCAGTGCCGAACAGGCGCTCGAGGTCAGCCCCAATGCCGACATCCCAGTCCACGAGGGTGCCATAACAGTCGAAGGTGGCCCAGCGAGCGCCGTCTACAGGCAC
>Ga0182012_10004061_pt1 | contig 15421 bp, 11 predicted proteins | sample 612S2SmetaG_FD_120486 | JGI IMG/M metagenome (GOLD analysis project Ga0182012, IMG submission 120486) | Permafrost microbial communities from Stordalen Mire, Sweden - 612S2S metaG | ecosystem: Environmental > Terrestrial > Soil > Wetlands > Permafrost | place: Sweden: Stordalen | collected...
GCGCCGAACGAGAAATTCCACATCGCCAACTACTACTCGGGGATTGAGAGCGTGATCCGCTTCCTGTCGAACCTTGGGTAGAGGTTTCCGGCGAATTTGCATTTCGATGTGAAAAGCCCGGTCCTTGTGGCCGGGCTTTCTTCGTGTGGAATACCGGCTTGTTTGCACCAGTTATGGTGCAGTTTTCCACATCAAGCGATGCCTTCACTTTGCACTTTATATTGTGCATTCTGGAGGCGGTTAGCGCGATTTGCTACAAGCCATGTGCAACCGGTTGGGGTTTTGCACAGTCTACCCCTACAAATAGGGCTTTGTTACTTGACTCCCCTGCATTGCCTCGATAGAGTGACAACAACTTGCGAGGCGGACCCTCCCGCCGGAATTCGTTGTGGAGGGGCCCGGGCAATAGACGGGTTTCCAGCCACCACTCGCGCAGCGGCAGCAGTCCGATTTTAGGGCAGCACCGCACAAAGGGCGGCCCACCAGCCAGGGCCACAAGAGCTTTACGAGCGCCGCAAGATTGGCGCCGGGCTTGCCCAATTTTTCTTATGTGACAGGCAGACCGCCGATTTTTGCAAGCAGAGGCTCCAATGTGGCCTCCCGGCGGCGAAAGCAAGAGAGCGCGTGCGCGATGGAAGCGCATGGGCTCGAGGAGCATGAGCGTTGCTGAAACTCAAAAAGCTTCAGGTCCTGGGATTCAAGTCCTTTTGCGACCGCACCGAGTTGAAGTTCCCCGGCGAGGGCATTGCGGCCGTTGTCGGCCCGAATGGCTGCGGCAAGTCCAACATTGCCGATGCCATCACCTGGGTACTGGGCGAGCAGAGCGCCAAGAGCCTGCGCGGCGCCCACATGACCGACGTCATCTTTGCCGGCACGCGTGAGCGCAAGCCCACCGGCATGGCCGAGGTGACGCTGCACCTGGTTGACCCCGAAGTGTACGAGGGCAACACCGGCGCGCCAGTCATTGAGATTCACAACGACATGCCCGAGGACGACTGGGATGAGGCCGCCCTGCGCAGCGAACGCGAGCGCGACGTGGAGGAGTACACCGAAGAGGTGCGCCCCGGCCAGACCAGCGAAGAAATTGCCGCCGCCAACGATCTTTCCGCCGCCACTCCGGCCGCAGTTGATGCGCCGGAGGGAAACCCGGAGTCCCTGGAGGCTTCGGCCTCCGGGGACGCGGGTACCGCCGCGGGCGGGCAGCAGGTGGTGCTCAAAATCCGCCGCCGCAAGTTCAAAACCACTCTGAAGAAGGGTGAGATCGCCGTCACCCGCCGCCTCTTCCGCAGCGGAGAGAGCGAGTACCTGCTGAACGGCAAGCTCTGTCGCCTGCGCGACATTCAGGACATCTTCATGGGCACCGGCCTCGGGCCGGAGAGCTACGCGATCATCGAGCAGGGTCGCATTGGGCAGATTCTGAGCAGCAAGCCCACCGACCGCCGCAGCATTATCGAAGAGGCCGCCGGCGTCACCAAGTTCAAGACGCGCAAGCGCCTGGCGGAAGCCCGCCTGGCCGACGCCAAGCAGAACCTGGCGCGCATCAACGACATTTTTGACGAAGTGACCAGACAGATGAACAGTCTGAAGCGCCAGGCCGCCAAGGCCGAACGTTACAGCAAGCTGCGCGATGAGATGCGGGCCCAGTTGCGCATTGTGCTGGCCAGCCGCTTTACCGAGCTGGAAGCGCAGAAGACGCAACTGGAGGCCGAGCTGGTCCGGTTGGCCGAAGAGCTGCACACGCGCGCAGAAGCCGTGCAGGCCATGGACGCCGAGCACGCCGAGCGCACCCAGCACGGCTATACCGTGGAGGCCGAAAGCAAGCACACGCGCGAACGCCTGAGCCAGATTCAACTGGAAATGGACAGGGCCACCACGCGCACGCGCACGAATGAGGAGCGTTGTGCCGAGCTGACCGCGCGCTCCGCGGCCGCCGAGGCCGAGTCCGCCAGCGCCAGCACGCAGCTTGCGCGGCTGGAAGAAGAGTTGGGCGGAGACCGCAAGGTGCTGGAGAGCGCCGCGGCCGACGTGGCCGGCGCACAGAGTGAGCACCATCAGCGCCAGCAGCAGGCGCAGCAGGCTGCCGAGCGGCTCAGCGAGACTGAGCGCCAGCAGGAGCAGCAGCGCCGCCGCATGTTGGAGCTGATGAACACCGAGGGCAGCATCCGCAACCGCATTACCCAGGCGGAAGAGCGCATTGCCGCCCTGGGGCGCGAAGCCGAACGGTTGCAGAGCGAGCTGGAGAGCAGCAACCGCCAGGTGGAGAGCTTTGGTGGGCAGCGCGGGCAGATCGGGTTGGAGTTTGAGACCGCACAAGAGGAGTCGAAGGCTATTGCCGCCAGGCTGGCTGAAGCTCGCGCCGAGTTGGGCGAAAAGCGCACGGCAGAGGGCGACGCCAAGCGCCAGCTCGACCAGATGCGCTCGGAGTCCGCTGCGCTGCAAGGCCGCCGCGCATCGCTCGAAGCGGTCATCAAGGAGCATGGCTTCAGCACGGAGAGCGTGCGCAAGTTGCTGCGCAGCGGTCAGCTGACGGGCGCGAATGCTCCGGTGGGCGTGCTGGCTGACTTCATCGAAGTGGAAGACAAGTACGAAGGCGTGGTGGACGAGTTCCTGCGCGACGAACTGAACTACCTGGTGGTGAAGAGCTGGGAGGCCGCCAACGCCGCGCTGCAACTGCTGCGCAGCGACGTGGAAGGCCGCGCGACATTCCTGGTGCACCCGGATGATTCACAGGCCAAGTTCAGCTTCGTCTTTGACGAGACGACCCGCACCCATCTGCGCGAGGATCGCGTCATTCCGCTGAAGGATTGCATCCGCGTGCCGGAGAACTTCGGCACGTCGCTCGAGGTGATCCTGCCCAAGCTCGGCAACGGCTACATTGTGCCGGACGCTGAAACCGGGCGCGCGCTGGCCCTCGAAAATCCCGACGCGTTTTACCTCTCGCTCAGCGGCGAATGCTATCACAACGTGACCGTCACCGGCGGCAAGAAGCTGGCTGAGGGTCCGTTGCAGATGAAGCGCGAGCTGCGCGAAGTGCAGCGGCAAATTGATGAGCTCTCGCTGCGCCTGAACGGCCAGGAGCAGACGGTGGCGCGGCTGGGTGGTGAGATTCAGGCGCTGACGGTGCTGCTGGACAAGCTGGAATCCGAGCGCCGCGACAGCGAACAGAAGGTGATGACCAGCGGCCACAGCCTGCGCCAGTTGGAAGGCGAAATGGCCCGGGTTCGCGAGCGCATGACCGGCTACGAGCGCGACCTGCAACGCGTCCAGAGCGAGCGCGGGGAGCGCGAAGGTTTCATCAGCGCCCGCCAGCAGGAGCTTGGCCAGCACGAGGAACAGCGCGTGCAACTGGAGGCGCAGATGGCCGCCGCGCAGGAGCATGTGGCTGAGCTGCGCACCGCTCGCGACACCGCCGCACAGGCTGCCAGCGAGGTGATGGCCAGGGTGGCCACGCTCGAAGAGCGCCGCCGTTCGGCCGCCACGTCACTGGCGCGTATTGAGAGCATGGTGCGGGAGGTGACGCAGCGTGTGGCCAGCCTGCGCGCGCAGTTGGAAGGCGCCGCCGCCGAGCAGGTTCAACGCCAGCGCGAGAACGAAGAGCTGGCCGCCAAGCTCATTGGCTGGCAGGGCGAACAACAGCAGGCGCAGCAGCGCGAGCAGGAGTTGCAGCTCGAAAGCGATCAGGTTCGTGCCCGCCTGGCCGAGCTGGAAGTGGAGTTGAAGAGTGCCCGCGAGGTTCTTGACCAGGTGCGCGACCGCCGCGGCGAGTTGAGCGCGTTGGCGGCCAAGGCCGAAAGCGACCTGAACCATTTGGCCGAAACCTGCTTGCAGGAGCTGAGCCAGACGCGCGAGGAACTGCTGGCCGATGAGGCTCTGCCCCGCCAGACGGGTGAGGAGCTGGCGGCCAGCGACGCCTCCTACAAGGAGATGCGCAGCAAGCTGGAAGGTATGGGCCCGGTGAACATGATGGCGCTCGAGGAGTACAAAGAGACGGCGCAGCGCCACGAATTTCTGGAGACGCAGCGCAAGGATCTGCTCGACTCCATTGAGAACACGCAGAACACCATCCGCGAGATTGAAGAGGTCAGCCGTACCAAGTTCAACGAGGCCTTTGAGGTCATCAACGCCAACTTCACGCGGACCTTCAAGAAGCTTTTTGGCGGCGGCGAGGCGTGGATGAAGCTCACAGACCTGGAGAACTCGTCGGAGAGCGGCATTGACATTGTGGCCTCGCCCCCGGGCAAGAAGCTGCAAAACGTCCTGCTGCTCAGCGGCGGAGAAAAGGCTCTGACGGCGCTCAGCCTGCTGGTGGGCATCTTCCAGTACGCGCCCGCGCCATTCTGCATCCTGGACGAGGTGGACGCGCCGCTGGACGAGACGAACGTGGGACGCTTCACCGAGCTGATCCGCGAGATGAGCCGGGAGACGCAGTTCATCGTCATCACGCACAGCAAAAAGACGATGAGCATGGCTCCGGTGATGTACGGCGTCACCATGCAGGAGCCCGGCGTTTCGCGCATTGTCAGCGTGCGCTTCGGCGCCGAACAACAGGGCCCGCAGGCGGTCTCAGCCTAGGCGAGTCCGCGGGAGCAAGCCGCGGGATGGTCGGAGCAACTGTTCCTCCATCCCCGCTTGCAGTAACTGACGGCGGTACCATGCGGGTAGTGCCCAAGGTTCATGTCTGCGTGATGTCCCAAAAGCTCCGCCAAGGCAGTTGCGGAGCCGCCGGAATTGTGATTAGCGCGAATGCGCAAAACGCCTGATATTTGGCGGCTCCGCGGCCCATTGTCCCGGAGCCGTTAACTATTTTGTTTTGTATCGTCTGCGGCTAAACGCGCGGAATTTTGCGGATTTCTCCCTCCGGTTGCTCACCGCGCTATAAACAGTTTTTTCGTCTGCGTTGACAAAACCAACCCACCGTTTAGAATTTTCATCGTTAGCCACATTGAGTCCAAGAGACCCGTGACGAATCCAAGCGACCCTATTCTCCTGCGAACTGATTTTCCAGATCTGGAACTCCACGCCAGCGGCAAGGTGCGTGACGTTTATAACGTGGGCTCGGACCGCCTGCTCTTCGTGGCCACCGACCGCATCTCGGCCTTTGACTACGTGCTGGCATCCGGCATTCCTGCCAAGGGCCGGGTCCTCACACAGATTTCGCTGTTCTGGTTCGACTTTCTCAAGGACATTGTGCCGAACCACCTGGTCACCGCCAATGTCGAGGAGTATCCTGAGGCGCTGCACAAGTACGCCGACCAGTTGCGTGGCCGCTCCATGCTGGTCACACGGGCGAACATGTATCCCGTGGAGTGCGTGGTGCGCGGCTATCTCTCCGGCTCCGGCTGGAAGGAATACCAACAGGCGGGCAAGGTGTGTGGCATCGAGCTGCCCAAGGGGCTGAAGGAGAGCGACAAGCTTCCGGAGCCGATCTTTACGCCTTCCACGAAGGCTGCCAGCGGTCACGACGAAAACATCAGCTTTGACGAGATGGTGAAGCACGTGGGCCGCGTGGACAGCGAAAAGCTGCGTGAACTGACCCTGGCCGTTTACAACAAGGCCGCCGACTACGCGCTGACCAAGGGCATCATCATCGCCGACACCAAGTTCGAGTTTGGACAGACGGCCAGCGGAGTCATCCTGGCCGACGAGGTGCTGACGCCGGATTCCTCGCGCTTCTGGCCGGCAGACACCTATGCTCCGGGCAAGTCGCAGCTCAGCTACGACAAGCAGTATGTACGCGATTACCTGGAGGAGATTCACTGGGAAAAGAAGCCGCCGGCGCCGGCGCTGCCCGAAGCGGTGCAGCAGAATACCAGCGCCAAGTACGTGGAAGCCTATCGCAAGCTGACCGGCAAGGAACTGCCACGCGGATAGCGGAATGAACTGGATGGACTGGCTGATTGCCGCGGTGCTGGTGCTCTCTGCGCTGCAGGCAGCCGCCCAGGGTTTTGTGTTTGAGCTGTTTTCGCTGGCGGGAACCGTGTTGGGTTACCTGATGGCGGCCTGGGGATATCACAGCGCCGCAGTTTACCTGGCACCGTACTTGAAGAACGATGTGCTGGCCTCCGGCGCGGGATTTTTGTTGATCTTTATTGGTGTTGTGCTGCTGGCTGGCGTAGTGGGCAGGCTGGTGCGCTGGGCGGCACACAGCGTGGGTTTGAAGTTGGTGGACCGCCTTCTGGGAGCTGCGTTTGGATTTGTGCGCGGCGCGCTGGTGGTGACGGTGCTGGTGATGGCCATGGCCAGTTTCCTTCCCTCCTCGCAGGCGTTGGCCAACAGCAGTTTCGGACAGTACTTTCTGGCCGCGGGACGGGCGGCGGTATATGCCGGTCCCGGAGATTTGAAACAGAAGTATCGCGATGGCCTGAAGGCCATGCAGGGGCTGCAGCACAAGACGTAGCTCCGGGCAACACAGAAAGCGTTTTTATGGCGCGGCCGGCCATGCACGAGGACGCGCAAAGCAGCACTGCAGTCTGGCAGCACAAGCGTTATACGATAGAAAGCGAGGTCCCACGTTGAAGGACCAACTGGAAGCCTTAATCGCGCAGATGCATCAAAGCGGCATTCTCTATTCCGAAGCGGTTTGTGAGTTCCGCAAGCGCTTCATTCTTACCGTACTCGAAAGCAATCATGGAAATCAGTGTAAGGCCGCGCGCCAGCTTCACATGCACCGCAACACCCTGAGCCGCACCATGGCGGAGCTGAACATTGATCCGCGCGCCGTGCGGGCCGTCATGCGTCGCCGTCCGCCCAAGAGCGAGCGGGGACCGGCGCTGGAGAAGAAGATCGCGCGCTAGACTCGATACGCGAGGTTGGATGTGAGATGTAGATGCGGGCCGCCCGGTGCGGCCCGTTCTCTTTGCCACCGCTTCCCTCCCACTTGGCCTGCCTCTTCCCTTCCACCTGGCCGCCCGCCGGGCACACTTACCCTGCGTAGGATATCCAAACAAAAGAAGGACGGCCCGAAGGCCGTCCCAGTTGCCTGCGTTCAAGTTGGCTTACGACTTGTGCGGAGCGGCGTGTCCAGCTGCGGGCTTGTGCGCCGGCTCGGGAAGTCCGCTTAGCACCTCACCATCGCTGAAGGTCAGCACAAAGTCATCGCCGTTGGCGCTGTACTCGCTGGGCGTTCCCTGGATGGTAAGCTGCGTGCCCGGCTTGGGCAGGCGCGTGGCCGGAATGGCCGCCTTGAGGGTGATGACGATATCTGCCTTCTTGGCCTCGATGTCATCCTGGCTGCCGGCCAGCTTCAGGGTGGCGCGTGCGGCATCCACCTCCACTACGCTGGCGATCAGACGGGTGGCGTGGCCCTTGATGGCCGTCCAGGTCTTGTCGCCTGCGTCCTTGTTGCCGCTGGTCAGGATGAACTGCCACTCGGCAAACGAGAGAGTCTCCGGCGCGCCCTTCTTCAGCATGTCGTTGGCCTGGTCGGCGGGCGAAGGAGCGGGCGTCACGGTGAAGCCCGCGGGGATGGTCGGCTCGGCCTTGGCCGCGGCCAGCAGAGCGTCAAAGCCATCGGCTCCGCCGTGATAGCGCTGGTAGCGGTTCTGCGCGTAGCTGAGGTACTTGGGGTCGTTGCCGGCGGCCTTGGCAATCCAGAACAGTCCGTCCACCACGATGGGCTTGGGCGACAGGTAGCTGAGCGCCAGCAGGTAGATGCTCTGGTTGTCGGTCGGATTGGCGGCAACCACATCCTTCAACGCGGTCTGCGCCGTGGGGTAGTCCTTACCCTGCAGCGCGGCGTAGCCAAGGATGTTGTTGCAGACGTTGCGGAACTGTTTCCGGGTGGCGTCCCACTGGGCATCGGGCACGCCTTCGGGCTTTGCGGCCGTATCCAGAGCCTTGATGCAGCGCGCTCCGTACTGGCCGGCGGCCTGCAGACTGGCGGCGGCGTCAGGACCGTTGTCCTGCGCGTTCAGCACGGTCAGCACCACCAGGGAGGTGACGTTGCTGGGGTTCACCTGCAGGCAGGCCACGGCACTGGCCTTGACCTTGGCCACATCACCGAGTTGCTGATAGGTCTTGACGAGGAACTCGTAGCCGTCTTCCTTGGCCACGCTGTTGGGGTAGGTTTGCAGGAAGGCTTCCATCTGCTGCGTCTTCTGCGCCGGGTCCGTAGCGTTGATGGCGGCCATGTAGGCGGCGCCTTCGGCCTGGTCCTGGATGACCTTTTTCTGCTGCGTATCCGCCGGTGTTGCCTGCTGCGGCAGGGGGAGGGCCAGCGCCTGCGCGCCCAGGACGGCAGCTGCCAGCATCAGCACGATTAGAGACTTCTTCATTCTTAGGCTCCTTGAGAACATAGCGGATTCTGCGACACGCAAATCAACGTGAGTTGGTGCAAGCGACCCATACGGTATCGAGGCACATGATAACAGTAATCTGACGATCGGCTCATTCGCGGCAAGTGGCGCTAGAAGCCGATTATAGGGAGCAACCCGCACTTAAGGCAAGCACTTGCGGCCACACAATCATCGCGTGCAAACGAATCCCAAACAAAGATCACCCTGCAGGGTCAGAAACTCAAATATCCAGCCCCTTTGGAGGCCACCATTGGGTGGAAAAGCCGAGGGCCGCTCCGAAGAGCGGCCCCCAGTGTTTCAGCCCATGCCGAAACCGGCAAACGCTGGTTTAGAAGCGGTAGGTGATGCCCGTGCCGAAGCGCGAGGTGGCCTGAACGTTGAGTTCGTGCGAGAGACCGCCGGCAACCTTCACCAGCGCCACGTCGACGTTGAAGGGCTTGCCCTTCGGCTGCACGCGCAGGAAGTAGCTGGACGATGTCGGGACGTTGTTGTAGTCCTGAATGACATTATTCACAGCTTGAATGTAATGCGGCTGCTGCACGGCTTCAGCGCCCACCACGAGCAGCGACTTCGCCGGACCGGCGAAGGCGAGGCCTGCGGTTGCGAACCAGTTGCCATGGTAGCTCTGACCCAGCGGAGCGTTGGTGCTGTCATAGCCGACGTTGCCGGCGTTGCCGGCCAGGCCCCACAGGGAGGCGTTCGTCACTTTTTCGCCAACGTTGAGCAGAACGATGACCTTCTTGACCGGGACCAGTTTGGTGGCCACGACGTAGAAATCACCATTGGTGCTGCTGATGCCGGCGGCCTGCGAAGTGACGCCAGGCAGCACCGCACCGATGACGCGCGAGTCGCCGAAGCGGCCCACGGCGCCCACGGCGATGGCCGGGACCCACTTGGTCTTGTAGGCGTTCTCCTTCACCAGCGTGTACTTGCCGTGCAGAGTGGTATAGCTGCTGGAGAACAGGGCGCCGGGAGCATCCGGAGAAGTGCCGCCCAAACCAACCCAGGCGCCGCTGCTGTTGGAACCCTGAACGGCGAAGGTGGTGGTGAAGCCAGCCTCAAAGCGCTTGCCGAAGCCTTCAGTGGCCGACAGAGTGAACTGCTCGCCCAGTGCGGGACCACCCGCGAGGAAGTGGAGAGCGATCTCCGGCTTGCCGAGCTTATTGTCAGGGGCGCCCACGGTGTAGGCAAAAGGAGTCAAAAGGGCGCCGGTCTGGCCTTCCCAGTTCAAACCCAACTGTGCGAAGGCCGACTGCGCGAACAGTGCGACCATGACAAAGGTAAATACAACGACAATCTTCTTATTCATCCTGTGCATGTCTCCTCGAAGAGATTTTATTCAGTTGTCTTCCATGCGGCCACCCGCCAGGAAATACTCCGGGGCAGATGCCGCTCACGCCGGTCGATGGGGTAAGGGTCTAAGTATCTTCCCTATTCCTCTCAGGCCGGGCTATACCGGTTCGGGATGCCGGCTTGTTCTATTGTAACCCGGTAACTGCTTCCCTGCCATGACGTTCCACAGCAAGCAGAAACATGCAGTAAATCCCGGAACGGCTTGAATCGTCCATCTTCGAGGATGCACTGACCTGGAGCTTATGAAGGCAGAAACTCCCTCTTATGAGTGACATCCCAGCCCACACTGCCGGAACTCCGGCGGGTGAGGTGAAAACGGACTATTTCTTCCGGGCAGTGCGCGGTGACACACACTGCCCGGGAGGAATGTTCAGGAACAAGGGCGCCGAGCCAAAGGATCTTTGCCAGCGCAGTCAGGCCTGTCAGTCGCCGTAGCCGCCGCCGTCTTCCACCGTCACCTTGCCGCGGAACATGCGGTACAGGAAGACGAAGTAGCCGAGAGCGATGATGATGCCGAAGATCCACCAGCGCAGCCCCACCTGCAACGCGTAGCTGCCGGTGATGGAGTTGGCGATGGTCAGGTTGTATTGCGGATCCACGGCCGGCAGAATCACCGGGTAGAGCGCGTAGACTGCGCCCACCAGCATCAGCGCCAGGTACAGGCCGCCGCAGACGAAGGCCAGCACCTCCTTGCGCGCGCGCTGGAAGATGAAGATGCCGATCAGGCTGACAAAGACCAGGAGCGGCACAATGTAGCCAATCTTCAGAGTGTTGTAGTTGGCCACGATGCCCGGATGGATGGCCAGGGTCGCGGCCAGGCTGACCAGGGTCAGCACCAGCAGAACGGGGGTCAGCACCAGGCTGGTGGTGCGGGCGCGCTCATGCAGGTCGCCATCGGTCTTGCAGACCAGGTAATTGGCTCCATGCACCAGCAGTGCAACCAGCACGACGACTCCGCTCAGGACGGTGTACCAGTCCAGCACGCCGGGATGCGCTCCGACGGTCCAGTTCGTCCACAGGGGCAGGAAGAAGTAGTGATCCGGACCGAGCGGCAGGCCGCGCACGATGTTGCCCAGGGCCGCACCGTAGAAGATGGCCAGCAGCAGGCTGCCGATACTGAAGATGGCGTCAAAGAACGCCGCCCAGATGCCATCGTTGATGTGAGTGCGGAACTCCAGGCCAATGGCGCGGAGCATGAGCAGCCACAGAACCATCATCAGCGGGAGATAAAAGCCGCTGAAGCTGGAGGCGTAGAGCTGCGGGAATACAAAGTAGAGCACGCCGCCGGTGGCCAGCAGCCAGACTTCGTTGCCGTCCCACACGGGGCCAATGGACTTGATGATCTTGCGGCGCTCGGCATCCGTGCGGCCGAGGAAGAGGTGAAGCGCGCCGGCGCCAATGTCAAAGCCATCGAGGATGACGTAGATGGCCAGCATGACCGAGATGATGGAGAACCAGAGGAATCCAGTGAATACCATGTTACTTCACCTCCGCGGCGTGAGCTGCATCCTCAACCGGGCCGTGCGTGATCTCACGCTGCAGCACAAAGAGGAAGAGGATGGCGAGTAGGGTGTACATGCCCAGGAAGCCAAGCAGGGTGAAGGTGGCGTTGGCCGCCGACACCGACTTGGAAAAGCCGCTGACGGTGCGCATCAGTCCGTACACAAGGTAAGGCTGGCGTCCGAGTTCGGCGGTCATCCAGCCGGCGGTGTTGGCAATGTAGGGCAGCGGAGCGCTCAGCATGATGATCCACAGCAGCCAGCGCGACTCAAACAGCTTATTGCGCCACAACTGGATGCCGGAAAGCACCGAGATGAGAATGAAGATGGTGCCCAGGCCAACCATGATGTGGTAGGCGTAGTACAGAAGGCTGATGTTGGTTGGCCACTCGGTCTCCGGGAAGCTGCTGAGGCCGGGTACCTGCGAATTCCAGTCGCGGTTGGAGAGGAAGCTGAGCGCTTTGGGAATGACCAGCGGGTTGTCAATCGTCTTGGTGTCGGTGTTGGGCTGGCCCAGGATGACGAGGTCAGCGGTGCTGGTGTCGAAGTGGGCTTCCATGGCGGCCAACGCGGCCGGCTGATAGGCAACCAGGTTGCGGCCCTGTCCGTCGCCGGTGGGTCCGATGACGAGGAGAGTGGCCAGGAGTCCGCCGATGACGGCCACGCGCAGTGCGATGGCGCCCTGTTCTTTCTGGCGTCCGCTGAGAATGTAATAGGCGCCGATGGAGGCCATGACGAAAGCTCCGGTGACGGTGGCTCCAGCCATGTTGTGGGCGTACTGCCAGATGGCCCAGGGATTCAGCAGCAGACCCCAGAAGCTGGTCAACGTGACCGAGCCGTCAGGCAGCACGGAGTAGGCCACGGGATGCTGCATCCAGGCGTCGGTGGCCACAATGAAGTAGCCGCTCAGCCAGCTTCCAAAGAAGACGGCCACGCCGGTTCCCCAGTGTGCCAACTTGCTGAGGCGCTTCTCTCCATAGAGGAAAAGGCCGAGGAAAGCCGACTCCAGGAAGAAGGCGAAGGTGCCTTCCATGGCCAGCGTCTGACCGATGACGCCGCCGGCGAAGCGCGAGAAATGCGACCAGTTCGTGCCGAACTGGAATTCCATGGGAATGCCGGTGACGACGCCGAAGACGAAGCTGATGCCGAAGATCTTCGCCCAGAAGCGCGCCGCGGTGTTGTAGCGTTCGTCGTTCTTCCACAAGCCGATCGTCTTCAACGCCACCACCAGCGGGGCCAGGCCCATGGTGAGTTGCGGGAAGAGATAGTGGAAGGTAGCGGTAAATGCGAAGTGCAGCCGATGTATCAATACGGCGGAGTCCATATGCCACTCACTCCATTATTTTAAGTTGGTGCTGCGTGTGACTTTTCGCGGCGGCGCCGGTGGTGCCGCGCGCAGGGGTTGGGGTAAGTGTTGTACACCGCGTGATGCCCTGCGGTGCGGATTGCGAACTTTCGTAGGGTAATAAATTGTTGACGCCGCTCGATGGGCCGCTCACCAGACCACCGGCAGCGCCCGATGCCAGCGTGGCAATGGATGCGGCCGAGAGTACCGCCAGCATGGCCTTCTGCGCCTCCATCCAGACCTGGTGGGCCGGGCACTGCGGATGGCGGCTGCAACTGGTGCCTTCGGTAATGCAGATGTTCAAAACGATGGGCCCGTCAATGACTTCGACGACCTCCAGCAGAGTGGCGTTGGCGCCTCTCTCCAGCAGGGAGAAGCCACCGTCCACACCGCGACGGGCCTGAATCATTCCGGAGCGCGCCAGCGTCTGAAGAATCTTGGATAAGAAACTCTCCGGTACTTCGACCGCCTTGGCCAGCCGTCCCTTTGGGACGATGATCCCCTCCGGCAGCGTGGAGAGGTGGATCATCACACGAATTGCATAATCGGCGGCGCGAGTCAGTTGCATGAGTTCCCTTGGGACGGGATAAGAGAGAGTAATAGCGACAAACGAGACCTCTTTTGTCCGCAATGACGTTACCCCGGTCACATTCACAATGCGGTGACCCGCATCCCATGACTTTGTGACTTTTATCACACTACAGGCGGGCATTCCGGCCCGCCGCGCAGGGCAGCCTGTTCCGTGCCAGGGGCCGGCCGAGAATGCACAAGGGCTTTCGGTTTACACTGTTAGCCGTGAACGCAGAGATTGTCGCCGTCGGCTCCGAGCTGCTGACGCCCTTCCGTCAGGACACGAATTCCCTGTTTCTGACGGCCCGGCTGAACGAGCTTGGCGTTGAAGTCATCTACAAAACGATTGTGGGCGACCGCCCCGACCACCTTTTGGAGGCCTGCCGCCAGGCCTTTACCCGCGCCGAGATTGTCATCTTCAGCGGCGGCCTGGGCCCCACCGAGGACGACCTGACCCGCGAGTGCGTGGCCGAAGCCCTTGGCCTGGAGCTGCGCCGCGACCACGAGATGGTGGCCGCGCTTTACACGCGGGCGGCCAACATGCGGGTCAAGCTGGCGGAAAACAACATCAAGCAGGCCGACTACATCAGTGGCGCCGAGGTGTTGAAGAATCCGCGCGGCACCGCTCCCGGACAGTGGCTGGAGACCGAGTACCTGGGCCAGAAGCGACTGATTATGCTGCTGCCCGGACCTCCGCATGAGATGGAAGGAGTCTTTACCGAGCAGTGCATTCCCCGGTTGGAGGCCGCGCTGCCCGAGGTTCACCTGGCCACCGGCGAGTTGAAGATCGCCATGGTCGCCGAATCGGCGGCCGACCTGCGGGCCGCCAAACACTATAAGAACTTTCCCGGCGTGGAGACGACGATCCTGGCCAAGCCCGGCGAGGTGCAGCTCCACCTGAAGGCCCGGGCCGCCACGCGCGAGGAGGCCGAGGCGAGGCTGGAAAAGCTGGCCGCGCTGCTGGAAGAAGAGTTCGCGGAAGAGATTTTCTCCAGTGGCGGCGAGACCATGGAGCAGATTGTCGGCTACTTTTTGCAGATGCGCGGCGCCACCCTGGCCGTGGCCGAAAGCTGCACCGGCGGATTGCTGGGCGAGCGCATCACCAGTGTGCCGGGCAGTTCGCGATACTTTCTTGGCGGCGCGCTGGTTTACAGCGACCAACTCAAGATGGAGTTCTGCGGCGTGCCTCCGCTGCTGCTGAAGAGCGACGGCGCGGTGAGCCGCACGGTGGCCGCGGCCCTGGCCGAAGGCATCCGGCAGCGCTGCAAGAGCTCGCTCGGCATCGGCATTACGGGCGTGGCCGGCCCCGGCGGCGGCACGGAGCATAAGCCAGTCGGGTTGGTCTACATCGCTCTGGCCGATGGCAAACACACGGAGGTCGTAGAGCGCCGCTTCCCGGGCGACCGTGAGCGCATCCGCTGGTTCGCCAGCCAACTGGCGCTGGAGTTGCTGCGCCGCAAGCTGCGCTAAGGCGCGCGGCCACACCGCTGACACCGATCTGCGAAATGCACAAGAGGTGAAAGAAGCCATGGGAAACTGGTTGACCTGGGCGCTGCTCTCCGCATTTTTTGCCGCCGCCACGGCCCTGCTGGCCAAGCTCGGCGTCAGCGGAATCCCCTCGAACCTGGCCACGGCGATCCGCACGACGGTGGTCATCGTCTTTGCCTGGCTGATGGTGGCCGTGACCCGTGAGTTCTCCGGCGTAGAGGCTTTGACGCCGCGGAACTGGCTCTTTCTTTTGCTCTCCGGCACGGCGACGGGACTGAGCTGGCTCTGCTACTTTCACGCGCTCAAACTGGGCGAGGTCAGCAAGGTCGCTCCGATTGACAAGCTGAGCGTGCCGCTGGTGATCCTGTTCAGCGCCCTGTTGCTTGGCGAACGGCTATCCGCCGGCAAGGTCGTGGGAGGGCTGTTGATCGCCGCCGGCGCCATCGTCGTGGCCCTGGGCTAAACACCATGCGCCTCTTCGTAGCCATTGACATTGATGAATCCATCCGCCAGCGGTTGGATGCCTACGCGCGCGCGATGAAGCCCCGCGTGCCGGGCGTGCGCTTTGTGGCGGCGGGCAATTATCACGTCACGCTGAAATTTCTTGGCGAAGTGGCGGAGGCGCGGCTGCCGGAGGTTAGGTCGGCCCTGGAGGCGATCCGTTATCCGTGGTTCTCGCTCGACGTGCGCGGCGTCGGATTCTTTCCCAACGAACACGCCCCGCGAGTATTTTGGGCAGGGATTGAATGCGCCGAACTGGCAGGCCTTGCGCAGCTCGTCCAGCAGGCCTTCGAGCCCCTGGGCTTTACCCCGGAGCGCGAATTCCGGGCGCATCTCACGCTGGCGCGAAACGGATCGGGACGGCCGAGGCC
>Ga0182012_10004064_pt1 | contig 15418 bp, 16 predicted proteins | sample 612S2SmetaG_FD_120486 | JGI IMG/M metagenome (GOLD analysis project Ga0182012, IMG submission 120486) | Permafrost microbial communities from Stordalen Mire, Sweden - 612S2S metaG | ecosystem: Environmental > Terrestrial > Soil > Wetlands > Permafrost | place: Sweden: Stordalen | collected...
ATTGGCGTCCCCAAGGGGATTCGAACCCCTGTTATCGCCGTGAAAGGGCGGTGTCCTAGGCCGGGCTAGACGATGGGGACGCTAGAGGAAGGACTCCTCTAATTTAGCAAACCTGCTTTCCGTCTTCTCAAAACCACCATCCCTAGTAGCCCCAAACCCGCCACCGTGATCATCGTCAACGTAGCCGGTTCCGGTGTGACTACCTGCAACGCGGCCGCCGCTACAATCGCTTGCCCGGCGGCCGTTGGATGCAATTGATCCCAAAACAAATATTGATTCGGAGTTGCACACGGCGTCCCACCCGCGTCGTTCACTTCTCCCGTCAAGCAAGGCTGCGTCACATTCGTGAATCCAAAGGCATTCGGATTCGCCACAATGCCATCAATCAGCGAGTACGTGTCCAGCACATTCAAATTCAACCCATCCGCTCCGGCAATCGCCCCTAACGACGGAATGCCTGACGACGAAAGTCCATTCACCAAAGTCGTATCGAAAAACAAAGACAGGCTTGATGCGGCTGCCACACCCAGGGGCCCCGTGGCCATCGCCGCTGGCGTCTTGCCCAAATCCGGCACAGTCACAATGAGTAAATTCTTTGCGCCTTCCTGCGCCAGGGTGTTGATCGCGTTGTCAATATTGCCCACCACCGCCGCCGCGCCCGCCGCTGCCGCAGCCTGCGAGGGGTTCGACGCCAGAATCGCATCCAAATCATTCGAGCCGATCCAGATCGTATAAAGGCCGTTCGGATTGACCACTGGGTTGGCAGCCTTGAATGCCGCTAATTGCGACGTCAGATCACCGGGGTTCGCATTGCCACTGAGCGCACCGCCGACCGCATAGTCAGTCCCGCCCGCCAAACTCGCCGTTGGCGTGGCAACGCCCAACTTTCCGGCTAGATCCTGCACCCAAACCGGACCATTCGAAAATTCGCCGTTCACATAGGGCGGAGCGGGCGCCGCACCACCGGTTGCAATAAAGGCATTGCCGGCGTCAGACAGACTGTCGCCGAAGACGTAAATGGCATTGAAATTAGTAGCCTGCGCTGAGGAAGCAATACTACCTAGCAGCGCTAAGGCGATACAAACGGAACGTTTATGGTATGAAGGCATGCGGCCAGTATATAACCGCTGCCTTCCTACCCCCTAATACGCAATTCTTACAGGGTGTGCAGATAGGCTATGAGGTTGGCTTTGTCATCTGCCGACAACATATCTGAATAGGCAGGCATGCCATTACCGCCGGCGTTAATCTGCGCCAAAACATTTGCGTCGTTCACCGGCTTGCCATTCGCCAGCGTTTTGCGCTTGAATAAACCCTTGAGCGACGGACCCATCTTCTTCTCGTCGTTATCGACGTTGTGGCAAATGGCGCACTGCTCAAAAGCTTCTTTGCCTTTGGCCGCATCCGCTTTGCCCGCGCCCGCTTTCGGAGCCGCAGTAAGAGTCAAACTCAAAGCCAAAGCTGTACCCACAATCACCGAACTTACGGCGAAAAACTTCTGACGAACCATGCAAATCCTCCCAAAATTTTAACTGGAAACGAGACTGGAATTTCCAGTTTACACAACGTTCCCTTCCACTAGACTCCGCCATACCCCCAAAAGACACAAGGATGAAACGAGATTAACGCTACGAAAACTTCACTTCTGGGTTCGACCAACTGCGGGGACGCGCGACCAGCAAGAGCGCAAGCAAGAAAACAATCTCGGAGCAAATCAGTCGCCTTTTGCATCCAAATCAGGTAAACTAAGAGAGAAGCGCTTCATTCGGCGGTCCCGTTGTGCGCACGTTTAAGGAGATTACATGATTCAACTCACTGAAAATGCCGTTGGCAAGGTCACTGAAATCTTAAGCATGCAGGATCCGAAGCCGGCTGGCTTGCGGATTGCCGTCGTGGGCGGCGGATGTTCGGGCTTCAGCTATTCCATGGCTTTCGAAACTCAGCCGAGCATGCTCGACAAGACCTATAATTTTGGCGATCTGAAAGTATTCGTCGATTCAGCCAGCATGCTGTATTTGGATGGCGCTGAAGTCGATTATGTTGAGACGCTGGAAGGTTCGGGTTTCAAATTCAACAACCCGCAAGTGAAGTCAACCTGCGGCTGCGGCAGTTCGTTCAGCGCGTAACGAACGGCTTTGGCAAAACACGATTCTGGAAGGCCGCTAAGGGCAACTGCTCTTCGCGGCCTTTACTATTTCTTCTCCCTTTATGCTGCGTGACCTGCTAACCGAAGCCCAGAACCCGATGTCATCAGGGATTGACGGTCTGTCCACCATTGAGATGTTGCGCGTGATTAACGCGGCGGACCAGGAAGTGGCGTTCGCCGTTCAGCGAGAACTGCCGAATATCGCGCGTGCAGTGGACGCCATTGTGGCGCGCCTCGAAAAAGGCGGCCATCTTTTTTATACGGGAGCGGGCACGTCCGGGCGCCTGGGCGTTCTGGATGCTTCGGAGTGTCCGCCCACATTCAACACGCCGCCGGATTTGGTACAGGGTTTGATCGCTGGCGGCGACCGTGCACTGCGGCATCCTATTGAGCGAGCGGAGGACGACCCCGAACAAGGCAAGCAGGACCTGATGGCGCATCACTTCGCAGCGGGTGACGTGTTGGTGGGCATTGCGGCTAGTGGGCGCACGCCGTATGTGTTGGGCGGCATTGCCTATGCGCGCTACCTGGGTGCGGTGACCATTGGCCTGAGTTGCACGCCTGAGTCTGAACTGGCACGCGCTTCGGAAATTGCCATCACGCCCGCGCCGGGTCCGGAGATTGTGACCGGTTCCACACGCATGCGGGCGGGCACCGCCACCAAGCTTGTGTTGAACATGCTGACGACGGGCGCAATGATCCGCCTTGGCTATGTCTACGGCAATCTGATGGTGAACGTGCAGCCGACCAACGAAAAATTAGTCGACCGCGCGCGCCGAATCATCGCCACCATCGCAGGCGTATCTTATGATGAAGCTTCGCGGCTGCTGAGCGATGCCGGCTCCGTCCGCACTGCCATTGTGATGCATAAGCGCAAGCTGACGCGCGCCGAAGCGGAGGCGCAACTGGCCGCTGCCCATGGACGTTTGCGAACTGCGCTGGGCGAATCGAGCTAACTAGTAATGGATAAATTCAAAATTCAAGGTGGCACCCCGTTGAGTGGTGAACTGCCCGTGAGCGGATCAAAGAATGCCGCGCTCCCCGTTTTGGCCGCCTGCCTGCTCACCGATGAGCCGGTGATTCTGCATCGCATTCCGCAGGTGAAAGACATTGGCACCATGCAGAGCTTGCTGGAATATGCGGGCGCCAAGGTGACGCAGGATGGCGGCAACGTCACGGTGCATGCGAAGACGCTGGACCGGCCGGAAGCACCGTACGAAGTGGTGAAAACGATGCGTGCGTCGAGCCTGGTTCTGGGTCCGCTAGTGGCTCGGACTGGACGGGCGCGTGTATCGATGCCGGGCGGCTGCGCCATTGGTGCTCGGCCTATCAACATGCACGTTTCAGCGTTGGAACATTTGGGCGCGACCATTGAACAATCGCACGGCTATGTGGAAGCGCAGGCGCCGAGCGGTTTACGTGGCGGCAGTATTCACTTTGACCGCATCACCGTAACAGGCACGGAAGACTTGCTCATGGCGGCCGTGCTGGCCAAAGGACAAACCATTATTCGCAATGCGGCACGCGAGCCCGAAGTGAAAGATGTGGCCGATCTGCTGATAAAAATGGGCGCCAAGATTGAAGGCGCGGGCACGTCGATCATTAAAGTGCAGGGCGTAGAAAAACTGCATGGCGCGGAGCACACCATCATTGCCGACCGCATTGAAGCAGGGACGTTCCTGCTGGCGGGCGCGCTGTCACAGGGCGATGTGCTGGTGACGAACTTGGTTCCAGAGCATGTTGGTTCGCTCATCATGAAAATGGAACAGGCGGGTGCCGAGTTGGACGATTCGCAACCAGGCGCGCTGCGCGTACGTTGTTTACGGCGACCCAAGGCGGTGGATATCACAACAGAAGAGTATCCCGGCTTTCCGACAGATTTGCAGGCGCAATACATGTCTTGGATGACGGTGGCGCAGGGCATTTCCTTCATCACCGAAACAATTTTCGAAAACCGCTTCATGCATACGCAAGAACTGGCGCGGATGGGCGCGAATATTCGCATTGAAGGGCGGCAGGCGATTGTAGCCGGCGAAGATACTCTTTCGGGTGCGCAGGTGATTGCGTCTGATTTGCGCGCGAGCGCGTCTCTGGTCTTGGCAGCCCTGGTCGCCAAAGGTGAGACGATAGTCGACCGCGTGTATCACATTGATCGCGGCTACGAGAAGATTGAAGAGAAGCTGGCGGCGGTGGGAGCCAGGATTCAGCGCGTGCAGGACGCAGCCACGTCGCAAACGCAGCAAGCGGGCGGTGAAGAATGAGCATGCCGGCGCATGGGCATAACCCTGGTTTTTTGGCTATTGTGAACGATGCGAAGAAGCGCATCAAAGAGATTGATATCGACGAGTACAAACGGCTGCTGGCGGCGGGCGAGGCTGGGCAATTGGTAGATGTGCGCGAAGAGAGCGAATATGCGGCGCAGCATGCGGCGGGTGCTATGCATTTGAGCAAGGGCACCATTGAACGCGATATTGAAACGAAGTTCCCGGATAAAGGGAAGCGCCTGGTGCTGTATTGCGGCGGCGGTTTCCGTTCGGCGTTGGCGACGGATAATATTCAAAAGATGGGGTACCACAACGTGCTGTCGCTGGATGGCGGCTGGCGCGCGATTGAAGCTTCGGATTTAGCGCTTGAGCCACCACGAACATGACACACTCTCTCATTTCTGCAGTCTTACTTGGGACGCTGAGTTTATTTGCCGCTGATTCGCATGATCGCGTCGTAGAGAGCCTACTGAAAGTACCGCAGTTTGCTTTCGGAGGCGTTGGTTTCGCGGGCGTCACGTCGGAAGGCGAAAAAGATTATACGGCGATTCTGGCGCGCCCTTCGGCCCAAAACGATTTCGAGAAAGCGTTTCAAACGGGGAATATTGAGGCCAAGTGTTACGCACTGGTGGCGCTCTTCAAGTTGAATCACGACAAGTTTGTGCAGCTGGCTGCGCCTTTGCGCAAGAGCGATGCGCAGGTGAACACCATGACGGGTTGCATTGTGACCAAGAGAGCGGTGTCGGCGGTGGTGAGCGAAATTGAAACGGGTTTGTATTCGCCAAAGAAATGAAACGATTTGTTTGCGCGGCTTTTCTTCTGGCGGTTTTGCGGGCCGGTGCGGCTGAGCCTGATTTTCATGCGCGACGCGTTCATTTGGCCGAGAAGCTCAAAGGCGGTGTGGCCATTCTGTTTGCCGCGAATGAACCGCGTTCCATGCTGGAGGCGTACCGGCAAGATTCCGATTTTTACTATTTGACGGGATGGAATGAACCGGGCGCGGCGATTTTTGTTCAGTCGGCAAAAGCGGCCGAGGACAAAACTCCAGCGCGTCCTTATCGCGAGATTCTGTTTCTGCCGGCCCGGAATTTGCGCAACGAACTTTATACGGGAGTGAAGCTGGATGCGGTGACGCCGAATGTGGCGGCCATAACTCATGTGGACGAAGTGCGGCCGATGCCGGAGTTAGCGACGATCCTCAGTCAGGCTGCGGCGGCGGATCGCAGCGTGTTGTATAGAATTTCCGGTCAGCCTGATTCGCCGGCCGTGCAAGCGCTGGTGATGTGGGTGGCAACGACACTAGGCAGTGACGCCCGCCCTTCTCTTGCGGATGCGTCGCGACCGATTGGCGAATTACGCGCAATTAAGGATTCGGTCGAAGTTGAGCTTCTTTCGAAGGCGGCAAAGGCGTCGGCGATCGCGCAGGTCGGCTTGCGCAAAGTGGTGGATGCGGGGACAACCGAGCGTGCAGTAGCCGGCGTCTTTATCGAATCCATCATGAAGCAAGGCTGCGCGCGGCCATCCTATCCGCCGATTGTCGGCTCGGGTGCGAACTCCACCGTTCTGCACTACGAAGAAGACACCGGCACTATGCAGGCGGGCGACGTGGTGGTGATCGACGCGGCCGCGGAGTGCAGCATGTATGCGTCTGATATTACGCGCACATTGCCGGTCTCGGGCAAGTTCACCGCGCGCCAGAAAGAGATCTACGACATCGTACGCGGCGCACAGCAAGCGGCGATCGATTCGTTTGTCGCGGGCAAATCGCATTTCAATGATCCGCGCCACAAGTACGCCGATTCGCTTGACACCATTGCGTTCAACTACATGAACGCGCACGGCAAAGATTTGCATGGCGAACCGCTGGGTAAATATTTCATCCACGGCATCGGCCACTCGGTTGGTATTGATGTGCACGACCCTTGGGACTATTCCAAGCCCATCGAAAAAGGGATGGTCTTCACCATTGAGCCGGGTATTTATATTCCGGAAGAGAAGATTGGCGTGCGGATTGAAGATACGTTTTACGTCACCCCTGAAGGCAAGCTGATTTCGCTTACGGGGAGTGACAAAACACTGCCATAAGGCGCCCCTGAACTGATACCGTAGAGTCTGTGGCCATTCAACCCGCTCGACACTGACCGATTACGACACACTCCTGAATCCCGTCCTCATCGCTGAAGTTTTGTCGCCGGCAACGGAAGACTACGACAAAGGCCGGAAGTTCGACGGCTACCGATCCATTCCCTCGCTCAAGGAATTTTTAACGGTGGCGCAAGACCGAGTGCACATTGATCGATGGACCTCTACGGATGAAATCTGGAGTTTGATCCGATCTTATACGCAGCTGACAGATTCCCTTGAGCTCCGCGTTGAAGGCTGTTCCATACCTGTCGAGGATGGCGGATGATTGACCGTGAACTTTGCTTCGCACGAGTTTACGGCGGACACCCATCGTCGTCATCGTGCCTCAGAGCAAAGCCGAATTCATCGTGAGCATAAGTTGATTTGGTAGGACAAAACGCAAACACACCGCCATCCACTTTCAGTGACTCAATGCGAATTCCGCCGAGTCTCGAGGCTTGCACCTTAGGGTTTCTTGACGCAACTCGCAACTGATCCACAATTTGAACCGTGACTTGATCGCGAATAAAAATCCGGATCTCTCCTTCGCCGATCCTTGAGCCAGCCAGATCGGGAACAGACAAATGAAAGTGGCTTTGATCGTCGAGCGCAACTGCGGGTCCTAACGGAATTTCAGTGGTCGTGCCATCGTCATACCCGAAAAAGTCCGACGCCCAATCGGGCACGTACTTGGCTTCTACTTTAAAGTCGTGATCGAATAATTTGCCCAAGTAGGGAACCGTGCCGTGGATCTCCACTTTGGGAATTGGCTCACAGTGGAATACGTATTGATAACTCCGCGCGTCTTGAATGGGCTGGTCAAATGTCTGTAGCGCGCATCCAGGCAAATACACAATGCCCCTGATGTGGTTTGTAGGGCTTGGCCGGAGGTTCGTGACGGTGTGGGGATGTTCGGCGTCGCGCGAAACAATCCAGCCACTCCGTACGGCTGTCAGATCCTTAACAACGTAACGAACCCAAACCCTAGCAGAGGCACTCGATTCGATACTTAGATCTGCTAAGGCTTTGCTCTCTTGCCCAGCGCAGCAAAGCGTTGCAAGAATGAAAGCGGTACAAACCGAAGCCGACTTGCGCATCTAGTCAAATCATAGCCCGAAAATGTCTTTCTAGCCGAGCACTTGGAAATGCTCAACCACCGGTGGTTCCGCAAAAAACGGTCCGACAATACCGCGCCACTCTTGAAACGCCGGCGATTGGCGAAAGCCGACGGTGTGATGCTCTAGTGTCTCCCATTCGATCATGAGCAAAAAGCGGTTAGGGGATTCGATGCCTTTCTGCACTTTCCAGCTCTTGGCGCCCGCTGCTTTGGAAATGACTTGCTCTAGACCACGCAGAATGGCTTGTTCGAATTCGGCTTCTTTGCCGGCCAGGACGCGAATGTCAGCAACTTCAAGGATCATTGGTTTCCTACTTTACCAAGCGTCTGCTCTAACGCCTTCCCTACCTTCACTAACGTCTTCTCCGCAAAAGGCGCGGCGATCAACTGCAATCCCACAGGCATGCCTTCGCTGCCCTTCCCACACGGAATAGAAAGCGCCGGTTCACCGAGTAGATTGACCGCGCGCACCAGCCGGGTTGCCGCCATGCGCACGTTTTCCTCGCGGCCTTGGATTATCACCGTATCGCGGTCCAAGGTCGGTGCGGTCATTGGAGTCGTAGGACCCACCAATACGTCAACGGTAGTCCACAACTTGTCAAACTCTAGCCGGAAAAGCTGGCGAAGCCGTTGCCCGTTCACATATTCGTGGCCCATGATCATGCGGCCTTGTTCCAGCAGCGACCACACATCAGCGCCGAACTGTTTCTTATCTTGGTGGTTCACATAGACGGCTGCGGTCTCGGCCAATTGCACCGTGCGCGCGGTCGTGTTCATATCCACAAAGCTCGGCGTGGTCACTCGTTGCACGTCGGCCCCCAACTTCTGCAATTGATCCACAGCGGTTTCAACCGCCGCCAGCACGTCGTCCATTACGCTTCCAAACATCGGCTCTATCGGCACGCCCACGCGCAAGCCTTTCAAATCGGCCGGTGCGGGCACGTTGTAATCTTCGCCCGTGGTCATGGCATTCAAGGCAAGCGCGCAATCTTCCACGCAACTTCCTAACGGCCCCACGTGATCCAAGCTGAACCCCAAAGGCAACACGCCGTGCCTACTCACTAACCCGTAAGTCGGCTTCAATCCAGCAATTCCGCAAAACGACGCCGGTACGCGAATCGACCCGCCCGTATCCGTCCCCAGCGCCATAGGCAAGAAACCGCCCGCTACTAATGCTGCCGATCCCCCACTCGATCCACCCGCCAACCGCTTCGGATCGAGCGGATTCAGCACAAATCCAAAGTGCGGGTTTTTTGAGGTGATACCAAACGCAATCTCATGCAGATTCGTTTTGCCGATGGAAATAGCGCCCGCATCATGCAGTTGTTCCACTACCGTGGCATCATAATCAGGAACAAAATCCTTATAGATCAGAGACCCGGCCGTTGTTCTTACACCGCGCGTATAAAACAGGTCTTTCAACGCGATCGGAATGCCGTGAAAGGGTCCGCGGTCTGTCCCCGCTGCCAGTTCCGCATCTCTTTCGCGCGCGGTAGCCAGCGCTTGTTCGCCGGTCACGGTGATCAAACTACAAAACTTATCGCGCGCTTGAATATCGTCAAGAGTCCGCTGAATCAGCTCAACGCACGAAATCTTGCGTGCACGAATCTGTGCCCCTAATTCGTGAACTGTCATTTCTGTTTTTCCGCGTTCAGACGATAAACAACGGCTGGCTCCATGTGCGGTTGCAGTTTCGCTGTAAGCAGTTCAAACTGGGTACGCAACTGATCGACAATTTGCACGCTGGTTGGTGGGGGGGCGGGATCATCCATACCGCGAATCTCGTACCGCAGCACCGGCGACATTTCTTTGATCGCCGCACTCACCTTTTCTAGATTCAACCCTTTTTCCTCAAGAAGCTTTGAAGCAGCGCTAGGCTCTTGGAGCAGCCCTAATAACAAATGGCCCGGCGTAATGTGCGGATTCTTCATCGCCTTCGATTCATCCACAGCATGCTGCAAAACTCGTTTCATCTGCGCATCAAGAGGAAGATCTACGGAAGTGCTCACTTTTTCGCCGCTCAGTTTCAAACCCAACAACTCCGCGGCATTATCAAACGGCGGTGCAGAACCCATCAGCTTTTCAAAAAGCGCTTTGTCTTCGCGCAACATCGCCAAGAGCAGATGCGACGTGTCTATAGAGCCGGCGCCCCACTGCGACGCTTCATAGCGCGCGAAAAAGATGATCCGTCGCGCCTTCTCTGTATAGAGTTCGAACATTGTCTCCCTTATTGCGGCGCTGGACCGCGCACCACTTGCACAAAGTTTGCCGGGTTCACATACTTCGCGAAGGCCCCGCGCACTTCATCAGCCGTCATATTAAAGTATCGATCCGCCGCGCGCCTCGGCTCATCCAAAGGCAGCCCAATGCGGGCGCGGCCCATCAAACCGCCAGCCACTGCATCTTCGCTCGATTCACCCAACGGAATCTGCCGCAACAATAACGCCTTGGCTTGCTGCAGTTCTTCTGGACTCACATTATTCTTTTGGATGTCTGCGAGTTCCTGCTCCACCATGGCGCGCGCTTTACCCACATTCTTGGGATCGCAGCCGTAGCTGATGCTGTAAATAGCGCGCGTCTCACCGGCATCGAGCGAATCCTCTACCGTATAAACCAAGCCAGCCTTCTGGCGCAAGTCACGGTAAAGCCGCGTCGCATAGAAGCCGCCGCCTAGCACATGGTTGCCCACTTGCAACGCAAAATAATCCGGCGTGAAGCGGTTCATTTCCAGCTCTTCCGCCAGTTCCACCTCATCCTGGATGCGGCTGGAATCGGGCACATTCACGGCCTTTGCTTGATTGGCCGGAACGGCGGGCAGCACAACGTTCGGTTTCGGCCCCACCGCCTTCCATCCGCCGAAGTACTTGTCAATGACAGCGTGTGCGTCTTCCGGCGTGATATCGCCAATTACGACAATCGTCGTCAGATCCGGGCGGAATGTCGCTTGATAAAACTTCAACACATCGGCATACTGAATACCGTTCACGCTCTTCGGCGTAGTCTCGCGCAATAAAGGATCGCCCGCAGGCACCAGCGCCTGTACCAGCGCACGATCCACCCGGTACGTCGGACTCTGCAACTCGCCCGTGGTCAGTTCCGCCGTCTGCTCCTGCACAATTTTAAAGGCATCTTGCGGCAGTGCGGGACGCAATTCGTTGTCTGCCAGCAACTGAACACCGCGCGCAAAGTCCTGGCTCAGCACTTTCAGGCTGAAACTCGCGCCCGCCGATTCAGACGCACCAATATCATCCAGCGCTTTTTGAAAAGCCACTCGATCCAAGGTCTTCGTCCCGTAAGAAAAAAGGCCTTCCAAAATGTCGGCCACGCCGTCTTTTCCGGCGGGCATCTGCAACTGGTTTTGTGTCTTGATGGAACCCAGCAAAGTCACCGTGGGACTCGTCCGTTCGGTTTGCACAATAAGCCGGATACCATTCTTCAGCGCCATGTCTGTGGGCCGTGCCATCCATTCCGGAACGCGCAACGACTTCACGGCAGTCTCAGCCCATTCCGGCAACTCCACCGGTTTGGTGGGCGTGGACATTGCTTTCTCCGAACCGCCGAAGCCTTTCGACGAGACCGCTTCGCCGGAGGCCGCTGGCTTCAGCGTGCCCACCACTGCCGTATCGAGCAGATACTTCTTCGCCACACGGTTCACGTCGGCGAGAGTGACTTTCTTAATCGCTTCGACAAGTTCGTCAGGAGACTGGCGCCCTTCTGCCGCCAGCGTTTGCGACCAAGATGCCGCGAGATTGGAAATTGAATTTCGTTCGAACTCCGCGTTCGCCACTTCCCCTTTCTTGGCAGCTTCCACCAATTCAGCCGGCACTCCTTGGCTCGCGTAGCGCTCCATGATGCGTTTCAACTCAGCGGTAGTGGCGGCAGGATCGCTGCCCGAAGGCAAGGCTGCCAGCGCAAACGCCGCACTCGCTTTCGGATAAGTCTCCACCAAATCAAAATCAGTACCTAATGCCTTTCCTTGCGGCACCAAATCATAAAGGGCAGCGCGCTGGCTCGCCAGTACGTCCGTCAGGACGCGCGCCGCTGCAAAATCAGGACTATCTGTCCCCGGAAAACGAAACGCCACGCCCGTCAAGAGATATGGCAAATTACTTGGCAGCTCAAATGAATCCGGCTTCACCGGCTGCAAATTCACTTCCGGCCGAGAGCCCACAGCGCGCCGCGGAATCTGTCCGTAGTACTGCTTCACTTTGGCCAACACGTTTACCGGGTCCACGTCGCCGGTAATCACCAGAATGGCGTTGTTCGGCGCATACCACTTCTGATAAAAATCCTTGAGCATCGCGCCCGTTGTTTGGTCAAAAGATTCCTTGGTTCCTAACGCATCTTGCTCGTAAGGAGTACCGGCAAAAAGATCGTGATTCAAGCGCGTGATGAATTTGTACGTTGGATTTGAAAGATCGCTCGCCACTTCCTGCTCAATGGCGCCCCGTTCCTGTGCCCATTGTGCCTGCGCATCTTCCACATCGGTCATACAAGCCGAGTCGATGCGCATCGCCAAGTCAAGATCCTGCGCGGGCAGCGTCACAAAATACTGGGTGGTGTTCTGTTGTGTCTGGGCATCCATAAAGCCGCCCAACTGCGCATAGATGGCGGAAATTTGATCTGCGGTGAGCCCCGTGCACCCGCGAAAGGCCATGTGTTCCTGCGCATGCGCGAGACCCGGAAAGCCCGCGGGCACTTCATTGGCGCCCACCAGATAGTTTTCCTCCAGCGTGGCAACCGGGGCTAGAGGATCGCGAATCACCACTACCCGTAAACCGTTATCTAACGTGACTCTTGTGACATCAGTTCTTTGCGCCAGTGTGCTGCTTTGCAGAGCCAGAAAAGCTAACACACCGCTAAGGCGTCGAATCTTTGTTCGCATGACTGCTGTTTATCAGCTTACGGCACTGCGCTCCATCCATTACACTAGCAATCATGTCAAGCGGACCCGATGAGTTAGCAAGCCTGCACTTTCAGCTAGTTCGTTCCTTATTAGAAGAAGGTGTATGTCCCGCAAATGCCACGATCGCGAACAATCTGAACTGGGAGATGGAACACCTAGAAGCGAACCTTAGCAAGCTGGCCGACATACATGGGCCGGTGCTTCATCCGCACATTTGCGAGCCGTGGATTGTGCATCCGTTTTCTCTGACGCCCACGCTGAACTGGATCCAAGGAGAGCAACACAGTTGGTGGGCGCCTTGTCTCTGGTGTGCTTTGGGAGTGGCCGCGCTTGTTGGAGGCGAAACGTTCATCCATACACGCATCGCGGCAGCGAGCGAGCCGATCGTGCTAATTGTGGCGGACGGCGAACTGCTTGATCATACAGATCTGGTGGTCCACTTTGCTATCCCACCGTCGCGCGCTTGGAACAATGTGCATCAGCATTGCGCGCTAGTCCTGCCGTTTCATTCAGCGGCGCAGATTGACGCGTGGTGTCAGCGGCATAACCAGCCCAAAGGGCAGCCCGTACCAATTCAGCAGGTCGCGGCGCTTGCCCGCATTTGGTACGGCCAACACGCACGCCCGGATTGGCGCAAATGGACGGTGGCCGAAGCGCAATCCATCTTTGCGCAGGCTGGACTCACAGGACCTTTTTGGGATTTGCAACAACGTGCTGGTCAGTTCTAAGTTTTTCTAGTATGATGGGTGCCGCTTTTCAATCCAACCTGTTTCCAAGGAGAAACCTTTCATGGCAAGTAACCGCGGCGTCGCTTATATGGGCCCAGGTAAGGTCCAAGTTACGTCTATCGACTATCCAAAGCTCGCGCTGGGCGACCGCAAGTGTGAACACGGCGTCATTCTTAAGGTAGTGGCCACCAATATTTGCGGTAGTGACCAACACATGGTCCGCGGCCGCACCACTGCTCCGTCCGGCCTGATTCTTGGGCATGAGATCACCGGTGAGGTGATTGAGAAAGGCCGCGATGTAGAATTCCTCAACGTTGGCGACATTGTCTCCGCGCCCTTCAACATCGCCTGCGGACGCTGCCGTAATTGCAAAGAGGGGAAAACTGGCATCTGTTTGAACGTGAATCCCGCGCGTCCTGGAGCGGCGTATGGATACGTTGACATGGGTGGCTGGGTCGGCGGCCAGGCCGATTACGTCATGTGCCCCTACGCAGACTTCAACTTATTGAAGTTCCCCGACAATGCGCAGGCTATGGCGAAGATTAGAGATCTGACGCTGCTTTCTGACATCTTTCCCACCGGCTATCACGGCGCGGTATCGGCGGGCGTGGGGCCGGGCTCAGTCGTTTATGTAGCAGGCGCGGGGCCGGTCGGACTGGCTTGTGCCGCGTCCTGCCACCTTTTGGGCGCGGCCATTGTCATCGTGGGCGATATGATTCCCGAACGACTCGCGCAAGCCAAGAGCTTTGGCTGCGAAGTGGTGGACCTGCGTGACAAAGCCTCGTTAGGAGAGCGCATTGCCCAAATCACCGGCACGCCGGAAGTAGACTGCGGCGTCGATTGCGTAGGGTTCGAAGCACGCGGACATGGCGATAAGGCGGCTGATGAGCATCCCGCCACTGTTCTTAATTCGCTGATGACCGTCACACGCGCCGGCGGTGCTCTCGGCATTCCCGGCCTCTACGTCACCGACGATCCTGGCAGCAAAGATGAAAATGCCAAGAGCGGCGTGCTGGGCATCCGCATTGGTCTGGGTTGGGCCAAGTCGCATCAGTTCACAACAGGCCAATGCCCGGTCATGAAGTACAACCAGAAACTCATGATGGCGATTCTGCGTGACAAGATTCAGATTGCCAAGGCAGTCAACGTCACGCTGATTTCGCTCGACCAAGCACCGCAAGGTTATATGGATTTCGACAAAGGTGCTGCCCGGAAGTTCGTGATTGATCCACACGGGTCGGTCGGAAAGGCTGCGTAAATTTAGGAGCAAAGGTGGGTGGCGACGCTGTCATCCACCCTTGCTGCACAATAACAACATGCATTTACGTCTCGCTCTTTTTATAGGGATGCTTGCGCTTCCCCTCGCCGCGGATGACACAGGGGCCATTCGCACCGCCGTTCAGCAATATGTCGATGTGCGCGAGCATCCTGACGCGCAAGAACTGGAACGTCTATTCACTGCCGACGCTGACCAGCTTGTTTCTTCCGGCGAGTGGCGCAAAGGACGGGACGCTGTTGTAAAGGGAACCATTGCCGCGTCACAACGCGAAGCCGGCAAACGCACCATCACCATTGAATCCATTCGTTTTCTGTCTAAAACCGTGGCGATTGCGGATGGGCGCTACGAACTGATGGATGCCACTGGTAATCCAACGCGGAAGATGTGGACTTCGATTGTGTTGACGCGCGATCACAACCGCTGGCAGATTGCCGCTATCCGAAACATGCTTCCGGCACCGGCTCGCTGATCAAAGTGCGATTGCCGAAACACTCGGCGTATTCGTTTTCCAGCTCATCCAAAACGCGCGCAAGCAAGGTTCGGATCTCGCCCTGCTCCATTGAAGCAAGCAAGTCTTGATATTCGGAGATTCGCCGAAGCACAGACTGTCGTTTTCTTCGAAAGCGCAAACACGGTTCGCGATTTAGCCGCAGAACGTCGAAGGCAAAAGCGCCCGCCTTGGTAACTGCTTCCAGCCGGCAATCGCCGTCTTCCCGGAAATGCTCGGTCAACTGTCTGGCGACAACTACTTTTACCCATCAGCGACAACTATTCTTACCGACTGACGACAACTACAACCTTTGCAAATTAACACGGATTGTTTAGAGTTGTGTTGACCGGAGCAGAGGATAAGG
>Ga0182012_10004066_pt1 | contig 15411 bp, 16 predicted proteins | sample 612S2SmetaG_FD_120486 | JGI IMG/M metagenome (GOLD analysis project Ga0182012, IMG submission 120486) | Permafrost microbial communities from Stordalen Mire, Sweden - 612S2S metaG | ecosystem: Environmental > Terrestrial > Soil > Wetlands > Permafrost | place: Sweden: Stordalen | collected...
CCGACGGGGGCATCTTCGCCTTCGGGGACGCCCGGTTCTACGGCTCCACCGGCAACATCACCCTGAACAAGCCGGTGGTGGGCATGGCCGCCACCCATGATGGGAAGGGCTACTGGCTGGTGGCCTCCGACGGCGGCATCTTCGCCTTCGGGGACGCCCGGTTCTACGGCTCCACCGGCAACATCACCCTGAACAAGCCGGTGGTGGGCATGGCCGCCACCCCGGACGGGAGGGGTTACTGGCTGGTGGCTACCGACGGCGGCATCTTCGCCTACGGCGACGCGCCCTTCTACGGCTCCACCGGCAACATCACCCTCAACAAGCCGGTGGTGGGCATGGCGCCCTGAGCGTCGCCATCCGACGCCCCGGACCGGAGTACCGTCGTGGCTGTCCCGGAGGTCGACTGATGACCGGAGGTGCATCCATGGTGGTGAACAGACCCGATCGACCGGGGGGTTCCGGCCCCGGGTCCGGGGCGGGCCGATGACCGACGGCCGGGGCGACGGGGTCGATCCCTCGGACGAGTACCGGCATCCGGTCGGGGACGATCCGCTGTGGAACGAGTCCTACTACCTCGACTTCGTCAATGACGGGGACGGGGAAGGGGACGGGACGCTGGCCGGCTACGTCCGCATCGGTCTGTACCCCAACCTCGGGGTCACCTGGTGGACGGCCATGGTGGTGGGCCGGGACCGCCCGATGGTGGCTTCGGTGGCCTACGACCGGCCGGTGTCTCCGGGCGAACTCCCGTCGATGGCCGCCCCCGGTCCCGACGTCACGGTGTCGGTGGGGGATCCCCTCGGGACGATGCGCCTCCGGGGGACCGCCCCGGGGGCTGTCCACCGGGATCCCGCTGCGCTGTACCGGGCGGAGCCCGGGGATCCGACCACGGTCGGCTGGGATCTCGAATGGACCACCGACGGCCTGCCCTACCACTACCAGGTGACCACCCGCTACGAGGTGCCCTGCCTGGTGGCCGGGGAGGTCACCGTCGGGGGCGAACGACTGGTCGTGCGGGGATCGGGACAGCGTGACCATTCGTGGGGGGTGCGCGATTGGTGGGCGTTCGGCTGGTGCTGGGCGGCGGTGCGGCTGGACGACGGGACCCGGGTCCACGTCGCCGATATCCGGATGCCCGGGCAAGGGGTGGCCCTGGGTTACATCCAGCCCGGTGACGGCACCGTCTCTCCGGTCAGCTCTCTCGAGGTGACCGAGGAACTCGGCAGCGACGGACTTCCCCGCCGCGCCCGGGCCGTCGTGGAGCCGGGGGGGTTCGACCTGGCCATCGAGCCGTTGGCCTTCGGTCCGGTTCTCCTCACCGCCACCGACGGTCGGACCACGCGGTTCCCCCGGGCCGCCGCCCGGTTCACGGACCGGGACGGGCGATCGGGTGTCGGGTGGATCGAGTGGAACCAGCCCGATCGACCCGACACCGGCCGGTAGCGTCGGATGCGCCTGAGCCTGGACCCCTCCACCGATCCGTCGGACTACCGGTTCGTCCACCGGATCCGGCCCCGGTTCGCCGAGACGGACGCCATGGGGATCATCCACCACGGTGCCTACATCCCGTATCTGGAGGAGGCCCGGGTGGCCCTGTTGCGCGAGGCCGGCTACCCCTACGACCGGGTCCGCAGCACCGGTATCGACTTCGCCGTCCTCGAGCTGTTCGTCCGATACCGGCGCCCCCTCCGCTTCGGTGAGGAGGTCGACATCCGGGTCCGGGCCGGAGCTGTCACCCGCACCACCTTCCAGCTGGGATACCTGATCGAGGTGGGGGGTGAGCTGCGGTCGACGGCGGTGACGGTCCACGGAGGTGTCAACGCCGAGGGCCGGGCGGTCCGGTTGCCCCCGTGGCTCACCGGGCTGGCCGGGTACGGCGAGCCCGGCCGGTAGGGGGCGGGGCCCGAAGGGCCGACGGGGTACGCTGGTGGTGGAGCGCCGGGAAGCCTGGTCGGCATCGGATGACGGCCCACGGCCGTCCATGCGGAGGAGCGCGGTGACCGGACCAGACGACACGACCACAACGGAGCGGGAGTCTGACGCCCACGGACCGGAGAACCTCCGGCTCCCCAGCTGGCGCAGGGAGTCCCTGCGCACCACGTTCTGGGTGGTTCCCACCCTGCTGATCGTGGTGGCCTGCCTCTTGTTCATCCTCACCTTCGAACTGGACCTGGCCGCCTACCACCACCATCTGACGCTGCCCTGGTGGGTGCGGACCGGCAGTGCCGACGCCGGCCGCCAGGTCCTCATCGGGATCGCCGCCGCCATCATCACCACCGTCGGTGTGGTGTTCTCCATCACCATCCTGGCCCTGACCCTGGCCTCCCAGCAGTTCGGCCCCCGCATGCTGAGGAACTTCATCCGCGACCCCGGCAACCAGATGACCCTGGGCGTGTTCGTCGGGACGTTCGTCTACTCGGTGCTGGTGCTGGGATCGATCACCACCCTGCCCGGCGGGGACTTCGTCCCCCACCTCTCGATCACCGTGTCCGAGGCCCTGCTGCTGGTGGACGTGGCCGTGCTGGTCTACTTCATCCACCACATCGCCAAAACCATCCAGCTGCCCGAGGTGATCGCCACCATCGCCCGCGACCTCAACCGGGCCATCGACGCCGAGTTCCCCCGTCATGTCGGAGACCACGAGGAGGCGGAGCGGGTCTCCTCGGTCACGGACGAACTGACCGAGGCCCTCACGGTCCGGGGTGCCGAGGTGACCGCCCGCCAGAGCGGGTACCTCCAGTACGTGAGCTACGGCCAGCTGGTCGACATCGCCGAAAATCTCGATGCGGTGATCCGCCTGGCCCACCGGCCCGGACACTTCGTGGTGGCCAACCGACCGCTGGCCACGGTGTGGCCGGCGGGGGCGGCGGGCCAGGTGGCCGCGGCATTGGACAAGGCCCACGTGACCGGGCCGCACCGCACCCTGACCCAGGACCCGGTGTTCGCCATCGACCAGCTGGTCGAAATCGCCATCCGGGCCCTGTCGCCGGCGGTCAACGACACCTTCACGGCGCTCACCTGCATCGACTGGCTGTCGGCGGGACTGTCGGAGATCTCGTCCCGGATACTGGAGGAGGGGGTCTACCGCGGCCGGTCGGGGAAGATCCGGCTCATCGAGTTCGACCCGAGCTACGGCCGGATGGTCAACCGGGCCGTGGACAAGGTCCGCCAGGCGGCGCGGGGCATGCCGGCGGTGCTCATCCGGCTGATCGACGCTCTGGCCCACGTGGCCGAAAACACCACCACCGAACGTCAGCGGGGGGTGCTGGCCCGCCAGGCGGAGATGATCATGCGTTCGGCGGAGGCCGATGTGACCGAGCGGAACGATCTGGCCGACATCCGCCGGCGGTACGACCGGTTCCTCGAGGCGGCATCCGGACCGACCACCGGCCGGCCCCGGGCGGTGGTCCCCGGGCGGTGATCCGGCCTTCACAGGGGACCCTATGCTGGCCCCCACACTCCCCGGGGGAAGGTCGCGTCCGCGGCCGACCGTCGGAGAAGCCCGAGGACAAGGAGAGAGACGATGACCATCGCCGTCGGCGACACCATTCCTGACATCACGGTGATGACACCCGGCCCGGACGGGCCGGTCCCGGTCCGGACCGGCGAGGTCCTCGGGTCGGGGAAGGTGGTGCTGTTCGCCGTGCCCGGCGCGTTCACCCCGACCTGTTCGGACTACCACCTGCCCAGCTACGTGATCCGACAGGACGAGTTGAAGGCCAAGGGCGTGGACAAGGTCGCCTGCATCTCGGTCAACGACGGGTTCGTGATGGGTGCATGGGGCAAGGACCAGAAGGTCGGGGACGCCGTGGTCATGCTGGCCGACGGCAACGGGGAATTCACCGACGCCGTCGGTCTGGCGATGGACGGCAGCGTCGTCGGTCTGGGCCGGCGGTCACAGCGCTACGCCATGGTCATCGAGGACGGGGTGGTGACCACCCTCAACGTGGAGCCGGGCCCCGGGCTGAGCGTGAGCGCGGCCGACGCCATCCTCGAGGTGCTCTGAGCGTCCGACCCCCCGAGGGGCGGTGCGACGGAGGACTCCCGACACCGCTACCGTCGGGGCCATGGAACTCACCGACGCCCTCCGGTCCACCGGGGCCGTGCGCCAGTTCGAACCCGACGGTGTCAGCGACACCACCGTGCACCGCATCCTGGACACCGCCCGGTTCGCCCCCAACGGGGGCAACCGGCAGGCCTGGCGGGTCATCGTGGTGAAGGATCCCGGGGTACGGCGGTCGTTGCGGGACGCCTATCTGCCCGGGTGGTATGAGTACCTGGCCCAGGTGGGTGCCGGGCTCACCCCCTGGGCGGTGTTCACCGACCGCGAGCTCGAGAGCCGTGCGGCGGAGGGCGCGGCGGACCTGGCCCGGGCCGCGGCCGAGGGCCCGGGCGGGTTCGCCGAACACTTCGACCAGGTCCCGGTGATGCTGGTGCTGCTGGCCGACCTGACCCGGCTGGCCACCGTGGACCGGGACATCGGTCACTACACCATGGTCGGCGGAGCCTCCATCTACCCGTTCGCCTGGAGCATCCTGTTGGCGGCGCGCGACGAGGGCCTGGCCGGGGTCATGACCACCATGGTGGTGCGGGAGGAAGAGGCGGTGAAGGCGCAGCTGGGGGTGCCGGAGTCGGTGTCGGTGGCGGCGGTATTGGCCCTCGGCCGGCCGGTCCACCAACCCACCCGGCTGCGCCGGGAGCCGGTGGAGAGCTTCGCCACCGTCGACCGGTTCGACGGTCGCCCACTGACGGCGTCATGAGCCCACCGCCGGGGCCGGGCCGGCCGGGGGGACAGACCCGGTGAAGGTGCGCATCGGTGTGGGGGTCGGGCCGGCTCCGGACGGGGGAGCCGACGGCTTCGCCCGGCTGGTCGACGACCTCGACGACCTGGGGTTCGACTCCCTGTGGTTGCCGGAGATCCTCACCGCCCCGGCTCTCGATCCTCTGGTCGGGCTGGCCTTCGCCGCCGCCCACAACAGCCGTCTCAAACTGGGGACCACCCTGCTGGCGCCGGGACGGAACCTGGTCCGCCTGGCCAAGCAGCTGGCGGTGCTGGACCGGCTTTCGGAAGGGCGCCTGCTGGTGACCCTGGTCCCCGGGCTACCGCGCCAGCCCGAGGCCGGTGCGGTGGGAGTGGCCGGACCGGACCGGGGTCGGATGATGGACGAGATGCTGCCGGTCCTGCGCCGGCTGTGGGCGGGGGAGACGGTGTCGCACCGGGGCGAGACCGCCGACTTCTCCGACGTGACCCTGTCGCCGCTGCCGGTCCAGCAGCCTCTGGAGGTCTGGACCGGAGGGATGGTCCCGGCCGCCCTCCGCCGCTGCGGCCGGTTGGCCGACGGGTGGTTGCCCTCGTCCTGCACCCCCGAGGAGGTGGTGGTGGCCCGGGCTGAGATCGAACGGGCCGCGGCCGACGCCGGGCGGGCCATCCACCCCGAGCACTTCGGGGTGTCCATCGGCTATGCCTCCGGGCCCCTCTCGCCCGGGCTCAGGAAGGCGCTGGCCGCCAGTCGGCGCGGGGTCGATCCGGATCGGGTGGTCCCGGTGGGCATCGACGGGCTCCGGGCGGCCCTGGAGGCATTCGTGGCGGTCGGATTCTCCAAATTCGTGGTCCGGCCGATCGAAGCCCCGGGGTCATGGCGGAGCGAGCTTGAGGCGTTGGCCGCCGGGGTCCTCGACCTCCAGACATGACCCGCAGCCGACCGCAGGAGTTCGAGTTCGGGTCGCCGGACGATCCCGAGCTCCTGGCCCAGATGGCCCGGGTGGAGGCGGCCGGTGCCGGCTGGATCAATGTGGAGCCCGTGGTCGAGGAGGAGGACCGACCACCACCACCGGGACCGTTCGCCTTTTTGGGTGGCTCGACCCATCAGGTGCCCACGTTCACCTGGTTGCCGGGCCGCCGGGGATCCGGCGGCACGGCCAAGCCGACCACGGTGGGCCTCCAGCACGCCGCCGGGCCCCGGGCGGCGTGGCGGCTGCGCGATCTCGGGCGGCCCCTGCCGGAGGGGTGGAAGGTCACCCAGGACCACCCCCGCCGGGGCCTGGTGGCACTGATCCCGGCCGACGCGGATCACCGCACGACCATGGAGTGGCTGCTCGGGGCGGCCACCGCGCTGGCCACCGTGCCGACCACGGGGCGGTGGATCGCCTCGGTCCACGCCGGTCGAGCGCAGCCGGGCTAACCGCCACTTCGCCGTGGGACCGCCGCCGCCGGTAAGGTCCGGGCTGCCGCCGGCCGATGCAGACGCCGGGGCGCCACAGGGAACACGTTGTGCGAATGAGGGAGCGAGGTGCGACGGTGCTGAAGGGTTTCAAGGAATTCCTCCTCCGGGGCAATCTGCTGGATCTGGCCGTGGCGGTGGTGATCGGGGTGGCCTTCACAGCCTTGGTCAACGCCCTGGTCAAGGATCTGATCACCCCCTTCGTCGCCGCCATCGCCGGCAAGCAGGACTTCGGCGCCCTGCACGTCACCGTCAACGGCTCGGTGATCGCCTACGGGGACTTCATCAACGCCCTGCTGTCGTTCGTGCTCATCGCCGCCGTCATCTTCTTTCTGGTGGTGCAGCCGGTCAACCGGATCATGGACCGGCTCGGGCTCACGCCCAAGGAGGAGCCCATGCGGGAGTGCACGGACTGCCTGAGCAAGGTGCCGGCGGCCGCCACCCGCTGTGCCTACTGCACCTCGGCGCTGACCCCCACCGGTTCGGGCTCCGACGCCTGAACCGGCGTCCCGCCGGAGCCGGCCAGGAGACCCGGGTCGGCCCGGGCCGGGGCCACCCGCCCGGGCACCGGCCTCCAGATGATCGCCGTGGCGGCCAGCGCCACCGTCACCATGCCGGCCACGGCCACGAACGGCAGCCACGAGGCCAGGGCGAAGGCGGCTCCGGCCAACGCCGCCGCCACCGCGGTGCAGGCGGTCTGGCCGGTGGCGAACAGACCCTGGATGCGGCCGACTTCGGACGGGTCCGACCCCTGGGTCAGCAGGGACTGCATGGCGGGCATGGCGGCGGCGAAGCCGAGGGCCTCCGATCCTCCCAGCAGTACCAGGGCCGTCACGCTGTGGATGAACGGGTAGGACGCGCACAAAAGGGTGGAGACCCCCAGGCCGGCCAGTACCAACAGGCGCCGGTCCATGTGGTCGGCCAGCCAGCCGCTGGGCTTGGCCGCCACGACGAACGGCACGGCGAACAGCGTCCACGAGATGCCGATCTCCAGGCCTGACGCCCCTCGGGCCAGCAGCAGCAGGGTCCAGCAGATGTCGTAGACACCGCTGGACAGTCCGAGGGCCGCCCCACAGATCAACGCTCCCACCATCGGCCGGCCGATCCGGACCCGGGCCAGGGCCGCCACCGGGCCGGAGGAGGCCGGACGGGCGTCACCGGCTTCGCGGATGTGCAGAGCCGGGATGCAGGCGGCCAACGCCATCAGCCCCGAGACCAGAAACATCGCCCCCATGTACCGGATGCCGACGATGCTGCCGACCAAGGGGCCGACGGCCATCCCGGCCAACTCCCCTCCGTAGATGGAGGCGAACGCCCGACCCCGTCGCTGGACCGTGACCGACCCCGCCACCATGGCCAACGCCGCCACCGTGGCCGCCCCGGCACCGACCCCCTGCACCGCCCGGAGCCCCACGGCCATGTCGGTGGTGATGGGCAGCAGGAACGAGAGGCTGGCTGCGGCATAGGTCACCAGTCCGGCGATGAGGACCGGACGCCGGCCCACCCGGTCGGCCAGCCGACCCACGGGATACTGGGACGCCACGCCGGCGGCGAAGAACGCCGCCATCACCACCCCGGCCAACGCGTCGGACCCGCCCAGGTGCCGGATGTAGAGGGGCAGCATGGGGACGATGGCGGTGGCGCCCATCCACTGCAGGAAGACCGTGAGGGTCAGGGTGCGGATGAGCCCGACCGACCCGTCGGTCTCCGCACGGTCGGTGACGGCGCCGGGGGAACTCATGATCCCGTCTCCACGGCCCGGATCAGCTCGGACTCGACCCGGGCCCGGTGCGCGGCGGGCAGCGGGGCCAGCCCGAACAGGTCGGAGAGCCACAGCCCGTCGCAGGCCAGGCGCACCAGGGTGGCCACGGTCGGGTCGATCCCGTCGTCCTCCAACCGGGCCTGCCAGCGGTCGGCGGCCACCTGCAACGGGGCCAGCAGCTCCGGCTGGGCGGCGGCGGCGGCGATCAGCGCGGCGCCGAGCCGGTCCTCGCGGTCGGGCCGGGCCGAGCTGGGCTCCATGGTGGCCCGGATGTAGGCCCGGGTGAACCGACCCGGGCCGTCGGCGTCATCTCCGGCCAACCGGTCGTCGATGTCCTGATCGAAGGCGCGGATGATGGTGTCCACCATGGCGGCCACCAGGGCGTCCCGGGTGGGGAAGTGGTACAGGACACCCCCCTTGCTCAGCCCGGCGGCGGCAGCGGCGGCGTCCAGGGTCAGGTGGGCCACCCCGTCGCGGAGCACGACGTCCTCGGCGGCGGCGATGATCCTCTCTTTTGTGCCCATGGCGGTCGCCGTCGGGGTGCCCATGAGGCCAGTGTACCGGTTTACTGTACCGTCCAGACGGTATAGAAGAGGGCCGAGAAGGCGGGACCAGAAGTTCGCCTCCGGGGTGGAGGACGGTCACCCCGGCCGGTTGCCCAGGTGCCATCCGTCGCAGACCCCACAGCGGTAGGGATCGAGGTCCGCCCCCCGGTCCAGTCGCAGGTGGAGGGACCAGCGGTTGGCATCGTCCTGGCTGGCGAACCGGGTTTTGGGTTGCCCGTCGGCCCGCCAGTGCTCGCGGCCGGGCCCCGGCGCCCCTGCGGTCGGCGCACTCCTCGGACGTCCCCGTCGACGGGCTTTGGCCACGGCGGCTACTCGGTGTAGACGGCCGGTCGCTTCTCCCGGAAGGCCGCCGACGCCTCCTGGAGGTTTCCGGTGTGACCCGCCAGCAGCTGGGTCCGGTTCTCCAGCGCCACCGCGCTCTGGAGGCTCCCCACCTCCAGCGACGCCCACAGGGTCTCTTTGGTCAGGGCCAGCCCGAAGGGGCTCAGCCGGACCATCCCCTCGGCCATGGCCACGGCCTGGTCCACCACCTCGTCATCCTCGACCACCCGGGACACCAGGCCGATCCGGAGGGCCTCGTCCGCGTCGACCTTCCTCCCGGTGAGCAGGATCTCCGACGAGTGGGACGTGCCGACGGCCCGGGGGAGCAGCCAGCTCACCCCGAGCTCGACTCCGCTGAGCCCGTTGTTGATGCCGGCTCCGCAGAAGACCGCCGACCGGCCGGCCAGCCGGATGTCGGCCCCCAGGGTGAGGCACATCCCCCCTCCGTAGGCGGGTCCCCGGATGGCGGCCACGATGGGCTGGGGCAGGGCCCGCATGGCCGGAACCACCCCACCCATGTACTCCATGGCCCGCATGCCCATGGCGTGGCGGCCGAGATGCTCGGTGCCCGGGGGGTTCCCGGCGTGTTCGAGCTCCAGTCCCGAGCAGAAGGCCCGACCGGCCCCGGTCAGGACCACCACCCGGCACCGGTTGTCGGCGGCCACCTCGTGGAGGGCGCCGTAGAGGTCCTCCACCAGAGCGAAGGACATCGAGTTGAGCCGCCCCGGGTTGTTGAGGGTGATGAGCCGGATGTGGTCGTGGACCGGTTCGACGGAGACGAGCGGCATACCCCCAGCCTCACCGCTCGGGGGGCCCGGCGCCACTCGGCCGACCGGGTGGGCCATCATCGGGAGGTGCCGGTCGAACCGTTCAGCAGCTTCGAGCCCTTCGGTGGTGATCCACCCCCGGACCGTCTGGCCGGCTATCTGTTGGTGGCGGCACCGCGGCTGACCGACCCCAACTTCGCCCGTCGGGTGGTGCTGGTCCTCGACCACGGGGAGCCCGGGGCCCTCGGCGTGGTCCTGGACCGGCCCGGCGGGGTCCCGGTGGGGGAGCTGATGCCCCAGTGGGAGGGCTTGGCCACCGCCCCGGCGGAGCTGTTCACCGGGGGACCGGTGGGTCGGCACGCGCTGATCGGTCTGGCCCGGCTGGATGGGCGGGCGTCCGCCGCCGCCGACGCCCCGGGCCGTCCCGCCGGTTGGCGCCTTTTGGTGGACGGGGACCGGCCGGTGGGCTCGGTCGACCTGGGTGCCGATCCGGCCCCGATGTCGGCATCGCTGGTCGGGGTCCGGCTGTTCTCGGGGTATGCAGGATGGGACACCGGTCAGTTGGAGGCGGAGATCGCCGAGGGGTCGTGGTACATCGTCCGTGCCGAGGAGCGGGATCCGCTCTCGGCCGACCCCGAGGGCCTGTGGCGCCGGGTCCTCCGGCGTCAGGGGGGTGCACTGGCCCTGGTGTCGGGCTATCCCGAGGATCCCGCCCTCAACTGAGTCCGGAGCGGCGTGGGGCCGATACCATCGCCGCGTGCAGAGTGGAGGCGCAGGGACGGTGGTGCGGCCGGTGGTGGCCTCCGACGTGGCGGTCCTGTGCGACGTGCTGGTGCGGTCGTTCGACGACGATCCGGTGTCGAACTTCATGTTCGGCGGCGACCGCCGGCGCCGGGGCGGACTGCGGTCGTTCTTCACCGCCCAGCTCCGGCACCAGTACCTCCCCCACGGGCACGTCTTCACCACGGACGATCTGGGCGCCGCGGCGCTCTGGGGGGCACCCGACGCGTCCCGCAACGGCTGGGCCGAGCTGGTCCACCTCCTTCCCACCGCCCCGTTCCTGGTCGGTCGGCGCACCGTCCGGGCCCTGCGGCTGCTCTTCGAGGTGGACGGGCTGCGACCCCGGGAGCCCCACTGGTACCTGGCCACCCTGGGGACCGACCCCCCGCGTCAGGGGCACGGCCTGGGCTCGGCCCTGATGGAGTCGATGCTCCCGCGGATCGACGAGTCCGGCCATACGGCGTACCTCGAATCCTCCAAAGAGCGGAACGTCCCCTTCTATGCCCGCTTCGGATTCGAGGTGATCGGCGAGGTGCGGTCATCGGTGGGTGGCCCCACCATCTGGCGGATGCAACGCCAGCCCCGGATACCCACGCTCTGAAGGCGGTACCGGTCCCGGTCAGCCGGCGACGTGGACGCCCTCGGGTCGGTCGTCGGGGACCGCCACCACTTCGGCCAGCAGCTCGTGCAGGGCCCGGGTGGGAGCGGAGGGAAGGCCCCGGCTCCTCTGGGCCACCCCGACCCGCCGCCGGGGGAGTCCCTCGATGGCCAGCGGGTGGAACTGGTTGCGCAGGTACGAGGGGATGGCCGTGGCCGGGAGGATGGCCGGGCCGTACCCCTCGAAGGCCAGTGAGGCGATCAGGCGCAGCCCGTCGATCTCCGCCGCCGGCAGGAGGGTGATGCCGAGGGGCCGGGTGACGGCATCGAGCTCGTCGCGGAAGGCGGTGCCCGGGATGGGCAGGATGAGCTCCATGTCGGCCAGGTCCTCGAGCCCCAGCGGACTGCCGGGGTCGGCCATGGCATGGCCCTGGGGGACCATCAGCATCAGATCCTCTTCGAACAGCAGGTGGGCCACCAGATCGCGGCCGGCCAGCGGGAGATTGAGGATGGCCAGGTCCAGCTGGCCGTTGGCCAGCTGGGGTTCCAGCCCGGTGGTATTTCCCTCCACCACCACCAGCCGCAGCTTGGGGTGGCGCTTGCGGGCCATATCCATCAGCCGGGGGACCAGCCAGCGGGCGGTGGTGCCGATCATGCCGATCCGGACGGTACCGGTGACCTCGTCCTTGCAGGCGGCCACATCGGAGATGAGGGCGTCGAGCTCCGACAGGATCCTCCGGGCCCGGGCCACCACCACCGTCCCCTCCTGCGTGAGGCGTCCGTCGGCCCGGTCGACCAGGGGGGCGCCGAGCTCCCGTTCCAGCCGGGCCACGTGGGCCGAGATGTTCGACTGGACGGTGTTGAGGTGCTCGGCCGCCGCCGAGAACGTCCCGTGGTCGCTGACCGCGGTCAGAGCCTGGAGGTGGCGCAACTCCATCGTTCCGAATGATAGCAGTTATCATTAGTAGCTGCTTGACTGATTGCTCGCGGGTGTTATACAGTGTCCATCAGACCACAGGATGTTAAGGAATCCCCCTCCTAATCCTTGTTGAGTCAGTGCAAAGGGACCGCCTCCCCCCCTGGTGGTCCCTTTGCCGCGTCCGGGGGTGGAATTCCGGGGCGGGAGCGTCCGGCCCGTGGAAGTAGCGTGGGAGGATGCCCCCGGGTTCCGCCGCCTTCGTCGATCTGGACCGCACGCTGATCCGGTCGGCCAGCGGACCGGTGTTCCAGCGGGCCCTGGAGGCGGAGGGGGTGCTGACCCCGGGGCGCCACCTGCCCGGCGACGCGCTGCTCTACGGGTTCTACGACCGGTTCGGCGAGACGGTGCCGTTCATCGGGTTGGCCCGGGCGGCGGCCGCGGTGATGCGGAACCGCCCGTCGGAGGCCACCCGCCGGGCCGGCAAGCGGGCGGTGGAGAGCCTGATGGACCTGGTCCAGCCCTGGGCCCTCGAGGCTCTGGACGTCCACCGGGCCGAGGGACGGACCCTGGTGCTCGCCACCACCTCACCGGTCGATCTGGTCTCTCCCCTGGCCGAGGCCCTGGGATTCGATGACGTGGTGGCCACCCGCTACGCCGAGCGCGACGGTCATTACACCGGGCGCCTCGAGAGCGGATTCGTCTGGGGGTGGGGTAAGCGGGCCGCGGTCAGCCGGTGGGCCGGGGCGAACGGTGTCGACCTGCGCTCGTCCCACGCCTACTCCGACAGCATTTTCGACGTTCCCCTGTTCCTCTCCGTCGGCCATCCCCATCCGGTCAACGCCGACCCCCGCCTGGCGGTGGTGGCCCTGGCCCGTCGGTGGCCGCTGGAGTACTGGGACCGGGCCCCGGGGGTCCCGTCGGTGGTGGGGTACGAGCCCTACCACCTGGTGCGTCCGTTCTTCCGGCCGGAGTCGTTCCCGTACGCCCGCTTCGACCTCGGGGGCATGGAGAACATCCCTTCGTCGGGGCCGGTGCTGCTGGCCTCCAACCACCGGAGCTACTTCGATGTGGCCGCCCTGGGGTTGGTGGCGGCCCGTCTCCGCCGCCCGGTCCGGTTTCTGGCCAAACAGGAGATCTTCGACGCACCGGTGGTGGGCCAGCTGGCCCGGGCCCTCGGGGGCATCCAGGTCGACCGGGGCAGCGGCTCGTCGGACCCGATGCGACGGGCTGCCGCCGCGCTGCGGGCGGGGGAGGTGGTCATCGTGCTGCCCCAGGGCACCATCCCCCGGGGCGACGCCTTCTTCGACCCCGTTCTGGTCGGTCGCACCGGTGCCGCCCGGCTGGCCGCCGAGACGGGCGCACCGGTCATCCCCATCGGGCTGTGGGGGACCGAACGGGTGTGGCCCCGCTCGGCCCGGTTGCCGGAGGTGACGGCCCTCCGTCACCCGCCGCGGGTCACCATCGCCGTGGGATCGCCGGTCCCTCTGGGCCGGCTGGACGCGGTGGCGGACACCGCCGCGCTGATGGCCGCCATCGTGGACCTCCTCCCGGCCGAGGCCCGGGTGGAGCGGGTGCCCTCGGAGGAGGACCTGGCCCGCACCCGACCTCCCAGGTGACCGTCTCGGCCCGACCGACCGTGCCGGCGGGGCCGGGGGGTCGCGCCGCGTTCGCCGTCGGAATGCTCACCGTGTGCAACCGGTTGTCCCGGGCCCTCGGCCGGGGGAGCGGCACCGTGGCCGGCGGCCGGGTGGGCCTGTTCCTCGACCCCGGTCTGCTGACGGTCCTGGCCCGGGACCGTGCCGTGGCCCTGGTGAGCGGGACCAACGGCAAGACCACCACCACCTCGATGCTGGCGGCGGCGTTGGCCGGTGACTCCGGGCGGGTGGTGGCCACCAACGCCACCGGGGCCAACATGCCGGCCGGCCACGCCTCGGCGCTGGCCGGGGCACCCCCCGGCGCCGATGCCGTCCTCGAGGTCGACGAGAGCTATCTGGACCGGCTCATCGTGGAGACCGCACCCCGGGTGGTGGTACTGCTCAACCTGTCGCGGGACCAGCTCGACCGGATCGCCGAGGTGCGGATACTGGCCGACCGGTGGCGGACCGCACTGGGCCGACTCGGTGGGCGGCCCGGTCCGGACCGGCCCGCCACGGTGGTGGTGGCCAATGCCGACGATCCCCTGGTGGTCTGGGCTGCGGTCACCGCCCCGGAGGTGCGGTGGGTCGGAGCCGGCCAGGTGTGGCGCAACGACGCCGTGGGGTGCCCGGCCTGCGGGGGCGGGATCGAATTCGGCGATGCCGGGGGGTGGGCGTGCGACCGGTGCGACTTCGCCCGGCCCGACCGACAGGCCTGGCTGGACCGGTCCGACCTGGTTCTGGAGGACGGGACCCGGCTTCCGGTGGACATCGCCCTGCCCGGTTGGTTCAACCGGGCCAACGCGGCCATGGTGGCGGTGGCCGCGCCCTACATGTCCGGCGGCGCGGGCCCGGACGGCCGGCAGGATCCACTGACTCCGGCGGTGGTGCTGGACCGGCTGTCGCTGGTCACCGAGGTGGCGGGGCGCTTCGCCCACCTGATCCGCCACGGGCGCCGGGTCCGGCTCCTGTTGGCCAAAAATCCGGCCGGATGGACCGCCATCTTCGATCTGTTGGACGAGGACGGCTCCCGGGACGCTCCGGTGGTGGTGTCGATCAACGCCCGCACCGCCGACGGCCGGGACACCAGCTGGCTCTGGGACGCCCCGTTCGAGCGGCTGGCCGGCCGGGTGGTGGTGGCCACCGGCGACCGCCGGCTCGACCTGGCCGTCCGCCTCCGGTACGCCGATGTGGCCTGCACCGTGGTCCCCGATCCGGTGGAGGCCGTCGACCGGGCCGTGGGTCTGGTCCCTACGGGGTCGGCGGTGGAGTTTTTGGGTAACTACACGGCGTTCGCCGATGTGACCGGTGGGCTGTGACCCGGGGCCGTCGGAGCGCCCTGGCCATCGCCGTGGTCCACCCCGATCTCCTCGGGACCTACGGCGACGGGGGGAACGGGTTGATCCTGTCCCGACGGGCGTCGTGGCGGGGCATCGACGCCGACCTCATCCAGGCCCACTCGGGGCAACCCCTCCCCTCGGCCGACATCTACTGCCTGGGTGGGGGTGAGGATGGGCCGCAGGTTCGGTCGGCCGAGGCACTGCGGGCCGACGGCACGCTGGAACGGGCAGTGGGTGCCGGTGCGGTGGTGCTCGGGGTCTGCGCCGGCTACCAGCTGCTCGGGCGGTCCTTCCCCGACCGCGCCGGCCGTCCCCGTCCGGGGCTCGGGCTCCTCGACGTGACCACCGTGAAGGGTGACGGGGTGCGGGCCGTCGGGGAGTTGGTGGCCGATCCCGCCCCGGGGGCCCCGCCGACGGCGGGGGGAGGTCCCCTGCCCACGCTCTCGGGATTCGAGAACCACAGTGCCGTGACCACGGTGGGACCCGGAGCCCGGGCCCTGGCCC